>OWJS01000696.1_pt1 | contig 12316 bp, 8 predicted proteins | sample 1732961 | NCBI WGS metagenome assembly OWJS01 (sample SAMN05065774, study PRJEB22554) | human gut metagenome | biome: ENVO:2100002; feature: ENVO:00000062; material: ENVO:00002003 | host: Homo sapiens | place: USA
ACAAGCCCATTGGCAGAATTAAGTATGCACTAAATTAATTCCGCCAACAGGTATAGCCACTCAATAAAGCCAAAACCAAAACAAATTTTAATAGTCTATTCATACTCTTTCACGTTTACAATTAATATTTTCAAATTTAGCTGCAAAAGTACTGCTATCCTCTCACATAGGCAATACCGCCCGAAAGGTATTCACTCTACCATAGAAGGGTTAGTCTTATACCACAAATGTGGCAAGAAAACGACCTATCCTCAGCCCTCTACCACATTTGTGGGATAAATCGTACCACACCCATGCGAAACTAAATACCACCCAAGGGGGATTGTAGGAAAGCAAAAATCGCCGTACCTTTGCACCCAGAAAAATGATTCAATAATTTAAACTAAAAAGAAAGAAAATTATGAAACGAATGTGTAACTATCATAAGCTTGCGTGTTGCCTCTCACGAATGTGTAAGGCACACCTCAGTAGTAGCATCCATCAAGTAAAGAACTCATTAAAGTATTTAAGATATGAAGAAGATTTATACAGTTATCGTAACCCTCGTGTTCAGTTTGCAAGCCTTAGTGGCATCAGCAGGTAACAACACAGTAGCAGACAACAACTCAGAAAACAGTAGCTCTACATTCTATATCAACGCACCGCGTTTCGTGCGTCCACTCATCGAGAAATGGATTCAAGAGTATAAGAAGGAAGTACCAGGTGTGAACTTTGCCATTGCAAAGACACAAGCTGCCAAGAATAGCAGCGTTCTTTCCATCCAGCTCTCAGATGAATCAAGCCATAAGGACGCAAGCCAAAAGACCGCATTTTTCGGTTCTTACGCTATTCTTCCTTTCACCACCAAGAACTCAGAGGCAGCCAAGGCTCTGGAGAGCCAACAGCTTGGCACCAAGAAACTCAAAGCCCTTTTCTTTGAGAGTGAAGATCTGGACGAGGAAGATACTAAAAATAATAAGTTCAGCCAAATCACCATTTATTCAGGAAATAGCAAGGAGTCAATTTCCAAGGAGTTTGCTGCCTTCTATGGCAAGAAAGCATCCAACTTCCGTGGCAAGCGCATCGTGGGTGATGACCTTTTCCTCAACACAGCCATTGCCAAGGACCCACAAGGCATCAGCTTCAATGCCCTTGCCAACCTCTATGACCTCTCCACCAGAAAGGTAAAAGACGGAATCACACTTTTGAATCTCGACTATAACAAGGAAGAAAAGACTGCCCTTGCAGAAAACAGTAGCATCGATGCACTGCTCGATGTACTGGAAACAAGTAAGGACACCCAGATTCCAGTGGAGAAAATTGGTTTCACCTATCAAAACGCAAGCCAAGAGGCTACCCAGTTCTTGGCATGGATTCTTACCCAAGGCCAGCAATATAACCATGAGTATGGCATCATGCGCCTTCCAAACAAGCTCTTAGCTGAGCAAGCAAAGAGTTTGCCAAATCGCTTGACTGCACAAAAATAAAGCCAAGCCATTACTATAGAGTAAGAGAGACATATTAACATTTACACACGAAAAAGAGAGAATTATGAAAACAGTTAAAAGAATTGTTTTGGGGACAGCTGTGGCCTTTCTTCCAGCTATAACATTCGCACAATCAGAATTAACAGGTCATATCGTGGATGCCAACACCAATGAACCCCTCATTGGTGCATCCGTAACAGTGAAAGGCAACAAGCAAGAGGGCGTGGTTACAGACGTTGACGGTAACTTCACCCTCTCCACCAAAGAGAATGCACCGCTTAAACTCAAAATAGAATATATCGGCTACCGCCCTATCGACATTGAGGTCTATGATGCAGAAGAGCCAATCGAGGTTCAACTGAAAGAGAACTCAAAATTCCTCAATGAGGTGGTGGTCATCGGTTACGGAACCCAGAAAAGAGAGAACGTAGCTTCTTCCATCTCTTCCATCAACAACAATAGCTTCAAGGATGTGCCAGTTACTTCCCTTGACCAGGTATTGCAGGGAAGAGCATCAGGAGTGAGCCTGACCACTCCTTCTGGTAACGTTGGACAGGCTCCAATTGTAAGAGTCCGTGGTGTGGCATCCATCACCTCAGGAACTCAGCCTCTTTATATCGTGGACGGTGTGCCAATCCAAACAGGAAGCAATGCACAGGTAGGTGACGTGAACGCCTTGGCAGACATCAACTCAGATGACATTCTTTCCATCGACGTGCTCAAAGATGCAGCAGCCGCTGCCGTGTATGGCTCTCGTGCAGCCAACGGCGTGGTACTCATTACCACCAAGAAAGGCCAGCAGGGTACTGCCAAGGTTTCCTATAACGGATGGGTAGGTATCGCCAACGCAGCTAAGTTCTTCGATGTAATGAACGCACAACAATATGTGGATTATAAGAATCTAGCAGTAAAGAACCGCTATGGCACGGACGAGATTTCCCTCACCAACGGCTATACTTCCAAATATGGCAACAAAGCCTTCAACTTGATTAAGAACGCAGATGGTAGCTATGTGGATACCAAGTGGAGAGATTATGTCCTTCGTACTGGTCTTCAGCAGAACCATACAGTTTCCATCAGCGGCGGTACAGATAAGGTGCTCTACTATGCATCTGGTAACTTCAACAAGCAAAGCGGTATCCTCAAAGGCGATGAGTATAGAAAGACAGGTCTCACTGCCAACGTATCCGCACAGGCCAATAAATGGCTGAAAGTAGGTTTCAGCGGCACAGGTTCCGTTTCCAAGCAGCAAACAGGTGACCGCTCCAGAAAAGGTGAACTTGTATCCTACTCAGGCTTCACTCGCCTTGCTCTGAGTGACGCACCTAACATCCCTGCTTACGCTGAGGATGGAAGCCCATACCAGGAGGGTGGCCGCTTAGGATATGGTCCTAATACCATCCAATTCCCACTTACCAACCCTATCGGGGTATTGCAGAGCGGAAGTGTCATCAAAACAGAGGACACCCGACTCATTGGTAACGTGTTCGCAGAGATTACCCCTATCAAGGGACTTACACTGAGAACCCAGTATGGTGCCGACTACATGAAAATTGAAGACCGCAACTTCTTCGCCGCCACAACCGTGGAAGGCGTGGAGCAGAACGGTACTGCTGAGAACTATAGCATTCGTAGCCGACAATACACTTGGACCAACACCGCCAACTATAACTTCTCCATTGGAAGCCATCATTTCGATGTCTTGGCCGGTATAGAGAGCTATAGCAAGACATTTGACCAGTGGGGCGCAGAGAAATCGGGACTGAATGAAAGCAAGTTCAACTTCTTCGAAGGTCCTTTCTCCAATATCGTATCCAGTGACAGCAAGATTACAGAGAGTGAGCTTCTCTCCTACTTGGCACGTGTGAACTATGACTATGATTCAAGATACATCTTCTCTGTGAACTTCCGCCGTGATGGTTTCTCCGCCCTGAGCAAGAACAACCGCTGGGGTAACTTCGGAGGTGTGTCCGCCGCATGGGATGTAAGCCGTGAGAAGTTCTTCAAGCCACTCAAAGACATCCTCGCCAACTTCCGCTTGAAGGCAAGCTGGGGTATCGTGGGTAATACCAATATTGATGAGTATGCAGCCAAATCATTCTATTCATCATCCTACTACGGCAACAACGGTAGCTATGTCATTGGCCAGATTGGTGATTCAGAGAATCTAAAGTGGGAATCCAGCGAGAAATGGAACATTGGCTTCTCCACAGACCTATTTAATAAAGTGAATGTCAGCTTGGAGTACTATACAACCAATTCTTCTGACTTGATTCTAGCCGTTCCAGTGGCTCCTTCCAAGGGTGTACCTGGCAACAGCATCATTTCCAATGCAGGAAAGATGAGCAACCGAGGCATCGAACTCGGCATCAATGCCCTTCTGATCAGTACCAAGGACTTCTCTTGGAGCACCGCCTTCAACCTCACCACCAATCGCAACCGTGTGGAGAAGCTCAGTGACGGCGTGCAGGAGATTATCTCCACAGGCCTTTCAGAGACCACCAACATTACCGTACCAGGCAAGAGCATCGGACAGCTCTACCTCTACCCTACTGGGGGCATCGATGAGAAGACTGGCCGACGCATCTTCTACGGAGAGGACGGAACCAAGGTACTCTTGGAGTTTGAGAAAGAAGGCAAGTTCTTCACTGAGGACGGACAGCCTTATGCCGAAAGCAAGATTAAGAGAGTCATCGCAGGTAACACCTTACCTACATTCTATGGTGGATGGAGCAACAACTTCACCTATAAGGACTTTGACCTCTCGCTTCTCTTCCAGTTCTCTGGTGGTAACAAAATTTACAACGGTACCAAGGCAACCATGAGCGATGTACGCTGGTGGAACAACTCAAAGGATGTTTGGGATAACTACTGGACTCCTGAGAGAACCAATGCCAAGTATGCCAAGCCTATCTGGGGTGACAACTACTCAAATGGTAGCGCACTGCCTATTACGGATTGGGTGGAGAATGGAGACTATATCCGACTGAAGAACATATCTCTTGGCTATACCTTTGGTAAGCTGCCATTCCTTCAGAAGGCAGGCATCTCTAAGCTCAGAGTATATGCACAGGCACAGAACCTCTTTGTCATCACAGGCTATGAGGGACTTGACCCTGAGGTGCTTTCCAACACCAACTCTGCCAACCTCAATGGCGGTACTGATCATAACACCGCCCCACAGGCTCGCACATTCACATTTGGTATCAACGTAACATTCTAAGCTGCCCATAGAAACAAACGGACAGCAACGATAAAAACGAAAAAAGCATAGGAGAGAACAAAATGAAAAGAAATCACATATTTGCCATTGCGCTTATAAGCATCTCACTCTTTGCCAGCTGCGCTGATTCTCTGGACAAGGAACCACGCCTGTCACTGACCAACAAAGAGATATTCTCAGACCAATCTCACATCGAGTCAAATCTTCTGGGACTCTATGGCTCAGCCAAGAGCATCATCGGCCTACGCCTCTTTGATTTCAACGTGGCTCGTGGCGATGAGTTCATTAACCAAAGCGTCAACAACAACGAGGCTATCTCCTCTTACGAAATGACGGTGGGACAAACCTCTGGGGATAATACCCAGACATGGACTGGGCTATATCAAACCATCAACAATGTTAATACATTCCTTGCCAATATAGAAAGTGCCAAGGCACTGGCAGGAGGCAACTATAGCCAATGGGTAGCGGAAGCCAAGTTCGTAAGAGCACTCAGCTACTACTACCTCAATGACCTCTATGCCCAGCCATACGTATTGGACAAGAATGCCAAAAGTGTCCCTCTTCGCTTGCAAGCAGAGAACACCACAGGCAACAATGACCTCAAACGTAGCACGGTGAGTGAAGTATATACACAGATTCTGGATGACCTAAGTGATGCTAACATCGCAAGCCTGCCATCCACCACCAACTCCTACGATGCAGTGACCAGAGCTACACAAGCTGCCGCTCACGTACTTCGCCAACGCATCTATATGGAACAAGAGGACTGGAGCAAGGCTATCGAGGAATGTCTGGCAGTAAAGGGCTATGCACTGGAAAATGACATAGCAAGTGTATTTGCCTCCCCTTATATCACAGGGGAAACCATCTTCTCTTTCCCAATGTCTGAGACCAACCGAGGTGAGAGACAGAGCGCACCTGCCTACTATTTCTATGATGGAACCCGATTCGTCATTGACTTTACATCTGGCATTCTGAGCAAGCAAGCCTACTCACTACCTGCGGATGCACGTGTAGGCAAGCTGACCAGCAAAGTGGGCACACAACCGATTTCCACCAAGTTCAAGGATTCTCAAAACTACATGGACTGGTCTCCTATATTCAGATATGCAGAGGTGTTGCTTAACCTGGCTGAAAGTTACTTTCAGAACGGTGACGAACCATCAGCACTGAAATACCTAACCCAGGTGAGACGCCGTTCTATCAAAGAAGAAGATGATGTTCTCGATCTGAATGCCCTCAGTGGCAATAGCTTGAAAGAAGCCATCATCAACGAAAGAAGAGCTGAGTTCATCGGTGAGGGCATCCGCTCACTGGACATCCACAGAAGAGGTGAGGACTATATCAAGCAAGGTGGCACGGTGAAGGAGATTCGCATCACTCCTCAAACCAATGGCTACATCTGGCCTATCCCAACCATTGAGCGTTCTGCCAACAAACTCATAGAGGATTAGGCAAATAGCAAGAAAAAATAAGGAAAGTAAATATCAACTCATAAAGAAAGAAGACAATGAAGAAACTCTATATTTCAGCCATCATCGCCCTGGCAGCATCCTCTCTCTCAACCAGCGCACAAGTAACACAGGAAGAGAAGGACTTTCGTAAGTGGGAAGAAGTCATCGCCTCTGATAGCTTCGGCGGTCGTGCCCCTCTTACCCTTTACGAGACCAAGACCATCAACTATATCGCACAGGAGTTCAAAAGCCTTGGACTTCAACCTGCCAATGGAAATAGTTACTTTCAAAAAGTCCCTCTTCTAAAGGTTTCAACAAAACCTGTAGGCAACGTCATTAACGTCAAAGCCAAAAATGGAAAAGTAGCCCTAAAGAATTGGGAAGACCTAATTATCACTTCCGTAAGAGGTAAGAAAAACGTAACTCTCCCTAAAGCAGACTTCGTATTCGCAGGATTCGGCATCAATGCTCCAGAGTATGGTTGGAACGACTATAAGGACTTGGATGTAAAAGGCAAGGTGGTGGTAGTATTGGTCAATGATCCAGGCTACTATAACCCATCCCTCTTCAAAGGTAAGGACATGACCTACTACGGAAGATGGATCTATAAGTTCGAGGAAGCCAGCCGTCAAGGAGCAGCAGGTGTTCTAGTCATCCATGATACAGAACCAGCATCCTATGGTTGGAACGTGGTACAGGCATCTTGGGGAAGCAAAAACCTAAGCCTTGTGTCTGATAAGGGGAATGCTGATAAGGTAGCCCTTCAAGGATGGATCAGCCTTCCTGCCACCAAACGCCTCTTCCAAGCAGCAGGTGTAGATTTTGAGAAAGCCGTGGCAGCAGCCAAACAACCAGGCTTCAAGGCCATCGACCTAAAGGCAGAGAGTAACATCAAGCTTAAAAATGAAGTGTATATTGCCAACTCCAACAATGTGGCAGCCGTTCTCCCTGGCACAAGAAAGAAGGATGAGTACCTCATCTACTCTGCCCACTGGGATCATTTCGGCATCCAAAAGCCTGTGGATGGTGATAGCATCTATAACGGAGCCAGCGACAACGCCTCTGGTGTAGCAGCACTTCTGGTACTCGCCAAAAAGTTCGCCTCTCTCAAACAAAGACCAGAACGTTCCATCCTCTTCCTTTCCGTAACAGCAGAGGAAGCCGTGCTTCTGGGTAGTGAGTACTATGCACAGCATCCACTGGTTTCACTAAAGAATACTGTAGTCAACCTGAACATAGACGGTTGCGCCCCACAAAGCAAGGTAAAGGATGTCATCATAGCAGGCTATGGAGATACCAACACAGACCAATTGGTGGCAGAGACAGCAGCGGCGGATACTTCCGCAGCGACCACTTTAGCTTTGCCAAGGTAGGTGTACCTGTCATCCTTGCAGAAGGTGGCAGAGACTACCTCAACCCAGAGGATGCCAACCGCTACAAGGGCAAACGAACCTACCACATGCCACAAGACGAATACTCCCCATCATGGGACGTATCTGGCACAGTGGATGACATCAACCTCTGGTATGCCATAGGTCTAAGAATAGCAGATGGCAACTTCACCCCAGAGTGGACAGAACAATCTCCGTGGAAAAATAGAAGATAAACCAGAAAAGAGCTTTTCCTTAGAGGCAACCCCTCTAAAGAAAAGCTCTTTTTGTATCTCATAGGCACAGTTTTTTCCAAATCCTACCCTATATAAAGTTTTTTGCACTAAGAAATAGAGCTAATTGGCATACCTTCTCGCTTGTTGCTTGAACATAAATGTTACCAAAAGGCTTTATTTCCGTCAACTATCAACCATAGTTCTTATATATGCCCTTCGCAAAACGCCAGATACATACCTACAACGCTGTCCAACGGAGACACTCCGATAGACCTCCTCAGAAAGGGCAGGAATATGCTTCTGCAAAGTGGAGAGAAGTGGACTGATGCGCAAAAGGAAAGAGCTAACGTACTCTTTGAAAAGTATCCAAAAATCAAGAAGGCTTACTGTCTTCTATGCTCCCTACGTTCTATTCTTCGAAACACCACGCTCAACAAGGAAACAGCCAAGTCCAAACTGCATGAGTGGTATGACAAGGTTGCCGCATCAACTTTGAGGGAAGTAAAAGCTGCGAGAGATACAATTAAGTTGAAGGAAGACCAAGTCCTCAACTATTTTGTTGAAAGATCAACTAACATCGTCAGATCGGTTATTTTTTTTATGAAAGGAACCATAGGATCAAAACCTGTTTCTGTCAATAATTCACGTAATGTCATATTATTCGTTTTAATTTGCGATGCAAAGGTAACATACAAGTGGGTAAAATCATTGCGCAGACAAAATCATTCTTCTTAAAAATATCATAAACATCTTACAAGTTTTCTTTATTCTCGACTATTCTTGCTACCTTTGCAAGAAATTAAAAGAATAATGAAGACTCTATTAGACGTACATACACATACCATTGCCTCTGGTCATGCCTTCAGCACCTTGCAGGAAATGACATTGGCAGCCAAGGAAAAAGGATTGGAGATATTGGGCATCACGGAGCATGGTCCCAATATCCCAGGAACTTGTGACCCTATTTATTTTCGCAACCTACATGTGGTGCCTCGCAACCTCTATGGCATCAAGCTTATGTTAGGTGCGGAGCTAAACATCCTCAATACCCAAGGTGACATCGATCTGAACGAGAACTATTGGCGACTGATGGACATCCGCATCGCCGGCATTCACAGCCTCTGCTGGAAGGGAGGCTGCAAGGAAGAGAATACGCAAGGGGTTATCAACGCCATGCGCAATCCATACATTCAGATTATCTCCCACCCAGGTGATGGAACAGCAGAGCTAGACTTCGAACAGCTGATGAAGGTTTCCAAGGAAACCCACACCTTGCTCGAAATCAACAACCACTCCATGGCACCGATTCGTCACAAGACCGTGGCGGCACCCAATAACTTACAACTATTGGAACTTGCCAAGAAATACGAGACTCCTGTTATCTTCGGAAGTGATGCCCACTTCTCCACGATGATTGCGGATTACGAAAACATCATGCCATTGGCTAAGAAATGCGATTTTCCAGAAGAATTAGTACTCAACTACTCTCCTGAGAATTTCTTGGCATACATCAAGCCAATGCCTGAGTAAGGACTTTTTCACTTTTACCACGATAGTATATGGAGAATATTCGCTGCACGGTAGAGCGCATCACATACCAGAATGAGGAGAACGGATGGTCTGTTCTTCGGGTGAACGTCAAGGGATACAAGGATGTTGTAACCCTTGTAGGCAACTTTTGTGACACCAAGGTAGGTGCCGTACTTGCCGTGGAGGGCAACTGGAGAATGGATGCCAAGTTTGGCAAGCAATTCCAAGCCGTCAATTGGAAGGAGGAACTGCCATCTTCCATCGTGGGTATCGAGAAATACTTGGGCAGCGGACTTATCAAGGGCATCGGGCCTGTTTATGCCAAGAAAATCGTGGCTAAGTTTGGTGAGGAAACACTCAACATCATCGAGGAAGACATCCAGCGACTGTCCGAAGTGGATGGCATCGGCAAGAAACGCATCGACCTCATCGCCAAGTCATGGGAGAAGCAGAAGGACGTAAAGGACATCATGGTCTTCCTACAAGGCAATGGAGTGAGCAGTGCCTACGCCGCCAAGATATACAAGGCATACGGCAAGGAGAGCATTGACAAGGTGAAGGAGAATCCTTATCGACTTGCCGATGACATCTGGGGTATTGGTTTCAAGACAGCCGATTCCATCGCCAAGAACATGGGATATGCAGAGAACGACATTCGCCGATGCAAGAGCGGTATCATCTATTCACTCAACCAGCTCGCCAATGATGGACACGTCTATGCTACCAGGGAACAGCTGATCAAGGATGCCAATGAAAGATTAGGGTTGGCAGAAATCGCTTCCAATTCCCAAACGACAGTGCCGAATACATCAGCATCAAGCCCTATTACTGAGGAAACCCCTTTGGGTATGGTAGCAGAACCTACTCCTCAGATGCGTCCACCCGTGGAACAAGCCTTGGAAGAGTTGATTTCAGCAGAAGAACTCAAAGTGGAGGACGAGTGCATCTATCTCCCACCCTTCTATTACTCGGAAGTGGGTGTAGCCAAGAAACTATTGGAACTCAGGAATGCCAAGCAAGATAACCTTTTCGCTGGTCAGGTGAATATGGAAGCCATCGAGAAGGAATCGGGCATTACCTATGATGATGTGCAGCAAGCTGCCATCCACATGGCAGCAGAAAGCAAGGTGATGGTACTCACTGGCGGTCCTGGTACCGGAAAGACCACAACCACCCAAGGTATCATTTCTGCATGGAAGACGGCAGGACTTAGCATTCTCCTTGCCGCTCCTACAGGCAGAGCTGCCAAGCGAATGTCTGAGGCTACGGGTATGGAGGCAAAGACCATCCATCGCCTCTTGGGATTCAAGCCTACGGAAGGGTATAAGTTCAACGAGGAAAATCCATTGGACGGTGATGCGCTTATCGTGGATGAATGCTCCATGATAGACATTATATTAATGTATTCGCTCCTGAAGGCGATACCACCAACCATGCGATTGGTTTTGGTGGGCGACATCGATCAGTTGCCTTCTGTGGGAGCTGGCAATGTTCTGCGTGACATCATCGAGAGCGAAGCGATACCAGTCACCCGACTGACAAGAATCTTCCGTCAGGCTCAGTCCTCTCGCATAGTGATGAACGCCCATGCCATTAACCAGGGATATTTTCCTAACATCCAAAACGGCAAGGACACTGATTTCTTCTTCATTCGTGCCGAGGAGCCACAAGATGCCGTGCCTCAGATAGTGAATCTGGTAAAGAATCGTTTACCGAAGGCATACGGTCGCCCAGTAAGCGATGTGCAGGTATTGACCCCGATGCGCCGCTCCTATTGTGGAAGCGACAATCTGAATATCGAACTTCAGAAGGCACTGAATCCTATGGGTGTGAGTCTTTCCTTTGGTGGAACCCTCTATCGTTCAGGTGACCGAGTGATGCAGATACGCAACAATTACGATAAGGATGTATATAACGGTGACATCGGAACCATATCGGATGTGGATTTGGAAGAAAACGAACTCTTGGTTTCCTTTGGTGATAAGGTGGTAACCTATGAGAAGAGCGAGCTGGATGAACTGGTACTTGCCTATGCCACCACCATCCACAAGAGCCAAGGTTCGGAATATCCCATCGTGGTCATTCCTGTGTTCTACAGTTTCTTCACTCTCTTGCAGCGCAATCTCATCTATACCGCCATCACCAGAGCAAAGAAAATCTGTGTGCTCATCGGACAAATGAAGGCATTGGGATATGCAGTGAAGAATCTCACTGTGGAGCAAAGGAACACTAAGCTCAAAGAAAGATTAAGAACAAATGAATAAAAAGAAGAAAAGGCATCGTACTTACTTGCAAGGATGAGAAAATCACCTTCTATGAGCAATTTGGGTTTAAAAATGAAGGTATCTCCTCCTCTGTTCATGGCGGCGTAGCTTGGTATCAAATGAGACTGATTTTTTAGATCCGAAATTGCCATTAATCTCTTCCGAACATGAGTCACAATCCATACGAGCACGGTATATAAGAAATGTGGTGTTCTTGCAAGTAAGTTCCTCTATCGCACGGAGTATCGTGTCAGCGCCACCTGTACGAAACCTTGGATGCTATGAGAGATGTTTCATCAGATGAGTCGATAATGAAGGATGGCGAGGATGTGGCACGCATCGAAATGGGAGCGGAAAACTATGATATGTCAAGAAAATAGACAAGGTAACTGCCGATATCTCTGCCTCACAGTCCAAAGGCATGGTGCTTACCGCGATATCTTCAAGAAGTTCAAAGGTTCCTTCGAGAAGATTTTCATCACAGGTGTCAGTCCTGTCACACTTGATGACGTGAACACCAATGACCAAGGCAGACAAGCAACATGCAAACATGTATGTAAACAAACAATCCGACATTCATTCAACTGCCATCTACGATTCCGTTTACCAAAAACTACGAAATCATGCACCTATATCTACGAAATCATGTACTTTAAACTACGAATCTGTTTACCAACATCTACGAAACCATTTACCTTAATGAATGTAAAATACTAATAATCAACAAGTTGACTTACTTGTAATTATAAATAATATTCTAATTTTTAATT
>OWJS01000699.1_pt1 | contig 12292 bp, 9 predicted proteins | sample 1732961 | NCBI WGS metagenome assembly OWJS01 (sample SAMN05065774, study PRJEB22554) | human gut metagenome | biome: ENVO:2100002; feature: ENVO:00000062; material: ENVO:00002003 | host: Homo sapiens | place: USA
GATACTCCTGAATCATCGGACGCAGATACTTGCAGAGCTTCTTTGTGTTCTCTACGAACTTCGGGTCGATGTCTGCCTGGCATCCGCCGATGCGGTAGTAGTTCTGGATGAGTCGTCCGCCGGTGGTCTCCTCCATCACGTTAAGCACGTGCTCGCGGTCGCGCATGCAGTAGAGGAACGCTGTGAGGGCGCCCAAGTCCTGCGCTGTACAGCCGAGGTAGAGCAAGTGGGAGTCGATACGCTGCAGCTCGTCCATGATGGTGCGGATGTAGTGGATGCGGTCGGTAAGTTCAACGCCCATACCCTCCTCAATGACGCCTACGAGAGCGTGGCGGTGCATCATGGCAGAGAGGTAGTTGAGACGGTCGGTGAGAGCGAGTGTCTGCGGATAGGTCATGCCCTCCCACATCTTCTCGATGCCGCGGTGGATATAGCCCAGGTGCGGGTAGATGCGCTTCACCTTCTCGCCGTCGAGAACGGTCTGCAAGCGGAGCACACCGTGTGTAGACGGGTGGTTAGGGCCGATGTTCACAACGAAGTCGGTGTCCTCGAAGAGGCGCTTCTTTGTAGCTACGAGGTGACCGTCGGCGTCGAGACTGTACACAACGGTGTAGTCAGACTCTGGCTCGTCGGTAAGCGGGAACTGGTTTGCCTCGGGGCTCATGTCGAAGTCCTTGCGCAACGGATAGCCGTTGAAGTCGGTACGGAGGAACAGACGGCGCATGTCGGGGTGGCCCAGGAACTTGATGCCTACGAAGTCGTAGACCTCGCGCTCGAGCAGCTCGGCTGCCTTCCAAAGCTCAACGACGGTAGGAATCACGTCGCTGCCGTCCACCTTCTTTGCGATGGTGCGTACAGAGCAGCGCTCGTTGTTGTCGGTGTTCTCAAGAATGTAGATACATCCCAAGCCTTCCTCGCCGAAGTCCTCGCCGATGATGGTAACAAGGTAGTCGAAATGTTTCTGGTTCTTCAGTTTCGACATCTCACTCGCAAAATTGTCGAATGAGAGTTCTATGTTTTCAAGTTTCATATCTTATACCTTATTATATTAATCAGTTAGACCTTTCTTTGCATCGAAGCCTTCCGGCACCTCGTTCACTACGATTGTCTCGCGCTTTGCTTCGCTGGCGAGAGCCTCGTTGCTCAAGCCGTGCAGACCACCCTTCGACATAGAGAGTTCTTTCTCCTCATGTGTCATCTTGTGGTTTGCTCCGCCGAAGAACTTCTCCACCTTCACCTTGCGCTGCAGCTGCATCATGCCGTAAAGGATAGCCTCCGGACGCGGAGGACAGCCTGGCACGTATACGTCTACGGGCACAATCTCCGAGATACCGCGCACTACGTTGTACGACTTCTTGAACGGACCGCCAGAGATGGCGCAACCGCCCACTGCCACAACGTACTTAGGCTCAGCCATCTCGTCGTAGAGACGCTTGAAGACTGGCGCCATCTTGTTGGTGATGGTACCGGCACACATAATCAGGTCGGCCTGACGAGGAGAGTTACGTGTCACCTCGAAGCCGAAGCGAGAGAAGTCGTAACGGGCGCAACCTACTGCCATGAACTCAATGCCGCAGCATGATGTACCGAATGTTAATGACCACAAAGAGTTGGAACGACCCCAGTTGATAGCCTGGTCGAGTGAGCCAACCACTACGTTGACGCCGCCCTCGTGGAGCTCGTCTACGATTGTCTCAAGGCCCTTGTTGTCCTTGAACTCATCATAAGGGATACTCTTGATGACAGGTTTTCTTACTTCCATTCCAACGCTCCTTTCCGCCAAGCGTATGCAAGGCCAAATACCAATACCAGCATGAAGAAACCAACGCTCGCAAGCGCCATCGCTCCAAACTGCTTGACTACTACTGCCCACGGGTAGAGGAAGAGGGTCTCAATGTCGAACATGAGGAAAAGGATAGCAAAGAGATAGTAGCCTACATGCACCGGAATCCAAGAAGATCCGCGTGTAGGGATACCACACTCAAAGGGCTGACCCTTAACCGGGTTGTACGAACGAGGACCTACGAGTTTCGCAACTACGTACGCACCTACTACCAATACAACAGCCGTCAAGATGACTGTGATTAATAAAATAGAATCCATAAAAATTTTTAAAACAATTTGTTTCTTTTTCTACGTAGAATACCGCTAAGTATTCGAATTGCAATTTTCAGTTTGCAAAGTTAGCAATAATTATTGGATTGTTGAGGGTTTTTACTTAAAAATCTGTAAAGAATAAGCATAGAAAGTTTCTGCCGCTTTCTATGCTTCTATCGTCGTGCTGCGGACGCAAACCGATCGGACGGCGAACGGAACCCAATCGGACGGCGAACGGAAACCGATCGGACGGCGGACGGAAACGGTAGGGGGTGCAGCTGTCTCAGCTGCGCCAACCAAGCCAACAGGCAATCTATTATCCTCCAACAGATTCCACTCTGATACACACAGATTATCAGGGTGCATAAAATAAAACGCGGATTTATCGGATTAAACGGAGGTCGTTAGCCGGAGCGGAGGTCTCCGGCCTCCGCAGCAAGCTGCGATACAATTACTATCCGACTTGGTGTTGCGGAGGCCGGAGACCTCCGCTACGGATGGCGCTTCCGTTTGATCCATTGTCAACCCACTCAAGCAGAAATCCGTTAAATCCGCTGTTAATCTCCACGCACCCAAACATCCGTTTAATCCGTTTAATCCGCTGTTAATCTCCACGCATTCAAGCCTCCGCTTTCCGTAGAAGCCTTACTTCACGAACCGCAGCCTTATCCACGCCCAGCGCGGTATCATGCGCCACGCAGCCACGAGCAACCGATAGCGCCAATCGATGGTCACTACCTTCTTGCCGCGCTCCACCGCGCTCACGATGTCCGCAGCCACATGCTCCGCTGAGAGTTGCAGTGGAAAATGACTGCCGGCGATAAGGTCGGTAGCCACGAAGCCCGGACGTATGTCGGTGATGGCGATGGGCAGGCGACGCATACTGGCGAGCTGCGCCAGACACTCGAGGTAGTGCGACTGGAAACGCTTTGTAGCCGAATAAGCAGGTGCCGCACCCAGTCCGCGCGTGCGAGCTATCGACGTTATGCAAGCTATGCGCCCACGGTGGTTGTTGTCGGCAAACCACTGGTAAGCCGCCAGCACCATTCGTGTAAAACCAACGGCATTGGTCTGCACCGTCCGCATCTCCTTCTCCGCATCGAGCGAGCAGTTCTCCCACCCTATTCCCGAGCTGTGGAAGTACAAGTCCATGCCGCCCAACCTGCCAATAAGCTCATGCAAGCCCTCGTGGGCATCGTCGCTGTCCACATCAATCTGCTGCCACGCCACTATGCCGTCTGTGGTAGCCACTATCTCCTGCAGCCGCTCCACACGTCTGCCGGCTATGCCTACGCTGTAGCCACGCACGGCTAAAAGACGAGCCACTTCAAGCCCAATGCCAGAAGTGGCTCCTATTACTATCGCTTTCTTTGTCATATTGTTCTTTTTATAACCTGTCTATTCTAAAGCCAGCTCAGCCGCCTCCTGCGTGAGGCACGACTTCACGTCGGCATAAGGCACAGTGAACTCCACCATGCCCAGCGCATACGGACCTATCTCGTACTGCTGATAGACGAAGCGTAAGCCCTTAGGCGTGAGCACCGGCACGGTCGCAGGCAGCGGGATGATGCCATGCTCCACGAAAAGCATATTCTGCAGGTCACTATCCTTTATCTTGCGGTTCTCAGCCTTAGAGATATACTCCTTCACGCCACGGCGCAGTATGGGCTGCAGCGCCTTCTGCTTCAGCGTGTCTATCGTAGCCTCAATCACCTTGCCCGTAGCCTTAACGATGTTCACAGGGTAGCACACTGCCGAGCCATGCGCTCCGCCGAGGAACACATAGCAGGAGGTCTCGTACGTTAGATAGCGGTCGGTCTCATACGTCTTGCGTATGCTCAGGTCGTACGAGAGCCCCGCAATGCCCAACACCTTCAGCTCGGCATATTGCGCCTTCAGATACACATTATTCATATTGCCGTAGAAGTCGACAAGCGCCTTGCCGTCCGCCATCGAACCCTTGTACACGGGCGCCTCGCCGTTCTCCTCCTGCATTGCGGGCAGGTACATACGCACGAGTTCGCCGGCTACGTATCTGCGCACGCCGACCGAGAGCGAGTCGTCGCCCGAAGGATAGTCTACAACTACGCTGCACTTCAACATCGAATCCTTCTGCTCGCAGAACGCAATGCTGTCCGTTGCGAACGCCGTCTGCTGCAGCACGCTGTCCTGCTCCGCCGCAGAGCCCGACTTCGCCGCACGCGACGTGCAGCCGCCAAGCGCCAATAGCGCCATGCCCGCAGCAGCGAGTGTAAAACGTATGTATCTGAATCTTTTCATATCTGTCTTGCTTATTATAAGGTTTAACTGCTTTGTCGTTTATCTCAATATTCGCTTGAATTAATAGCAAAATCAAAGTTATATTATTTATTGTTAACCCACAAAATAAACCGCTCATAATTGCGTTTATTTAACGTATCGTGATTACTGTTCACGATAAAGCGTCGCATGCTGATAGCACAACGCGTCGCTTACTGTTAGCACAACGCCTGCTGTTAGTACAACACTTGCTGTTAGTACAACGTATCGCAAACGTATCATTTACAAAACAACCACAAAAAGAAAGGAACAATACTATGATTTTCTCAACAACACCCACCCTCGAAGGGCACCCCATCCGCGAATATCGCGGCGTAGTAACCGGCGAAACCATCATCGGCGCCAATGTTTTCAAAGACTTCATGGCAGGCTTGCGCGACTTCTTCGGCGGTCGCAGCGGCACCTACGAAAGCGTGCTGCGCGAAGCTAAGGACTCAGCCATGCGCGAAATGGCGCAGCGTGCCGAGAGCCTCGGCTGCAACGCCATCGTAGGCATCGACCTCGACTACGAAACAGTAGGACAGGGCGGATCGATGCTCATGGTGACATGCAGCGGCACAGCGGTGATCATATAAAAGGCTAAAACACAACTGGTAGATGGCTATCAGAAACTTGTAGATAGCAATCAAAAGCTGGTTGATGACTATCAAAAGCTGGTAGATGGCTGGAAGATAACCCTCTCATTCAAGTTATCTTCCAGCCCTTATCATATTCACCACCAACCCATTACGCTATTTCTGGAAGACATGGCAGATTTTTTCACGCACTCGGTTTTTATATCTGCAAGAGTTATTCGTGGAATTTGCTCAGAATTAACTACCTTTGCGGTAGATTCACCAACAAGACCGGTAGATTGGCTTGACAAGAACGTGTTGTTATTTGCTCAGAATTAACTACCTTTGCGGTAGAATCACCAACTTTTCATTTCCTCCGTATAAGGACGACCAGTTGTGATTTGCTCAGAATTAACTACCTTTGCGGTAGAATCACCAACTCATAATATTTAATGCCATCGTATGATTCTGTTGTGATTTGCTCAGAATTAACTACCTTTGCGGTAGAATCACCAACTAGTTGAACTTTGAGTTCTGACGAGCGGAGGTTGTGATTTGCTCAGAATTAACTACCTTTGCGGTAGAATCACCAACGGTCAGTTCTTCGCCAACTGCAAGGTTTGAGTTGTGATTTGCTCAGAATTAACTACCTTTGCGGTAGAATCACCAACATCAATGGGAAATATCCTCTCATTTGGCTGTTGTGATTTGCTCAGAATTAACTACCTTTGCGGTAGAATCACCAACACAATCGTTTTTCAGAGCTTATTCTTTGTGGTTGTGATTTGCTCAGAATTAACTACCTTTGCGGTAGAATCACCAACCTTGCGTCAATAGCATTTGCAGCACGCTATGTTGTGATTTGCTCAGAATTAACTACCTTTGCGGTAGAATCACCAACGTATCGTAAGAATTTTGTACAGGCTTCAACGTTGTGATTTGCTCAGAATTAACTACCTTTGCGGTAGAATCACCAACTTGTTCATTAAACACTACCTTTGCACAGTAGTTGTGATTTGCTCAGAATTAACTACCTTTGCGGTAGAATCACCAACATAGAATGCGCATTTACTTGTAAATAAGCGAATTAGCATAGTTCTTGGAATTATAAAAAGTTGGTGTTAGAAAGAGGTCTTCTTCAAATTTTAAGAAGACCTCTTTTTCTATTTAATATGACGCTTGGTATTTTTAACAAAGAACGATAGTTAGAAAAGCTCTAATTGTTGACCTGGAGCATTCGGAGTTTGTGGCTTCTTCCCATAAAAAAGCTTAATGTTTCCAAACTGCTTGTCAGTGATGCACATTATTCCGACCTTTCCATATTCAGGAAGAAAAGAGTTGACACGCTTCATGTGGACTTCTGCATTCTCCATGCTTGCGCAATGGCGTACATAAATGGAGAACTGAAACATGGTGAAGCCATCTTGTTGCAACCGCTTTCTGAACATGGTGTATTCTTTTATGTCTTTCTTTGTTTCTGTAGGCAAATCAAAAAAAACAAGTATCCACATAACTCGATATTCACTAAAACGATTCATTGCAAAATTATAGTTTAGTTTAGCGTACAGGGTATGCGATGCGTCGCAATTCACCCGTAAAGCATTTGTATAGAGATGCTGTGGTTTGGGTAACAGCCACCATTAACGGGCTGCGCTTGCCACCTATCACGACATCTAATGTTGGTATAGAGAGCAACAGGGCTTTTATCTCTTTAGACAAGTCGAGATTGTTTATCCCCTTGTCTTTTACTATAGAGTATACGAGTTCGTCTACATAAGGACGATAGGGTTCCATAATATCGTCAGCGAGGCAATAGGCGTTATAGCGATTATGGTGGTGGATGCCGAGGGTCGGTAACATTCCGCTTGACACCAATGCACGTGCAACAATAGCACGCAGTATGGCATATCCGTAATTCAGCAGATTGTTTGGTGCTTCGCCTTCTCTACTTCGCGTAAAGTCTTCCAAACCATCAATACCGGCAAATAGGTTCTTCCAATAATATGCTGCGGCACGCCCTTCGACGTTATCAGGATCTCCACTGCGCACATCGTCAGCCCAACGTAGCATTGTTGGTGAGTTTTTGCCAGTGCATGTAGCAAGGGCAGCAGCCTGATTGCTGATTTTCATTTTTATCGTCTGCTGCCAAAGTTGTTTCTTCAATGGCTGAGAAGCATCCAACTGGTCACGGAAACGCTCGTTTTGTGTGGAGTTGCCATAAAGTGGAAGCATAAGACCTACGGGCAGACTATGCGAATCGCAGGTGATGACGGCACAGTTGTTTTCGAGCAGAGACTCAAGTAGCCCTTGAGTGATTGTGATGCGTCGGTTGTCAAGCACAACGACTCCAATATCTTCTATGGGCTTTGTTATTTCTGCCTGTTTTTTTATTTGGTCGGGCAAATTGCTGTCGGTTTCCACTTCTGGCAGTTTTATGACCATTTGCCCCATTCGTAATGAAAGATACGCTGGGTTGCCAAAATAAAGAGTCTTCTTAATCATAGGGTGTTAGTTTATTGTTAGTATTGTATAGATTATAGTCTCGCCAAACGAACAGAAGCAAAACCATGTTTGCTATGCTCTGTTCGTTTAGCGTGACAATGCAGTTAGTATTCGCCCACTGCAACAATTTCTCCAAGGTGGTTGACACGGACCTTAACGATGCCAACAATACCTTTTAGGCCAAGTTGCCACTTGTATGTAATACCCGACAACTCTTTCGGAGTTTCTGATGAAGTTTCCAAATGATGTCTGAAACAATAATTCTTAGTAGCTAACTTCTGCACTCTAAACAGGTTCTTGCTTATCTCCGCAGCATTTTTTGGGTCAAGCAAGTCAACCTCGTTCGGGTCGAAACCAGTCTTCTCGTTCGGGAACACGAAGTATTCGTTGCGCTTCATTGTAAACAAGAACTGCCATCCAAGATGCTTGTTGTACTCGTAGTCGACAATCGGCAACTGCTGTTGCGCACGTTCCGTTGCCTCAAAGAAGGATACTACATGCTCCTGCAGATTGCCATCTTTGTCTCGGAATATAGCTACATGATGGTTGTTGCTGGTGCTCACATAGTCTACCGGTATGGATATGCCATTACTATCGAGCATCTTCTTTCCATGCATATCTCGCTTGTCGTGTAATGCCGTAGCGTTGCTTACGCCGTATATCGTTACACGCTTAATGGCAATTCCAAGTTCGCGGTTGAGCCATATCGGGTTCTCATCAAGGTTTGCAAACGCTTTCTTGGCGTCACCTCCATATTCTGCGAGGCGTTCTTGAAGAAGCTTTCGTACACGCAGGTCTACAACCTTCTCTACATTGAGGTCTTTGTCTATCGGCTTACGGATTGTAAACACCTCTTCTAACGTTACCGTTTTAACCTTCTGAGGCACTTGCTTCGTGTGGCTATCATCGAGATAGATAGGATTTTTCTCAAGACTGTTCTTGCCGGTGAATGCTTTCTTTGCATCGCCGCCAAATTCAGAAAGCCGACGTAACAACGCTTCTCGTATCTGTGGATTGCCTATAGTGCTGATTTTCTCCTCGTTAAACGCACTGCTCACTTTTTCTTGCTTCACTACGTATCGGCGTCGACTACCGTATATAGTCTCGTTGTGCAACTGACAGCGTGGAGTAAGCTGCACAGTACGATGCTTCTTGCCGTCAGCACCACGAGTGATGTTTACATTGCGTGTTACAACTTTGTTTTTAGCCTTTATAGACACGAACACATCTTCCAAATGGCGACGAGCCTCGGCTCTGAACTCACCAAGCGGCATGGGAGGAACAAAGCGCAACTTATTGTTGTTGTCGCGGTAGAGTTCTTTTTTCTCTATAGCATATATGCTACCAGCCTTGTCGCTACGGGCATTCAGATTGTTCAGATACTGTATGAAACTATGACGTGTGAAGGCTATCGTAAGCGCATCCATGGCATGATGGCGATGGTCGTTGCGTTTAGTCCAATCCTTTATGCGTCGTATCTGGCGTCCGTCAGGGTCTTTATAGATTTCTGTTAGTCCGAGCTGGTCGTATTTGTCCCAATTGAGCTCTTTCATAACATCTACAAGCTGCCAGTCTTCACGCAATCGGTCGGTTACAGCACCTGTTGTCGGGACTACCACACGCACCGCACTCTCCAATATCTCGCGTGCTTTACGTGCAATATATTGTGTGTCGCGCAAGTCGCGGTTGATAAAGCCGTTAGGTATTTCTGCTGTGGTCATCAGCAGCTTATCGTGCTTTGTCTTGCTTATCACACCCTCCTTATAAAGACTGTCTATGCGTTCCTTGTATTTAACGGAGCCATTGTTCCCTTGCTCACCGTATTTTGTAAGCACATAGTCGTAGGCTGTCGTGCTGCCTTTCTCAATATTCGCACTGCGTGCCTCAAGAGTCTTATTAGAGAACGAGTCGTCAAACAGACGAGCCTGTGGTATTATGTGCTCGATGTCAAATTCCTTGCTGAAAAGTTTCTCGCGTGGTATATATGTCTGAGTATACAAGGTCTTGAAGCCGTTTGCCTCAAGTTCGAGATACAAACGATAACGTATAATATCATTACGACTTACGTTCTGTATACCGAATTCTTCTTGCAAAGCCTTCCGGTATTTTTCGTTTTCAGCATTTGTACGTGCTATGTCGCGCGTCATCTGTTCGCGTTCCTTAGCATTCTTCTTCAGTTCGCGAGCCATCTCAATACGTATCTCGTCTGGCTTGCCGTATCTGTCGCTGACTGCATTCACCACATTTATCATCTGGTTGAGAATCTTCTCCACCACGGGGTTGCGCAAACTGTTGCGTGGCAGCAGTGGAATGGTCTCAACGAGAGGCTTTGCAGCTATCTCTTCTTTTGTGAGCGAACGGCGAGAGTGACGATAGCCTGCATACTCGCAAGCCACACTATATTCCAACCCGTCCATCATGTGAGGCAATATTCGGCGCATTGCCTTTGCGCTAAGACTGCCATAGTCAGGTTCTAATGGTATTGACACAAACACAGCAGCCGAGTCTCTGTCCATATTCAGAAGATTGCGAAGTCGCTCAATGAGTTTCTCGTTGCCGGTTGCCGAATTGTCGCCTGAGTACGAGTACAATAAATGCCAAAGCTGATAAGCAGCCTGGCGTTCAAAGTCCTTGCCATCAAGAGTTGGGTCGAATGTCAAGAAACTTGTGTTGAAACCTAAAGCTTCAAATACTTGTGTAATGATTGGCATTGCCTTGTCATAAGACATCTTTGAGAAATCGTAATCGTTGTATCCGTTGATAGCAAGCACGGTCTGGCAAGCCCTGACAAATAAAGCCATTGTTCGATTGCCTTCAACTTTGCGGAAGTTAAGGCTCAATCCTTTCTTGCTGCCAAACAACAACTTTAAAATCTCAGTTTCAGAGAGACTCTCTTTTATGCTCAGTTCACGATACAAGTCGCACTTCTCTTCTTCTGTTAGCGTGCGTGTTCCGTGCTCACATTCGGTAGAATCGCCGAAGAGATCGGTCTGCGTCTTGGGTACAACTTCCCCCGTGACTTGCAGATTGTTTATCGTCTGCCAAATTTTAAAACACTGGAACAACGGAGATGACTTCGGACAAACGCGCAAACCGATTGTTATGGTTTTCTTCTTGCCGTCTACAACCATTTCTTTCTGTCTGCTCTCAAACTCACAATAGCTTATAAGTCCCTTCTGCGATTTCAAAGGACGCTGATAGAAAATAACAATATCGCGCAATTCATGCTTCAGTTCTGCAGTAAGCTGGCTGTGATACTTGGCTTGCGTCTCCCAGATACGTTCAAATTCATCGAGATAATCCTGACGATAGAACACCTGATTCTTCAGACTTATATTCGGATTATCGCTCAATTGCTTCATCTGAAATTGTCCGACAGTCTGATGATTGAAGTACAACTCCTTGCTACGGTCGCTTATTGCGCCAAGGTATCCGCTTGTTCCTGCAATCTGACCATTTATCTTCTGAAGCACAACAGCGACTTGCTCAAGTGGCAACTGTTTGCTGATAGCTTCTGTACGCCAACGATAATTCTCTACACGCTGATCTGCAGTACTTCCGTTGCGCTTGATGCCTTTCAGGCCTAAAGGTTCTGCACATATTGCCCATGTCTGCTTTTCGTTCTTGCTACGCAAAGCTTCACGCAATTCATCCGTGAATATACCTGCATAGAACTGCTTCTGGCAATTCCACACCGCTTCAAACTCTGCATTTAGGTCTGAAGGATAAAAGTCGGGAATATATTTCTTTCCTCTACATAGCAGCTGATAGACATATTGTCCTGGTGTAAGGTGCTCGTCATAGAGTTTACGAGCAACAGCCATACCATCAATAAGACTGCCTTCTTCACCAGAATTAACTTTTCGACTACTTTTATAACCACGCTTCTTGTTAATCATTATGAGCACACGTGCAAGTTCATCTAACGAGATTTTCTCTGTAGCTGCTTTAGATCTTAGTAAACGAGTCTCGAAAGTTGTTCGGTTTCCTTGTTCACATAGAACGGAGTCGTCGGTAATAAAGCCATTCTCTTTTAATACAGACAACAGATTCTCACGGCGCAATTTGTAACGCTGCAAATTACGTCGTGCCGTACGTTTAAGAGTGCGGTCTGCATTTGTTGTAATGGCTTTGCCTTTTTCAAAGTTCGATTGTTCGTCTACCGTCAAAGGATTTACACGTACACCGAGTTTTATAATTGACGATTTCTCTTCTTCGATTTCTGCTTCCTTGACAAGAGCCCAACCTATACTTGTCGTTCCTAAATCAAGGCCTAATATTTTCTTCATGATTTATTGCTATATTAAAGGTTTAGGTTATTAAATATCTAAAAATAAAATGCTATTGGCAAATATATACATAAAAAAACGATTAGACAAACATTTCTATTAAAATGTTTGGTTGATAATCTTCTTTTATGTATCTTTGCCATATAAATCTGAGCAAATCACAATAAGGATTATTCCGTTGTGAAAACATTAGGTTCGCCCATCGTCCTTAACGGTGGGCTTTTTCCTGACTTCTTCATCGTGTCACCCAAAAATCTTCGTCAAAGAGTTTTGCTATTTTCTGATGTCTTGCCATCAGCATGGTTTGGGTGTAAACCTCCTTGTTCATAGGTTGTTTAATTTGTATGGTTGTGATGGTCTTTGCTAATGCAAGCACCTTGTCTACACTCATCTTAATCTCTGAGACTTTCAGCATACGTTCCAATTCTTTGTACACTTTCAAAGTCACAAAGCAGATGCATATATGGGCTTCGATGCGTTTGCGTGTAAAGTGAAACATGGGGCGTATCTCTATCTTTGATTTGGCTATAC
>OWJS01000700.1_pt1 | contig 12286 bp, 6 predicted proteins | sample 1732961 | NCBI WGS metagenome assembly OWJS01 (sample SAMN05065774, study PRJEB22554) | human gut metagenome | biome: ENVO:2100002; feature: ENVO:00000062; material: ENVO:00002003 | host: Homo sapiens | place: USA
CGGATGAAGATTAAGAAACTGAGCGCACTGCTGGTATCGGCGGTGCGGTGCGCTGGCATGGCAGCTCCCGCCTTTGCCTTTGAGGGCGAAGCCGCCCCCGTGGAGCAGCCGATTCTGCCGGAAGTGGTGGAGGAGGATGTTGTCACCGTCACGGACGAAACCTCTGGTGCCCTGACCCCGGAGGGCAACCTGACGCTGGTGGACGACTACCACACCAACTATTCTGATGGCAGCGGACAGCAGTTCATTACGCTGGTGTCGAAGTCGGGTGCGACTTTCTACCTGGTGATTGACCGCAACGCCAAGGGCCAGCAGACCGTTCACTTTATGAACCTTGTGGACGAAGCGGACCTGCTGGCACTGATGGAGGAAGAAGATGCCGATGCCTACACCGCTGAAAAGGAAGCAGCGGCACAGGCTGAACAGGACAGGCTGAAAGCCGAAGAAGAAGCCAAGAAAGCTGCCGAAGAAGAAGCAACATCCGGCACGGAACAGCCCAAGGAAAATAAGGTCACAAAAATCGCATCCGGCTTTCTGGGTGTGGTCGTGCTGATTGCGCTGGCGGCAGGTGGCGGCTTCTACGTTTTTGCGAAGCAGAAGCAGAAAAAGCAGGCAGAAAAAGAAGCCCTCGACCCCGATGCAGGTTATACCGAAGACAAGGGCGATTTTGAGATTCCCACCGAGGACGAGCCGGAGGACACCGGCGAGGAGGATACCGAACCCATCTGATTTTAAGGCGGCATTTTGCCGCCGTACATATTGCAATCCGAAACAGATTGGAGGGATTTTTATCGCAAAATTGATCGTGGCGGAAAAACCGTCCGTCGCCATGTCCTACGCCAAAGTCCTCGGTGCCACCAACCGTCAGGACGGTTATCTGGAGGGCAACGGCTATCTCGTCAGCTGGTGCGTGGGTCATCTGGTGGAACTGGCACCGCCCAATGTCTACGATGTCAAATACGTTAAGTGGAGCATCACAGATCTGCCCATTCTGCCGGAAAAGTGGCAGTATCTGGTTTCTGCGTCCACCCAAAAGCAGTTTGGCATCCTGCAAAAGTTGATGCACCGCCCGGATGTGGACAGCGTGATCTGTGCTACGGACGCAGGGCGCGAGGGAGAACTGATCTTCCGCCTTGTCTACCAGCAAGCAGGCTGCAAAAAGCCGTTTTTACGCCTGTGGCTTTCCAGCATGGAGGAAACCGCTATCCGGGAGGGGTTCGCCCACCTCAAACCGTCAACTGAATACGATGCGCTGTACAATGCAGCACTCTGCCGGGAACGTGCCGACTGGATGGTCGGTATCAATGCGTCCCGGCTTTTTTCGTGCCTGTACAACCAGCCTTTGGCGGTGGGGCGTGTTATGACCCCAGTGCTTGCCATGACGGTGGTGCGGGAAGCTGCCATTGCCGCCTTTGTGCCGGAGAAATTCTACACGGTAGATCTGGAACTGACCAGCGGCTGCACGGCATCCAGCCGCCGCATTCCTGAAAAAGCTGTTGCCGAAAACCTGCTGGAAGCCTGTCGAAAGGAGATGATGGCAACGATCCAGCGCATCACTCGCAAGGAAAAGTCCGAGAATCCGCCGCCGCTGTACGACCTGACCACCCTTCAGCGGGATGCAAACCGCCTGCTGGGGTACAGCGCACAACAGACGCTGGACTATGTGCAGAGCCTTTATGAGAAGAAACTTACCACTTATCCCAGAACTGATAGCTGCTATATCACCGACGATGACGAGGAAATGCTGGAGGATCTGACCGAGGAACTGGAAAGATTTTTCGACATTACCCCGGAAGATGTGGACGAGGCGGCGCCCCGGACACGGCGCACCGTCAACCGGGAAAAAGTCACCGACCACCACGCCATCCTGCCCACCCGCAGTATGCTGCAAACCGATCTGGAGGCTCTGCCCAAAGGCGAGCAGAACGTCCTGAAACTCATCATCGCCCGGACGCTGATGGCGGTAAGCAAGCCCTTCCGCTATCTGGAAACCCTGCTGACCACCGAATGTGCCGGGGAGGAATTTACCGCCAAAGGCAAGGAGGTTCTGGAGGAAGGCTGGAAAGCGGTGGAGCGCAAGGTGCTGGCAGACATCCTGAACCGGAAACAGGAACTCACCGTCCTGCCCAATGCAGCGGAAAACGAGTGCGGCATCCTCAACGCCGAACTGAAAGAGGGTCAAACGACCCCGCCGAAGCACTTTACCGAGGACACCCTGCTGCACGCTATGGAAACCGCCAGTGCAGACAGTATGCCGGAGGGCGTGGAGCGTCAGGGCATCGGCACCCCGGCCACCCGCGCCGCAACTATTGAAAAGCTGGTGCAGAAGGGCTTTCTGGAACGGAAGGGCAACAAGAAAACCAAGGTGCTGCTGCCCACCGACAAGGGCAAAGCCCTCGTCACCGTGATGCCCGAAGAAATCCAATCCCCGGAAATGACCGCCGATTGGGAAACAAAGCTGCTGCAAATCGAACGTGGCGAAATGGAGCCGGGTGAATTTATGACTGAAATCAAAGAGATGATTTCCTCGCTGGTAACGACCACCGAGGCTGCGAAAGGAGCGAATGCGCTTATGAAAAACAAAATTATTGGTGTCTGCCCGAACTGCGGTAAGCCTGTCGTGGAGCGTGAAAAGGGCTGGTTCTGCGAGAACCGGGAGTGCCGTTTCGTACTGTGGAAGGACAATGCGTTCTTCAAGCGTCTGGGCAAGCGGCTGGATGCTCATGTGGCGGACAAGCTGCTGCGGGATGGCCGTGTCCGCCTGAAGGAGTGCCGCAGTGCCAAGGGCAAGACCTACAACGCCACCGTGCTGCTGTCCTGTGAAGCGGATGGCCGCAGCAAGTTTTCTCTGGAATTTGAAGGGGGCTACTGATGAAGGATGACGCTGTGATAAAGGACAACGAGGCGGTCTACCTCCTCAATGAGCAGACGTATCTGCATCTGCGGGAAAATCTCGCAGGGGTCGGGTATGAGGTTTTCGACAAGAACAGCCCGCTCCCGGTGGAGGAAGGGCAGATTCCACGGGAAGCTCTGGGCAACACCCAGCGTCGCATCGAGACTGCCCGTGCGTACTATCTGGCAGAGCATCAGGACGAGCCTGTGGGAAGAATCCAGAATGTCGCTGTCACCACCTTGGAGAAGTTTCGCTCCGGGGTTCGCAAACGCCGAAATCTGGCTCCGCGCTCTCTGCCGGAGAATGATGTACGGTTCATCGACCCAATGTACAACGAGTTGTTCCGTGTGCCGGACGGTGGCGTTGTGCAGATAACCTACCCGGATGGGCATCAGCGCTCCGAGAAGGTCGAATACCTCGATGACTACCACATGAAAATCGGGTCCACCGTGCAGCACATCTGTGAATTTGCAGAGGGCATGGCACGCAGCCGTGGCATTGTGGAGCCGGAGCCTTTAACGCAGCAGGAGCAGCGGGCGTGGAATCTGGAATATGACTATTATCTCATCGTGCAGGCAAAGGACGGTGCATGGAATTACGCTCTCTATCAGGGCGACTGCTGCCTGTTGGAGCGCGGGAAAATTGACGCGCCCGAACTGATGATCGAAGAAGTGCGGGATGAGATCCTGTACAGCCATAACCTACGGAACAAGGACTGCATTCCGCTCACGCAAGAGGAATTTGTGCAGAAACTCGCAGACCGAGATGAGATACAGTCATACCGGATGAAGCAATTCCAGCAAAGCGGGCACGACTGTTATCTGGTCATGCAGCTGCAACAGGATGCAGACCTGGCGCTCCGCTTTGCCGCCATGCGCTATCTGAATAAGCAGAACATCTCTCCCTCCGTTGAGAATTACGAGATCCTGTACCGGGGCAATCTCCCGGAAGGAAAGCGCAGCGTTCCGCAAGCAGAACTGCTGGAACAACTGTACCAGAAGTTCAACTTTGCCCGCCCGACGGATTACCATGGGCACAGCCTGTCGGTCAGCGATGTAATCATGCTGAATCAGGATGGGAAGATTTCAGCGCACTATGTGGACAGCATCGGCTTCAAGGAACTGCCGGGGTTTCTGGATACAAAGCCGGATCGTCCTTCGGTGCTGATGAATCTCAAAGAGAAGTGCGATGCCCCGGAGTGCAATCCCAGCGGATGTAAAAAAGAAAGGAGCGGCCATGAACTTTAACCATGAAGAACTCATGCTGATGATGCTCTACAACACCGGCACCCGACTGGGGCTGGTGCAGGAGTTGCGACTGATGCAGTGCTACCTGATGCCTGATGAGACTGCCCTACGGGAACTGTCGGAGGGTGTTATCGAGAAGCTGAAACTGCTGACCGATGCGGAGTTTGCCGAACTGGAATTTCCGCCGGACTGATTTTTGCCGCCTGTAGGCGGCGTACATAGGCTCTTTTGTTCTGGAAAAATTTCGCAACCCGCATGAAAGTGGGCTTGATAGAATCCTTCCATTCATGCTATACTAAAACCAGTTTTATTGTATGGACAAAAATAGAAAGTGAGGCTTGCCAATGGACACCACAAAACGCTCTCCCCTTGACCGCCTGCTCTTTGCCACTTTTCTGAAAGGCCGCACTTCTTCTCGTGATATATGGGAAGAAAAGGGCGATATGACCCCCGAAGATAACCAGAAGATCATCGAGGAAACTAACGAGATCATCAACGATGATTCCACCTATCCCTTCATCAGCTACCTGTCCGACCTGCTTGCGAAATCCAAGCCCTCCGATGATGCTGTCAAGAAACTGCACGACTGCATCGACAAAGTTGCAGTTGCGTTGGAACACGACAGCACCGATGTGTTCCGTGCGCTCCTTGCAAAGCTGATCGAGGAGCCGGAAGAAAAGCAGACCTTTGACCGTCTGCTGGAGATGGCCGAGAACTTGGCGGCAAAGCACTGAGACAGCTTTACGAGGTGATTTCAATGAGCTACGGTTGGGCAACTGTTTTCACTTTAGCGGCATGGTTTGCAGGACTTGTGATTGATGCAAATGTGCGGGTCGGCGACCTCGGTTTACGAACAGTGCTTCCTGTCATCGTGATGGGGTGCTGCGTTATGAAGTACATAAAGGACAATAGCAAATAATCTTATCTCAATACACTTTCCAGCGGGCGACCACAAAACGGTTACCCGCTCTTTTTATGCTCAAAAAAAGAAGGGAGGAACGCTATGCCAAGCAAAACCGAAGAATATCTCGCCCTTGCCCAGCGCACGGCCAACGGCTTGACCCGATACTGGGAAAGCTGGACGGACTACCTGACCACCGCATCCCGGTTGTACAAGTACCCCTTTGCAGACCAGTTGATGATCTACGCTCAGCGGCCCGATGCCACCGCCTGCGCCGAATTTGACATTTGGCGCAACCGGATGAACCGCTATGTCAGGCGTGGCTCTAAGGGCATCGCTCTGCTGGACGAATCCAGCGGATTCCCTCGACTGCACTACGTTTTTGACGTAAGCGACACCGGGGTGCGCCGCAATTCCCGTGACCCGGAGATGTGGCAGTACAATGACGACCTGAAACAGCCGGTTTCGGAAATGTTGAGCAAGACCTACGGCATCAGCGGGGAGCGTGTCAGCCAGCAGCTTGCCGATGTTGCCGGGAAACTGGTGGCGGATTACTGGGACAACAACGGCGAGGACATCCGTGCCATCGTTGACGGTTCACTGCTGATGGATTATGATGAAGCCGGGGTGGAGATGCAGTTCAAAAGCGCTGCTGCAATCAGCGTCACCTACACGCTGTTGGAACGCTGCGGGTTTGAACCGACAGAGTGGTTCGACAAGGACGATTTTCAGGCAATCTACAATTTTTCCACCCCGGACAGTGTCTACGCCCTCGGCGCAGCCGTCAGCGACATGAGCCGGGAGGTGCTGCGGAACATTGAGCGCACCGTAAAAACCACCATTCGCCGCCGCAATATAGAAAGGAGCCAATATGAATACGAACAGCAGGAACGTGACCTACTCGACCGTCGGGGACTACCAACTCCCGAACCTGACCCTGAACCAGCCCCGGAAGCCGCTGGGCAAGTACGGCAGGCTGCGCCGGACGTACCTGATGAACCATCGCCCGGTGCTGTACAACACGATGCTCCTGAACGGGAGCCTGTACCCGCACCTGATGGAGGTGGAGCAGACGGCAGAGAGCCGGATGCAGCAGACCATGGCGCAGCTTCTGAAACAGAACCCGGCCCCGGACAAGGAGAGCCAGCAGATGGCGTGGGTACAGCACATGAACAGCCTGAAAGCACAAGCCGAGGAACTGGTGCTGACGGAGCTGATCTACAGCTAAGTTTCTTCGATGCCCACATTCCCACCGAAGTCCAGCAAATTGAAAAAATCGACCAAGCGGAGAGCGAAAAAACGCCCTCCGCTTTTTCGTTATCTCAAGCGGAAATTGAGAACGAACTGCGCAAGCACGGTTCAGGATTTATGGGCGGTAAACAGCGCATTATGGCAATGTACCAGACCCAGACTGACCGCAATCTCCGTGCCAAAGCGTTGGCAAAGGAATACGGAATCGGTGGGCACTCCCACGATTATCTGGATGGCAGCAGAGGCTTTGTCAACCACGACGGGAAAGGAATGGAATTTGACCATTATCCCGAACACAAAAAATTCACGTTAAGTTGGACGCAGGTGGAAAAGTATATCGACCTGATGATCCAGTCTGACCGCTACCTGACCGACAAGGAAAAGGAGCATTACACGCCCCCTGCGCCTGTCAGCGTAAAGCCAGATGCTACCTTGACTCATGCCAAAAACCTGATCCGGGATTTCTGTCTGGAGGAATATGATTCTGAACCGGACTTCTCAAATTTGTCCAAGATCGGCATCGCCTACACCAACGCCACAGACGAGGAGATTCCGATTCAAGTTAATGTGGATTTGGTGGGATACCGTGTGGAGCGGTATCTGGGCGAGGTGCTGATCGACGAGCGGCAGTACGAAAGTCTGGAGAACCTGACCGAGACCGAGTTGGAGGCTCTGGATTTTTCGGAACTGGTCAGCGTCACAGACGAGGAACTGGAGCACTATCACAGCAAGGCAGAGGAACGCCCGGCACTGCTGCCGCTGGATACCGCCGCCGAGTACAACGCTCTGAAGGAACAGTACCCGGATGCGCTGGTAGGCTTTGAGCAGAACGGATACTATGAGTTCTACGGTGAGGATGCCCGGAAGGTCTGCGAACTTCTGGGCGGAAAGTTTCTGGAAAAGGAAACGACACTGGGAACCGTCCCGGTCATCAGCTTTCCCCGCGACCAGTGGGCATACCGTGCCAAACAACTGTGGCAGTGCGGCGAGAACGTCTATCTTGCCGGGCTGAACGAGGACGGCACCCACCACCAGACGAAGTACCTGCGCCGGGAAGATTATCTGCCGCTGGGCACTACCATCCACATGGAGGGGCGCGCTTTCCGGGTGGATACAGTAAACTTTGATAAGGGCAGCGTATCCTTGCAGGACGTGGCATTGGCAGAAATGCGGATGCCTATTTTCCGGGAAGAACCGCTGGCACTTGCCCGGGAACTGTACGAGCAGGAACAGGAAGTGATGGAACACCCCCTACCCGATTACAAGGTCGGTGACAATGTTATCGTTGACCTTCCTACCAGAACCATCGAAGGGAAAATCGGCTATGTAGGCGAAACGGATGTTCGCATTGACACCAGTGCACAGGGACAGTCGTGGGATAACGAAGTAATCAACAAACGACAATTCGAGGATGGCTTGCGGCAGAATGAACAGGTTACTACGCAGCCAGATGATACTGTAAAAACGGTTGCCATATACCCTGCTGAAGAAAACCGTATGCCTTATGATATTGTGATCCAGACGATTGGCTCAAAATCACCTACTCTGGATGCAGTTGAACCGGAACGATCCACACTTGAACTTGCCGGGAATTCCCACATCACGGACGAGAATTTGGGCGAGGGCGGTGCAAAGCAGAAATACGCCCGGAATATTGCAGCTATCCGTACCCTGTTTCAGTTGGAACAGGAACACCGTGGAGCCACCGTCGAGGAACAGGAAGTGCTTTCGCAGTATGTGGGCTGGGGCGGTTTGGCAGATGCCTTTGACCCTAGCAAAGATAGTTGGGCAAAAGAGTACGCCGAACTGAAAGGGCTGCTTTCCGAGGATGAGTACGCTGCTGCCCGTTCCAGCACCCTGAACGCTCACTACACCAGCCCCACCGTCATCCGTAGTATCTACGATGCCGTGGAGCGCATGGGTTTCCACAGCGGTAACATTCTGGAACCTAGTATGGGCGTGGGCAACTTCTTCGGAATGCTGCCGAACACCATGCAGGACAGTCGGCTGTACGGCGTAGAACTAGACAGCATCACCGGGCGCATTGCGAAAAAACTGTACCCGCAGGCAGACATTACCGTGGCTGGCTTTGAGACCACCGATAGGCGTGACTTTTATGATCTTGCCGTGGGCAACGTACCTTTTGGTCAGTACAAGGTCAACGATAAGGCGTACAACAAGTTGGGATTTAGTATCCACAACTACTTTTTCGCCAAGGCCATCGACCAAGTGCGTCCGGGCGGCATTGTGGCGTTTGTGACTTCTCGTTATACCATGGACAGCAAGGACAGCACCGCCCGCAAACACATGGCAGAGCGTGCTGATTTGCTGGGTGCCATCCGTCTGCCGAATAATGCGTTTCGCGCCAATGCTGGCACGGATGTTGTCAGCGACATTATCTTTTTGCAAAAACGTGACCGCCCCATTGACCATGAGCCGGACTGGGTGCAGTTGGGCAAGACCGAGGATGGCTTTGCCATCAACCAGTATTTTGTGGACCACCCGGAGATGGTTCTGGGCGTACTCTCTACCGAAAGCACCCAGTACGGACGAGAGGAACTGACGGTTGCGCCCCTTGAGGGCATCAGCCTTGCCGACCAGCTTGCAGAAGCGGTGCAGCACATCGAGGGGCAATACGCCGAAGTTGAGGTGGAAACACCAGATATTGCGGATGCCGAAAATGAGAAGCACATTCTCCCAGCTGACCCGGAGGTCAAGAACTTCTCCTATACCGTAGTGGACGGCGAAGTTTTCTACCGGGAAAATTCCGTGATGACGCAGGTGGAACTGTCCGACACTGCCAAGGGCCGTGTCACTGGCATGGTGGAGCTGCGGCAGATCGTCAACGAGCTGATTCAACAGCAGTTGGAGGATTACCCCGATGCCGACATTAAGGCAACGCAGGAGCGTTTGAACGCCGCCTACGATGCCTTTACCGCCAAATACGGTCTGCTGAACGACCGCAAAAACGGGCGGCTGTTTGAGCAGGATTCCTCCTATTATCTGCTGTGTTCGCTGGAAAATCTGGACGAGCAGGGGCAGCTCAAGAGCAAGGCGGCGATGTTCACGAAACGGACGATTCGCCCGGAGCGCACCGTCACCAGCGTGGATACCCCCAGCGAAGCGTTGGCGGTATCTATTGGTGAGCATGGCAAAGTGGACTTGCCCTATATGGCAGAACTGCTGGGCACCCCCGGCGAATATGGGCGCATTACCACTGAACTGTCCGGTGTGATCTTCAAGGACCCTGCCGCCGACCCCACCGACCCGGAAGCAGGCTGGCAGATGGCAGACGAGTACCTTTCCGGCGATGTCCGGGCAAAGCTGCGAATGGCGCAGTTCGCCGCCGAAACGAACCCGGAGTTTGTGGTCAATGTGGATGCGCTGACTAAGGCGCAGCCCAGAGAACTGGAAGCCTCAGAAATTGATGTGCGGTTGGGCGCAACATGGCTGAACTCGGACATTATTCAGAAGTTTATGACCGAGACGTTCCAGATCCCCTACTATCTGCGCCATGCAGTCAAGGTGAGATATTCTCCTTATACCGCAGAATGGCGTGTGGAGGGCAAGACCGCAACCGGGCGGGGCGATATTATTTCCTCTGAAACCTACGGCACATCCCGTGCCAATGCCTACAAGATTCTGGAGGAGACCCTGAACTTGAAAGATGTCCGCATCTATGACACCATCGAGGATGCCGAAGGCAAGCCCAAGCGTGTGCTGAACAAGCGGGAGACCATGCTGGCGCAACAGAAACAGCAGGTCATCAAGGATGCTTTTGCCAACTGGGTCTGGCAAGACCCCCAGCGGCGCATTGCGCTGGTAAAACAGTACAATGAGTTGTTCAACAGCACCAGACCCCGTGAATACGATGGCTCCCACATCCATTTTGTCGGTATGAACCCGGAGATCACCCTCCGAGAGCACCAGCGCAACGCCATCGCTCATGTGCTTTATGGCGGTAATACACTGCTTGCGCACGAAGTTGGCGCAGGCAAAACCTACGAAATGGCGGCATCCGCCATGGAAGCAAAACGGCTGGGGCTGTGCCAGAAAAGCCTCTTCGTAGTGCCCAACCATTTGACGGAGCAGTGGGCAAGCGAGTTTCTGAACCTCTACCCCAACGCCAAACTTTTGGTGGCACGGCGCAAGGATTTTGAAACTGCCAACCGAAAAAAATTCTGTGCCCGCATCGCTACCGGAGACTACGATGCCGTCATCATCGGGCACAGTCAGTTTGAGCGCATTCCGCTGTCCTTTGAACGGCAGGAGCGCATCATTCAGGAGCAAATTTATGAAACGCTTGCCGCCATCAACGAGCTTAAAGTCCACGCAGGCGAGAATTTCTCCATCAAGCAGATGGAAAAGACCCGCAAAACGCTGGAAACCAAGCTGGAAAAACTGCGCTCCGATGAGCGTAAGGATGATGTGATTACCTTCGAGCAGTTGGGCGTTGACAGGCTCTTTGTGGACGAGAGCCATTTTTACAAGAACCTCTTTTTGACCACAAAAATGCGAAATATCGCTGGATTATCCACCAGCGAGGCGCAGAAATCTTCCGATATGTTCGGCAAGTGCCGCTATCTGGACGAGATCACCGGCGGGCGGGGCGTGGTGTTCGCCACGGGAACGCCCGTGAGCAATTCCATGACCGAACTGTACACGGTCATGCGGTATTTGCAGTACAGCACCTTGCAGCAGAAAAAGCTGACCCACTTCGACTGCTGGGCATCTACCTTTGGAGAGACCACCACGGCCATCGAACTTGCCCCGGAAGGAACCGGCTACCGTGCCAGAACGAGATTTGCAAAGTTCTTCAATCTCCCGGAGTTAATGTCGATGTTCAAGGAGGTTGCGGACATTAAAACTAGCGACCAGCTTCATCTGCCGGTGCCGGTCGCAAAGTTTGAAACCGTGGTGGCAAAGCCGTCCGAAATTCAAAAGGAAATGGTGCAGGAACTGAGCAAACGTGCCGCAGATATCCATTCCGGCATCGTGGATGCGTCCGTGGACAATATGCTCTGCGTCACCAACGATGGGCGTAAGATCGGCTTGGATGTTCGCCTGATGAACCCCATGCTGCCCGACGACCCCAACAGCAAGCTGAACGTCTGTGTGCGGAACGTGCTGAAGATCTGGGATGAGGGCAAAGATCAGAAGCTGACACAGCTTTTGTTCTGCGACCTCTCCACCCCGAAAAATGACGGTAACTTCAACGTCTACGATGATATTCGCAAGAAGCTGATTGCTGCCGGAGTGCCGGAAAACGAAATCGAGTTCATCCACAACGCCGACACCGAAGCAAAAAAGGCGGCATTGTTCTCCAAAGTGCGCTCCGGCGATGTGCGAGTTTTGCTCGGAAGCACGGCGAAAATGGGAGCGGGCACCAACGTTCAATCGCGGCTTGTGGCGGTGCATCATCTGGATGTTGGCTGGAAGCCCAGCGACATGACCCAGCGCAACGGGCGAATCATCCGGCAGGGCAACATGAATAAGGAAGTCAAGGTGTTCAATTACGTTACGGAAGGGACATTTGACAGTTATTTGTTCCAAACTTTGGAAAACAAACAGCGATTTATCAGCCAGATTATGACCAGCAAATCCCCGGTGCGCTCCTGCGAGGATGTGGACGAACAGGCACTTTCCTATGCGGAGATCAAGGCATTGTGCGCTGGAAATCCGCTCATCAAGGAGAAGATGGATTTGGATGTGCAGGTCGCCAAGCTGAAGGTGCTGAAAGCCGACCACCAGAGTCAGAAATTCCGCCTGCAAGACAAGCTGCTGACCAAATTCCCGGCTGACATTCGGGAAACGAACGCCTATATTGCTGGGGTGAAAGCGGACGCACAGCTTGCCGCCGCCCATCCACAGGTGCAAGAGGGTTTCTGCGGCATGACCATCAAGGGCGTGACCTACGATGAGAAAAAGACCGCCGGTGAGCGACTGGTCCTCGCTCTGTCTCTTATACACATCTGACGCTGCCGACGATCTTAC
>OWJS01000701.1_pt1 | contig 12282 bp, 11 predicted proteins | sample 1732961 | NCBI WGS metagenome assembly OWJS01 (sample SAMN05065774, study PRJEB22554) | human gut metagenome | biome: ENVO:2100002; feature: ENVO:00000062; material: ENVO:00002003 | host: Homo sapiens | place: USA
ATCTACACGCGTAAGATCGTCGGCAGCGTCAGATGTGTATAAGAGACAGCTGTCATGCCGATCATCGTGACTTTCATCTGCCCGACAGCCTGATATATTTTTTCCAATGCAATTCCAACCGTAATGATGATGGAAAATGCAAATGCGATATTTGCATATTCGACGCCGAGTGCGATTACGTTATCACTTTTAGTGAACATTCCTAAAAATTTTGGGATAAAAGCAATACAGACAATCGTAAGAATGAGCCCGTGAACCGCACTGAGAACCATTCCGAGTGTTGTGGCGTTATTGGCGCTTTTGTCATCTCCGGCACCAAGAAAATAAGCAATCATGGCATTGATACCAACACCGAAACCAACGGAGATGGCGGTTATAATGATCTGAACCGGGTAAACGAGGGAGAGTGCCGTCATGGCATCTTCGCTTACTTTAGCAACAAAGTAGCTGTCCACGATATTGTAGAGAGAATTTACCAGCATGGATAAAACCATAGGTAAGGACATGGAAAGTACCAAAGGGATAATTTTGCGTTCTTTCATAAAAGTCTGATCCATAATATACCTCCAAAAAATGACACAAAAAAACCACACGACATCTTGTCATGTGGCGAAAAAAGAGTTCTCTTTAAAAATCCACACCCATGCGGGTTTTAAAACATGCGTATTATAGCACAGGTTTTTCATATTGTCATCCCATGAACGAAAAATTCATAGTTTACTTCAAAATCGGATGGATTCTGATTCGAATTTATCTTGTGAGAGAATGTGGACAATGCTATAATCAGTAGGTAAAGTGAGTGATGAGAGGACGAGTAATGTATCGTAAAACAATTGATGAATTACAGAAAGATGCAAGAGATAAACAGGTGATCGATCTTCGGAGTGAAGAAGATTTTGAGAAAGAAACGTATCCCGGGGCATTGAATATCTATTGGGAGGAACTCGGTGAACGAATGGATGAAGTTTCGAAAGATATTCCGGTTTATCTGATCTGTTATACGGGGCAGAAAAGCGATGAGATCGCACAGAATCTGCAGGAACAGGGATATGAGGCTTATAGCGTTGAGGGCGGTTATCGTGCTTATCTGAGAAAAAAGCTTGCAGACTTCATGAAGCCGGACGAGGATCAACAGGAGCGTCTTGCCGATCGTGCAAAGGATGTGGAGAGAAGCATCATTAAGAAGTTCAAGAAGACGATCTGGAGACAGTTTACGAAGGCAATTAATGAGTATGAGATGATCAAGGACGGTGACAAGATCGCGGTATGTATTTCCGGCGGTAAAGATTCTATGCTGATGGCAAAGCTTTTTCAGGAATTGGAGCGACACGGAAAGAAGAATTTTGAGGTTGTCTTTCTTGTTATGAATCCGGGATATAATGAGGTCAATTACGAGACGATTATGAATAATGCCAAGATATTAAATGTTCCGATCACTGTGTTTCGAACGGAAATTTTTGATACGGTAGCGGATATTACGGATTCTCCCTGTTATCTGTGCGCACGCATGAGAAGGGGACATCTGTACAGTAAGGCAAGAGAACTTGGATGTAACAAGATCGCACTTGGACATCATTTTGACGATGTGATCGAGACAATCGTGATGGGAATGCTTTACGGAGCGCAGATTCAGACTATGATGCCCAAACTGCACAGCACAAACTTCCCGGGAATGGAACTTATCCGTCCGCTTTATCTGATACGGGAGGACGATATCATTCATTGGGCTCGATACAACGATCTGCATTTTATCCAATGCGCGTGCCGGTTTACCGAGAATTGTGCATCATGCGGGGGAACGGAGAAAGGGTCGAAGAGAGCTGAAATTAAGGAATTGATTCACTCGTTGGAGAAGAAGAGCCCATATATTGCCAAGAATATATTCCGAAGCGTAGAAAATGTAAATCTCAATACGGTAATTGCATATAAAAAAGCTGGTGTTCGTCATCATTTTTTGGACCATTATGATGAAGAATAAATAATTTGGGAGGAAAATAATATGGAAGAAACTAATGGGGGAAATCTGTTTGAACTTTTTTGCGGAATGATTGAAGCGTTTGATCCATGTATGGATGACTATCTGTATGTTTTTGATGTGCGTAATGATCAGTACTATATTTCGAAGAAAGCAATGAAGCGTTTCGCTATTCCATCGTTTACATTTCATAATGTGTTGGAAACGCATAAGCAGTTTGTATATCCGGATGATGTTGCAAGACTTGAGGAAGATCTGGGATTGTTGCTGGAAGGAAAGAAGCTTGAACATAATCTGACGTATCGCTGGCTTGGTGTAGACAAAGAACCAATCTGGATTACGTGCAGAGGGCGTATGATTCTGGGGACAGACGGCAGACCGGAGTATTTTGTGGGATGCATCAATGAGGCTGGTACGAAGCCAATCGCAGACAATGTCAGTGGATTGTTGGAGAGTTTAGCAATCAAGGAGGCATGGAATCAAAAGCATGATAGGATGACGAACGGATTTGCTCTTCGTATCGGTATTGACAGCTTTAAGACGATTAATGAAAAGTTTGGGGTTGAGTATGGGGATTTTATTTTGCATGAAGTTGCCAATTGCATCCAGAGTTGCATGAAAGAAAATCAGAAAGTATTTCGGGTTGTGGCCGATGAATTTTTGATTATCGATCCGTCAGGTGGAACACAGGAAGATGCCAAAACGTTATATTGTGCAATCCGAAGCCATGTGGATCAGTTTATCCGCAAAGAAAATTATCGTGCTTTTTTCACAATTTCGGGAGGTGTAATTAGCGGAGAAGCGTTAGGACAGGTTGACTATAATGAATTGTTGAAATATACACAGTTTGCACTCAGTGAGGCAAAGGCACGCGGTAAGAATCAGGTTTACTGCTTTCAGGTGGAGGATTATGAGAAGTTCCTTCGACGCAGAAAGATACTTGTGGAATTGCGTAAGGCTGTTTCCAATAACTATGAAGGATTTGATGTATTTTATCAGCCGATCATTGCGAGAGGCGGAACGAATCTGTTTGCTGCGGAAAGTCTGCTTCGTTTTTGGACTTCGGAGAAAGAAAGTGTCTCACCAATCGAGTTCATTCCCATTCTGGAGGAAAGTGGTCTGATTATCCCAGTCGGAAGATGGGTACTTTACCATGCACTTGAGATGTGTGCAAAATGTCAAAAGGTAAGGCCGGATTTCAAAATCAGTGTAAATCTTTCCTATATACAGATTTTGAAGAGTGACTTTTTGAAAGATGTTATGGAAGGATTGGACCGGTATCAGTTAAGCCCCGGCAGTTTAATTATTGAATTAACAGAGAGCGGACATGTAGAGAATTCTCCGGCGGTGCGCAAAGTATGGCAGCAACTGAAGGAACGAGGTGTATTGATTGCAATCGATGATTTTGGAACAGGATATTCCAACCTTCAGTCGATCGGGAACCTTATGCCTGATATTATCAAGCTGGATCGCGGATTTACTGTTAAGGCGCTCAGTAATGCCTATGAGCATCAGGTGATGGATCAGGTCATTCAATTGATCCACAGCGTAGATCTTAAAGTCTGTGTTGAGGGCGTTGAGACGAGCGAAGAACTGCAGGAAATCGAGCGATTATCGGCCGATTGTATTCAGGGATACTATTATGGTAAGCCTTGTGAAAAATGTGCATTTTATAGTGATTTTGTTGAAAAAAAAGCGGATGAATGATTCATCCGCTTTTGGTCTCTTGCAATACTTTATGGAAGTCTGCTTATGTCGGTTATGTAAATTATCCGTTGATTTTTAAATTATCGCTAACGTGGGCTTTGATTGCAGCGAAGCTCTCTGCGCTGATTACATGTTCAATACGGCAGGCATCCTCTGCGGCGATCTCAGGATCAACCCCCAATTTGGTGAGACATTCGGTAAGTAATTCGTGACGCTCATAGATCATTTCGGCAATCTCACGTCCGGTGTCGGTAAGATAGATGAAACCTGCATCGGTTACGGTAATCTGATCCTTCTCACGGAGATTTTTCATAGCGATACTGACGCTGGATTTCTTGAAACCGAGTTCATTGGCAATATCTACGGAACGTACGACAGGAAGTCGTTTACTTAATATAAGGATAGTCTCTAAATAATTTTCTGATGATTCATTACTGTGCATTCTTACCCCTCCAATGTGTGTATGGAATGCAGCGCTATGCTACATAACTAGGATTATAACATAAGTATGGAAAATGTGCCAGTAAAAAACGATCAATAAAGTTGTTGACAACTAATGAAAGTTAGGGTATACTAACAAAGAATCAGAAAAAACGTATGCATGGGTCGTCCTATTTTGAAAGGAGTGGTTGTAATGGGTACAGCAATCGTATTGGTTATACTCGCTGTCGTAGTTGCACTAGCTACTAAAAGTCTTATAAAAGATAAAAAGAATGGGAAATCCATATCTTGTGGCGGTGACTGCAAACACTGTCACGGATGCCATTAATGAAATGTTCAACGACAAGAAGACCGGCTTGACCGGTCTTTTTGGCGTTGCATCAAATCTTTATGGCACATTACTTGAATCAAAGAATCGCGCATGATATAATTTTAAGCCGGATAAAATAGGAAGGGGATTCAAAAAAGGAACTTATCATGAAAAAATTATTGGTTTATTTGCGTGACTATAAAAAGGAATGCATATTCGCACCACTTTTTAAGTTGTTGGAGGCATCATTCGAACTGATCGTGCCGCTTGTTATGGCTGCAATCATCGATCACGGTATTGCAGTATCGGACCGTCCGTACATTTTTAAAATGGGCGGGGTTTTAGTTTTGCTGGCACTGATCGGACTTACCTGTTCGATTACGGCTCAGTATTTTGCAGCGAAGGCGGCTGTTGGGGTTGCTACGAAGCTGCGTCATTCGCTTTTTTCCCATATTGGAACGTTATCATTTTCAGAGATGGACACGATCGGAAGTTCGACACTGATCACACGAATCACAAGTGACATCAATCAGGTGCAGTCTGGTGTCAATATGGTGTTGCGTCTGTTTTTACGTTCACCGTTTATCGTATTCGGTGCCATGATTATGGCTTTTACTGTCAATGTGAAAGCTGCACTTGTGTTTGTCGTTGCGATTCCGCTCCTTTCCGTTGTTGTATTTTCCGTTATGCTTGCGAGCATCCCTCTGTTTAAAAAAGTACAGAGTGGGCTGGACCGTGTGCTCGGACATACGAGAGAGAACTTAGAGGGTGCCCGCGTTATCCGTGCTTTTAATAAAGAAGCAGATGAGGCGAAAGAGTTTGATGCGAGCAATGATTTCCTGACAAACATGCAGATGGTGGTCGGACGTATTTCGACTCTGATGAACCCGCTGACTTATATTATTATCAACTGTGCGATCCTTGCGGTCATCTGGATCGGAGGCAAGGAAGTGTTTGGAGGCATCATCACACAGGGTGAAGTCGTAGCACTTGTAAACTATATGTCGCAGATCCTTGTGGAACTGGTTAAACTTGCCAATCTGATCATCCTGATCAACAAGGCGATCGCATGCGGCAATCGTATCGAGGAAGTGCTTGAGACAAAGTCAACCATTGAGAATAATCCGAATGCGGATACAAAGCGTACAGTCGGGGACGATGCGGTCACATTTTCACATGTATCGATGTCTTATGCTTCCACGTCGGAAGAAGCACTTACAGATATTGATTTTACGGCAAAAAGGGGAGAAACAATCGGTATCATCGGCGGTACCGGTTCCGGTAAGTCATCGGTTGTCAATCTGATCCCACGTTTTTATGATGTATCAAAGGGAAGCGTATCGATTGATGGCAAGGATGTACGTGATTATGATCTGACCGAGCTTCGCGACAAGATCGGGGTGGTTATGCAGAAGGCAGTATTATTCCAGGGAACGATCGCAGAGAACTTACGCTGGGGAAAGCCCGATGCGACCGATGAAGAACTGTGGAAGGCAATCGAAGTGGCGCAGGCAACGGATGTTGTGGAAGGCAAGGAAGGAAAGCTCGATTATATGATCGAGCAGGGGGGCCGTAACCTCTCCGGAGGCCAGAAGCAGCGTCTTACGATCGCGCGTGCAGTCGTTAAGAATCCGGACATTTTGATCCTTGATGACAGTGCTTCCGCACTTGACTTTGCGACAGATGCGAGACTTCGCGCCGCACTTCGCAATCTTAAGGGAAACAAAACGATTTTTATCGTATCGCAGAGAACATCATCCATCCAGTTTGCGGACAAGATCATCGTCATGGATGACGGTCAGGTGGCTGGCATCGGAACACATGAGCAGCTGCTTGAAAAATGTGAGATCTATCGTGAGATTTATGAATCACAGTCTAAGAAAGAAGATTTATTAAAGACAAACAAAGGGGGTGCCAGATAATGCAGTCAAAAGAAAAGAGACAGGGACAGCTTGCTACATTAAAGAAAGTCCTTCATTATATGAAGCATTATATTCCTCTTCTTGTGTTGTCGATCATTCTGGCAACCGTCAGTGTGGCACTCACCCTTTACTTCCCGATCATTACCGGTAAAGCGATCGATCTGATCCTTGCAAAAGGTAAAGTGGATTTCGATGGAATCATTGCGCTTGCAAAGCAGGGCGTGATCGTGATCTTAATTACGGCAGTGGCACAGTGGGTTATGAATATGGCGAACAACCGTATGACCTATAACATTGTAAGAGATATCCGAAAGGACGCTTTCGACAAGATCGAGAAGCTTCCGTTCAGTTACATTGACAGTCATTCCCACGGAGACATGGTCAGCCGTATCATCGCAGACGTAGATACCTTTGCTGATGGTCTTCTGATGGGATTTACGCAGCTGTTTACGGGCGTTGCAACGATTGTTGGAACACTTCTTTTTATGCTTTCCATTAACATCAAGATCACACTTGTTGTTGTAATTCTGACACCGTTATCGCTTTTGGTGGCAAGCTTTATTGCGAAGAGAACCTATTCGATGTTCCGGCTTCAGTCGAAGACACGTGGAGAGCAGACCGCTTTAATTGAGGAGATGATCGGCAATCAGAAAGTCGTTCAGGCATTCAACCATGAGGATGAAGCATTAGAAGAATTTGATGAAATCAATGAGAGATTGCAAAAGTATTCGCTTCGTGCGACATTCTTCTCGAGTATTGTGAATCCGAGCACACGTTTCATCAACAGTATCGTGTATGCTGCGGTAGGAATTACGGGGGCATTCGCAGTGATTCTTACGGGCGGAGTATTCACGGTTGGTAATCTGTCATGTTTTTTATCTTATGCAAACCAGTATACGAAGCCGTTTAACGAGATCTCCGGCGTCGTGACGGAACTGCAGAATGCGCTTGCCTGTGCGGCACGTATTTTTGAACTGATCGAGGAGCCGTCTGAGATTCCGGACGATGCGGATGCGTATGTGCTGAAAGAGGCGGACGGAACCGTGGATATCGATAATGTATATTTCTCTTATGTTCCGGAGCAGCATCTGATCGAAGATTTTAATCTTCATGTAAAGCCGGGACAGCGTATCGCAATCGTTGGACCGACCGGATGTGGCAAGACAACACTGATCAATCTGCTGATGCGTTTCTATGACACGAATTCGGGTAAGATTGAAGTCAGTGGTCATGATATCATGCATATGACCAGACAAAGCCTACGTGCCAATTATGGTATGGTATTGCAGGAGACCTGGCTGAAAAAAGGCACGATCCGCGACAACATCTGTATGGGTAAGCCGGATGCCACGGAGAAAGAGATGATCGCTGCAGCAAAGGCATCGCATGCGCACAGCTTTATCAAGCGTCTCCCGAAAGGGTATGACACGATGATCACGGAAGATGGAGGTAACCTGTCGCAGGGCCAGAAGCAGCTTCTTTGTATTACAAGAGTTATGCTTTGCCTGCCGCCGATGCTGATTCTGGATGAGGCGACATCATCCATCGATACACGTACAGAAATCCGTATCCAGAAGGCCTTCCTTACAATGATGCAGGGAAGAACAAGCTTTATTGTTGCACATCGTCTGTCGACAATTCGCGAGGCTGATGTGATTCTGGTTATGAAAGACGGCAAGATCATCGAACAGGGAAATCATGAGACGCTGCTTGCGCAGAATGGGTTCTATGCAAAGCTGTATAACAGTCAGTTTGCGTAAACACCGGGGTGAAATCGAACGGTACGCACGGTGGTGTGAGAGGACGGCGGTTAGTTACCGCCTCCTACTCGATTACCATCTGAATTTGCGGAAAGAGGTAAGTCTTATTCGTCTTTTTTATCTGGATCACGGTAAGAGTACGCATTGGAAATCTTACAATTCTCTGTGATCAGAGTGACAGGATCGCGGTAGAATGCGATCACCGGAGTGCCGACTTCTAGGGTCTCATAAAGCTTCTTTGCAATTTTGGCCGGAACATTGATGCATCCGTGTGAACCGGAAGTCTTATAGATTTCTTCGCCAAAGGTGCTTCGCCAGCTGGCATCGTGGATTCCGACATTGTAGGCAAAAGGCATAAAGTATTTGACATCGGATGCATAATTCTCGCCGACGAGAGTGGCATCCTTCTGTTTGTAAGCAATCTTAAATACACCGTCCGGAGATCCGTTTTTTCTCGCAATATTGCCGGAGACGATGTCGGTTTCCGTGATGAGTTTGCCTTCTTTGTAGTACCACAGATGTTGTTTGGTATAATCTATTTCCACATAAGTATCGCCGATGTCATCGAGCCCGCTTTGTTTGGCGGTCTGTTCGTAGATCGGTTCGCGTTCCACAGGAGAGCCGCCTTCCAAGTCTTTCTTGATCTCATCGAATTCCTTTGATTTATTGATAACCCAGCCATAATCACCGCCGCCGATTTTTACGGTATCGCCGGATGATGTCTTGAAATTACGAACATCTCCGTAAGTATTGTATGTACTGGCAAGATGCTGCACGAATTGTGTCAGTTTATCATCGTTGATCGTTACGTTTCCGTCATCACTGATGTCGAGCATATGAAGGATGGTCTTGGAATCAAGATTTTTGTCGGCTCCGTCGATCTCATAGTGGATCGTGGAAGCGGTGTATTTCGTGATCTTGGCCATCGTATCGCTGATGATACTGTCGGATGCATGGATCGCAGGGGATTCATAGCATGCATCGGAGAGGGTATATTGTGTTTCCTGATTATCGACAGCCTTCGTGATCTCATCCACAATCCGGTCACGGATCGGGGCGTTACCGTCTACCTCATCGACAACTTTGGCATCGTCTTCGGACAGATCAATGTGTGCGTCCTCAGGTTGTGTAATATAATCTTCATTGAAGATCTCCATGTCATCGATGAGCGTATCCAATGCCGCTTTATCATAGGTAAAGGAACGGTTCAATTCGTATTGGTGTGTTTTAAAAATATTGACAGGCCAGGTAAAACCATTCTGCTTGTCTAAGAGTGCCTGTTCCTCGCCGGTTGCTTCATATTGATAATTGATGTCCGGTCCGGCAATATGAAATTTGTTGTCTTTGCGGTCTAAGACCGTCAGAAGATAGGTGCTTGCGCCATCAATGTTCTGTGATTCGACGTAATCAGCGGTCTTGTTGCCGCAGGAAAGTTCTCCGATGGTCGTTTTGGGAAAAAAGTGTTTGTTGTAATAGATTCCAAACCCGACATAGACACCGATAAGCGCGGCAGCAGTCCCGGTAAGCGAAGCGATTGCAAGAGAGCGCATGCGCCGCCGCTTGCACCGGGCAGCCAGATTGGTTGTGTTTGTTGCCATAATTGATTCCTTCCTTTCTGCGGGGATACCAAAAGCGCAACACGTTATTCGAAATGAATTAAGCGCGAGGCTTTAGGTGTGTAACCGGCATATAGACCGGAATACCATCTTTGTAAGAGACGGTAATTTCGCCCTGGATCAGGGGTTTCAGATAGTCATATAATTCCGGCATGATGTCGTTACCTGCTTTGTTGATCCATTCGCGTGGAATGGATTTTGCCTCATTTGCAATGCCGGCGATCGGTGCGTGATCATAACGAACCTGATAAGGCATATTGGAGATTCGCTCAAGAATGACCATGCTTGCAGTAATTCCTTCTTCTGCGAGAGAAACCGCTTTCTTACCGAGGGTAAAGGATTCGTCAAGGTCTGTTTTTGATGCCATATGGGCGGCACAGCGCTGGAGTACATTGACTTCAACGGAACGGACTTTGACGCCGATATTCTCTTTGACAAGAAATTCAAGTGCTTTACCGGCACCGGAAAGCTGTTGGTGTCCGAACTGGTCTGCAACAGCCTTGGAAGCGGTGATATAGTCGCCGTTTTCGTCACGGATTCCTTCGGAGACTGCAACGATTACATTGTTGAGTGTTTTTAATTTCTCACGGATATCGTTTAGAAATTGCTCTTTATCGAAGGCAACTTCGGGAAGATAGATCAAGTGTGGAGCGGTATTGTAACGATTGCGGGCCAAAGCACTTGAAGCGGTCAGCCAGCCTGCATCACGTCCCATGATCTCAACGATGGTAACGCTTTTGACTGCATAAATGAAAGTGTCGTGTGCTACCTCGAGCATGGTGCTTGCGATATATTTGGCGGCAGAACCGAAGCCGGGAGTGTGATCAATCATACACAGATCGTTATCAATTGTCTTTGGAATACCGATAATACGAATATCACTATTGATTTTGGCAGCATAATCGGATAACTTGAGAACAGTATCCATGGAATCATTGCCGCCAATATAGAAAAAGGCTTTGATATTCATTTTGACAAACTGGTTAAATATAAATACATAAGGCGAATCGTCATCTTTGTAATTTGGAAGCTTATGACGGCAGGATCCGAGATACATAGCCGGTGTTACTTTAAGACGTTCGAGTTTTTCGTCATCATTGACCACTTCGGTAAGATTGAGGAATCTCTCATTTAAGATGCCGAGAATTCCGTTGATTGCGCCGTAACAGACATCGTATTTGCCGGACTGCCGGACCCCGGCGATCACTCCTGCTAAGCTGGCGTTAATTGCTACGGTTGGACCTCCAGACTGGGCGACCATACAGTTTGACTGATTCATTCTAGTAACTCCTTATTCAAGCATTATTTCAATAAAATCATTGTAGAGGGTTTGAAAGGAAATCGCAAGGGAAAGACATGAAAAATCAAAAATTAACAAATTCTTCATTATATAAAGCAAATAGATGGTACGAAGATTGTACACTTTGTCCAAGGGAGTGTCACGTCAATCGTGCCAAAGGGCAAAAAGGTGTATGTGCGGTCGATGCAGGACTTCGGGTCGCCCGGGCGGCTCTGCATTTCTGGGAAGAACCATGTATCAGCGGGAAACGCGGAAGTGGTGCGGTATTTTTCAGTGGCTGTGCCATGCATTGTGTTTTTTGCCAGAATGAACAGATTGCGCAGGGAAATGCAGGATTTGAGATTGAAGGAGATCGTTTGGCGGAGATTTTTTTGGAACTTCAGGAGCAGAAGGCCAATAATATCAATCTTGTTACCCCGGGGCAGTATATTCCGCACATTATTCGTGCTGTTGAATCTGCACGCAGGCAGGGGCTTCAGATACCGATTGTATATAACACGAGCGCATATGAGAAAGTGGACACTTTAAAAATGCTGGCGGGAATTGTGGATATCTATCTGCCGGATTTTAAGTATATGAATGCCGAAACGGCGCAAAAATATTCCCACGCATCAGATTACCCGGGGATTGCGAAGGCCGCCATCGCGGAGATGGTGCGTCAGCAGCCACATCCTGAATTTATGTGGGAGTGCGCGAAGAAAGAAAATGGAAGCAGTGGAAACGAAGACGAAAATCAAAAGGTGATCCCAACGGATGCAGAGGATGGTGCAATTATGACTCGCGGAGTTATTGTGCGTCAGCTGCTTCTTCCGGGTAAGGTAAAAGAAGCCGAAAAAATCATTTCATACCTGTATGAACATTATGGAAATCAGATATACTTAAGTATGATGAGTCAGTATACGCCGCTGCAGCATGCGGCAAAGTTTCCGGAACTTGCACGCAAAGTTTCACACAGGGAATATGAGGACTACATTAATGAAGCAATCCGCATTGGGGTGGAGCAGGCTTTTATTCAGGAGGGGGATGTTGCGCAGGAAAGCTTTATCCCGGATTTTACGAGTGGGGACGGTGTTTTGACATCAAAAAAGACAGACGGGGGATATAAAATTTAGAGCAAGATATTATATAGAATTTTGTCGAAAGGTATTGTACGATGGACTTAATAAACAGAGGGGAGGAAGCGTGATTGAGGGAAGAATGGCATGCTCAGCAGATTCTGTCTCTTATACACATCTCCGAGCCCACGAGACG
>OWJS01000706.1_pt1 | contig 12235 bp, 9 predicted proteins | sample 1732961 | NCBI WGS metagenome assembly OWJS01 (sample SAMN05065774, study PRJEB22554) | human gut metagenome | biome: ENVO:2100002; feature: ENVO:00000062; material: ENVO:00002003 | host: Homo sapiens | place: USA
CAAGGTTTGCCGACTCCTTCAGGGTGCTGTTGATGGCGTCGGCTATCTGGAAGGCTGGCAGATGATCTGTCTGCTGTTTGATTCTATCGTAATTCATACTGCAAAGATACAAATATTTGTATTGATACTGCAAAGATACGCATTATTTTTGTGATACACAAATTTTCAGACCATCTTCTCTTTCAGCTGGTACCATTTTACGAAAGCGAAGTAGCCGGCTAGGATGGCAACATAGAGAATGGCTAGCTGGAGCAGGGAAAGATGCACATGCTCGATGCTTGCCCCCGGCAACATACTCGTCAGACGGAAGGCGGTGTTGATGAATTGGGTGATGGAGGTGAGAACGTTCATCACCAGCTGCATCAATCCTTCTGTGGGTGAGGATAGGAAAGAGATGTAGGTAAGGGGTGAAAGGATGAAAAGCAGGACGCAGAGATAGAGAATGAGGGTGGCTGCCGGGATGGCGATGAAACTGGTAATCAGAGAGTAGCAGGAGATGCGACCGAAATAGAAGACGATGAGGGGCAGGGTGCCAATCTGGGCAGCCAGGGAAACACAGAAAAGACCCCATATTGCGCGGATGGTGTTGCTGTGAGATGAGAGGAGAGCGAAGAAGAGGGGATAGAACAGAAGAATGGAACCCACGGCAAGAAAGGACATCTGGAAACCGATGTCGAAGATGTTGAACGGGTTGACCAGCACCATGATGATGTAGGCCAATGCCAGCGTATTGAGCGTTGGGTCGGGGCGCAAGGAGAGCAATACCATACTGTAGATGCTGAGCATGGTGGCTGCCCTGACGGCACTGGCTGGGAATCCGATAAAAATAACGTATGCCCAGACGATGGTGGTGGATAGGATGATGGTTAGCTTAGACCGGCGCTTGCCGCCTAGCAGCAGGATGATGAGCTGGAAGATGATGCCGATATGCAAACCGCTTACTGCCAATATGTGGCTTGTTCCGGATATGGAATAGGCTTCCTTGGTTTCCTGGCTGAGTGCCGACTTGTCGCCCATTGCCATGGCTGCGATGACTGCGAAATCCTGTTCTCCGATATGCAGGGTGTGGAGTCGTTGTTCCGTCTGCAGCCTGAAGTCTTGGGCTTTCAGGATGGTGCGTTCAAAGGAGGAGAGTGATTGGTAGGCTTTTATCTGAACGGGAGCATTGAGCTGATTGATGTGATGGGCGGTAATGCAACCGCCGAGGCAGAAGATGCAAAGATAGAGGTTGAGGCATTGATAGTGGATGAGCTTGTCGGTGGTGCGGCTCGACGGGTTGTGCCGGCGGATGAGTTGGGTCATCATATAGCAGCAGGCTGCGAAGCTCCAGGGGAGGATGGAGAAGGTGAGCCATTGGCGCATGCTGAGGTAATCATAGCTATATTTAGCCGTGATGATACCTACCGTCAGTACGAGGCTGAAGGACATGAGTGGGGTGAAATGTTGCTTTTTGATTCTGTCCATAGTTACCGATTTTGCTGGAAAGCCGATGGAATGAGATGGCTGATTCCATGGTTTATGTAAAAGCCCGATAAAAGGTTGGTGATAGTCCAACGCTCTTATCGGGCTTATCCTATTGTATATAGTGTTTATCCTATATATATAATAATGTGTAAACCTACAGCAGATACTGCAGATGAGTCAGCTAATCTTTATTTGCCGAATCCGAAGATACGCTTGATGAATTTCTTCACCGAATTCTCGTTCTTCTGTGGGTTTACCACAGGAGCATACTTGCGGTTGCTGGAACCCTCGGTGTTCTGCTGCTGGGAAGTGCCCTGCTTCTTCTGGGCTACGCCTCTGCCACGGCCATTGCTGCCTGGACGGACATTGTTCTCTGCACCTGGACGCTGGTTGCCATTAGGCTGCTGGTTGCCATTCTCATCATTGCGGCGCTTGTTGTTGCGGCGCTTGTTGTTACGGCTCTGCTGCTCGCCATTCTGTGGAGCAGCCTGCTTGTTGTTCTGTGGCTTGGCTCCCTTAGGGGCATTCTGCTGCTTGGCATCATTAGGAGTATTCTGCTGCTCGCCATTCTCGCCGTTGTTGCGAGGAGTCTTCTCCTGTCGGTCGTTTGGTTTGTTTGGCTTGCGTTTGTGTGAAGTCTGGTCACGGTCTTTCTGGCGACGGTTCTTGGCGCTTGTCTTGGTCTTACCTTCGCTGTTGGCATTGTTGCCTTCGTTTCCATTTTTGCCATTCTCACCATTGTTCTTATTCTCGGCGTTCTTCTTGTTGCGGTTTTCTCCGTTCTTGCCACGACCCTTTCCGCCTTGCTTTCCGCCCTTTCCACCACGGCCGTTGTTCTTCTTAGGCTTGTTGAGCTTGATGTATTCTGGACCTTCGCCGCAACCTTCAGGCAATGGCATCTTCTCTACCACTTTTTCCAGGAACTTCTCAATCTGCTGGAACCAGTACTGGTCTTCCTCGTTTACGAAGGTGATGGCTCTACCGTCACGGTTGGCACGGGCTGTACGACCGATGCGGTGAACATAATCCTCTGTATCGTGAGGAACATCGTAGTTGATAACCATCTCGATGTCATCGATGTCGATTCCACGAGCCACGATATCGGTAGCCACGAGTACATCATATTGTCCGCTCTTAAACTTGAACATCACGTCGTCGCGCTCTGCCTGCTCCAGGTCGGAGTGCATCGCACCGCAGTTGATGCCTATCTGCTGAAGGGCTGCAGCCAACTGCTTCACCTTCATCTTGCTGCCGCTGAACACGATGACACGCTTCATGTCGCCAGCCTTGAAGATGTCCTTGATGATGGTCATCTTCTGGGTTTCATAGCATACGTAAGCCTCCTGCTTGATCTTCTCGGCTGGTTTGCTTACGGCGAGCTTAATCTCTACAGGGTCCTTGAGCAAGGTCTTAGCCAGTTCCTCAATCTTCTCTGGCATGGTGGCAGAGAACATGATGGTCTGGCAGGTCTTAGGCAACTTGCTTGCGATGGTGTTGATGTCCTCAGAGAAACCCATGTCGAGCATGCGGTCGGCCTCATCAAGGATGAAGAAGCTCACCTTGCTCAAATCCACGTTACCCAGAGAAATGTGGGTGATAAGGCGGCCAGGGGTAGCGATAACTACATCGGCACCCATGCGGAGGCTCTTCAATTCCTGGTCGTAGCGGTTGCCGTCGTTGCCGCCATATACTGCCACGCTGCTCACATCTTGCAGATAGTAGCCGAAGCCCTGCATTGCCTGGTCTATCTGCTGAGCCAACTCGCGGGTTGGTGACATGATGACGCAGTTGATGGCATCTTTTGGATAACCGCCATCGTCGAGCTTGCTCAAAACTGGGAGCAGGTAGGCTGCAGTCTTACCGGTACCGGTCTGTGCAACGCCTAATACGTCGTGACCTTCCAATATCTCTGGTATACATTTTTCCTGTACGGGGGTGCAAGTGTCGAATCGCATGTCGTATAATGCGTCGAGCACGTTGTCGTTTAAATCTAATTCGTCGAAATACATTTCTATAATTTTTTTAATTTATAGTTTATAGCTTATAGCAGCAGTGCCCCTATAAACTATAAACTCTTAATTCTTAATTGATAATTACCTCGGAGCCTTGCGGTAGCAGAAGTAAGCCACGAAGGCAAAGATGATGTTTGGCATCCATGCCGCCAATGCCGGAGGAAAGTTTGCCTGAATGGCGAAGGTGGCTGAAACGGTCTGCAGCATGATGTAGCCGAAACTCAGTGCCAGACCGATGCCCAGTGCCATTCCCATTCCTCCCTTTCGCTTGCGGGATGAGAGCGAAACACCGATGATGGTGAGGATGAAGGAAGCAAACGAGGAGGCGATGCGCTTGTAGTACTCCACCTGATACTGTACCACATTGCCTGAACCACGGTTGATCTGCTTGGAGATATAATCCTTCAGTTCCGGACTGGTGAAGGTTTCCTGCTGTCCCTTGGAGTAAACCAGATCGGTAGGCTCCATCATGATGAGCGTATCCTTCTGTGCTCCACTCGTGATGTGTTCCTTCATACCCTTCAGCTGGCGCACCTTCCAGCTGCTCAGCTTCCAGTGGTACTTGCTGTCGGAGATGGTATCATACTGAATCTCCATTGCCGTGAGGTGACTCACCAGTTTTTTGTCCTGAAACTTGTCCAGGCAGAAGCCATAGCCTCTCTTCACGTTGTTGTCGTAGTGCTGGATGTAGGCGATGACACCTTTATCTACCTGCAGCTGCACATTCTCGGCAGAGGTGTTCTTCTTCTTGTTCTTATACATGTTCTCGAAGTTCTGTCGAACCACGGTGCCATGTGGGATGACGTAGGCGGAGAGCGCATAGCTCAGGGCTGAAAGCATCACGCAGGTGATGAGATAAGGACGCAGAAGTCGCTTGAATGAAACGCCCGATGCCATGATGGCAATGATTTCAGAGTTGCCTGCCAGCTTCGAGGTGAAGAGGATGACTGCCACGAACACGAACAACGCACTGAAGAGGTTGGCGAAGTAGGGAACGAAGTTGGCGTAATAGTCGAAGATGATGGCCCGGGTCGGCGCATGATACTCCGTAAACTTCGCCAGGTTCTCGTTGAAGTCGAACACGATGGCAATGGTAATAATCAAGGCTATCGAGAAGAAGTAGTAACCTACGAACTTCTTGATGATATACCAGTCCAGTCGCTTGATGTATCTCAGTGGGTTGAGATACCTGAGCACCTTGAGGAAACGCAGTTTGTGCCCTATCCATCCCAGCACCTTGGCGATGCGGTGGAGGATGGGAACCAGCCAACCGAAGCGATGGGCAATGGCTCTGCCCATCTTCAGTCGTCTGCGATGTTTTCTGATGTATTTAAAATCTTTCATCATTTAAAGTAAAATATGTATAGGAGCATCCCATAAAGCTCAATGCTCAAAGCTCAAAGTCCAAAACTAGATTCGTCTGCCCAGCTGGTCGATGATGGAGCGTTTCCACTCCACAAAGTCGCCCTGCTCTATGTGATGGCGGGCATCGGTGACGAGTCGCAGGTAGAACGAGAGGTTGTGGATGCTGGCTATCTGCATTGCCAGGAGTTCCTGTGCCTTGAACAGGTGGTGCAGGTAGGCCTTGGTGGTCATGCGGTCGATGTCGCATCCGTCTGGGTCCACCGGACTGAAGTCCATCTCCCATTTCTTGTTGCGCATGTTCATCGTACCATTATAGGTGAAGAGCATCGCATTGCGGCCGTTGCGGGTTGGCATGACGCAGTCGAACATATCCACACCACGCTCGATGGCTTCCAGGATATTCTGAGGAGTACCCACACCCATCAGGTAGCGAGGCTTGTCCTTTGGCAGAATCTCGTTCACCACCTCAATCATCTCATACATCACCTCGGTAGGTTCTCCCACGGCAAGACCGCCGATGGCATTTCCGTCTGCGCCCTTGTCGGCGATGAACTTGGCTGCCTCGCGGCGCAATTCAGGGAAGGTGCAGCCCTGGACGATAGGGAAGAGACTCTGCTGGTAGCCGTAGAGCGGTTCTGTCTCGTTGAAGCGCTTGAAGCAGCGGTCCAGCCAGCGCTGGGTGAGCTCCAGACTCTTTTTGGCGTACTGGAAATCGCTCTGTCCAGGAGGACACTCATCGAATGCCATCATGATGTCGGCACCGATGATGCGCTCGGTATCCATTACGTTCTCGGGGGTGAAGAAGTGCTTGCTGCCGTCGATGTGTGAGCGGAACTCGCATCCCTCTTCTCTGAGCTTGCGGATGCCAGTGAGCGAGAATACCTGGAATCCGCCGCTGTCGGTGAGGATAGGGCGGTCCCAGCCGTTAAACTTATGCAGTCCTCCTGCCGCCTTGATGACGTCGAGTCCCGGACGCAGGTAGAGGTGGTAGGTGTTGCCCAGGATAATCTGGGCTTTCACCTGCTGGCGCAACTCCTCGAAGTGGACGCCCTTCACGCTTCCCACGGTGCCTACTGGCATGAAGATAGGTGTCTTAATCTGTCCGTGGTCGGTGGTGATGATGCCAGTACGTGCATCGCTGGCCTTATCTGTTACTTGTAGTTCAAATTTCATTTTCTTTATTTTTCTTCTTTTTTGTCGTTATCTGGAATGGTGAAGTTGATAGGGTGCTCCACTTTCTCGTCGGTGAGTGCGAACTCCCATACATCTGCCACGTCTTCTACATAGTGGAAGCTTACGCCCTTGAGATACTTTTCCGGAATGTCGAGAATGTCCTTCTCGTTATCCTTGCAAATCACGATGTCGGTGATGCCGGCACGCTTGGCTGCCAGAATCTTCTCCTTGATGCCACCCACTGGGAGCACTTTGCCTCGAAGGGTTATCTCGCCCGTCATGGCGGTGTTCTTGCGCACCTTGCGCTGGGTGATGGCCGAGGCGATGCTGGTGGCGATGGTGATTCCTGCCGATGGACCGTCTTTAGGCGTGGCACCTTCCGGCACATGGATGTGGAGGTTCCAGTTTTCAAAGATGCGATAGTCTACGCCGAGCAGGTCGATATGCGCCTTAATGTACTCCAGGGCGATGACGGCAGACTCCTTCATCACGTCGCCGAGATTTCCGGTCAGGGTCAGCTTGCCTTGCCTGCCCTTGCTCAGGGAGGTCTCGATGAAGAGGATTTCTCCGCCCACGGAAGTCCATGCCAGTCCGGTTACTACTCCCGCATAACTGTTGCCCTGGTAGATGTCACGGTTGAAGGGTGCCGTGCCAAGAATATCTTTCAGTTCGGCTGGGGTGATGGCAGGCTTTTCCAGTTCCTTGGATGATGCGAGCTTGTAGGCCATCTTGCGCAGTCCCTTGTTAATCTGTTTCTTCAACTGGCGCACGCCGCTTTCTCGGGTGTAGTGCTCGATGATGTTCTCGATGGCAGCCTTGCTGAAGGTCACCTTCGGGGTGAACGTGTCGAGCCCCGTATTCTCCAACTCCTTCGGAATCAGGTGGCGCTTGGCTATTTCTATCTTCTCTTCGGTGATGTAGCCGCCTACTTCTATCAGCTCCATGCGGTCGAGCAATGGGCGCGGGATGGAACTGATGTCATTGGCAGTGGCGATGAAGAGAACCTTCGAGAGGTCGTAATCCACATCCAGATAGTTGTCGTGGAAGGCTACATTCTGCTCTGGGTCGAGTACTTCGAGCAGTGCCGATGCCGGGTCGCCATGATAGTTGCTGTTCGATATCTTGTCTATCTCGTCGAGAATGAACACCGGGTTGCTGCTTCCTGCCTTCTGGATGTTCTTGATGATTCTTCCAGGCATTGCTCCGATGTAGGTGCGGCGGTGACCGCGGATTTCCGACTCATCGTGCAAACCGCCTAGTGACATGCGTACATACTTGCGGTTCATGGCCTTGGCTATGCTTCTTCCCAAACTGGTCTTTCCTACTCCTGGAGGACCATAGAGGCAGAGGATAGGACTCTGCGTTCCGTTTTTCAAGCTTCTAACTGCCAGGTATTCCAGGATGCGCTCCTTCACCTTCTCCATGCCGTAGTGGTCCTGGTTGAGAATCTTCTTGGCGTGGGTCAGGCTCAGGTTGTCTATGGTGTATTCGTTCCAAGGCAAATCTACCAGCGTCTGCAGATAGTTGATCTGAATAGGATAGTCGGGGCTTTGCGGATAGATGTTGTCAAGCTTGGCCATCTCCTTCTTGAAAACCGCCTGGGTTGCTCCGTTCCATACTTTGTGCTGGGCCTTTTCGAGCAGTTCCTTCTTCTCCGGACTTCCTTCCCCTTCTCCCAGTTCAGTCTTGATTTGCTTAATCTGCTGTTTCAGGAAGTATTCCTTCTGCTGTTCTTCCATCTCGTATTGAGTCTTTCTCCTGATTTCTGATTGCAGGTAGAGCAGTTTCAGCTCCTTTTGCAAAGCCTTCATTGCTACTATAATACGGTCGGGGAGGAACTCTTCCTCCAGCATCTTGATTCTGTCTTCTACAGAAAAAGACAAGGAGTTGCAGAGAAAGTTGCACTTGACGAAGATGTTGGAAATCTCATTGATGGCATAGACCGCCTCGTCTGGGATGTTTTCGTTATTCTTGATGAATTTGATTGACTCCTCGAAGAAGGTCTTGGTCAGGGTCTTGAACATCGGCTCCTTGGCCAATTTCTCTGAAGGCCAGAGTTCCGGTTGGCTCTCCACGTCTGCCATGTGGTAGGGGTGGGATTCTACGATGCTTTTCAGCTTGCATCTTCCCAGACCCTGTACGATGACGGTCTTCTGGTGCTCCTCGTTGGGCATGTTGATGACTTTCACCAGTTTTGCGAAAGTTCCCTGTTCGTAGAGATCTTCTGCTGCAGGATCTTCGGTGTCTTCTTGCTTCTGACAGAAGATACAGAATATCGTTTCTGGATTCTGCTCCAGCATGTTTACCAGTTCCTGACTCTTTTTTCTGCCCACCACGATAGGGGTCAGCACAGCTGGGAAAACTACCAGGTCGCGTGTGCAGAGGGTAGGATAGATGCCTGCTTCTCTTTGTTTAATCAGCACGGATGCATCACCATCGAAGTCGGCAATCATCTGGATTCGTGTATTTGAATTATCGTTCATATTTGTTAAATAAACACTTTTTGGGGGTGTAAATTTGATGAATATACTTTTTTAGTTTGCAAAGTTAGTGATTTTTAGCGAAAATCCCATCTATTTTTCCGAAAAACTCCTCTTTATTATATTTTATTTTTAATAGAGGAGGGTAAATGTAATAAAATGCTTAAATTTGCGTTATGATTTTAAGTAAAAAAGTTAGGATAAATGGCAGGATTTAAGTTTAAGCAATTTGAAATTCACCAAGACCGTTGTGCCATGAAGGTGGGTACGGATGGTGTGCTGCTGGGGGCATGGGCTCCTGGCGGCAAGCGTATATTGGATATTGGTTCGGGCACAGGACTCATCTCGCTGATGATGGCGCAGCGCTGCCAGGAGGCTCAGGTGATAGGTGTTGACCTGGATGCTGAGGCTTGTGATGAGGCTCGTGAGAATGTGGCGGCTAGTCCCTTCGCCGACAGGGTGAGCATAGCGTGCTGCCGCTTGCAGGATTATGAATCGGCGGAGAAGTTTGATGCCATCGTAAGTAATCCTCCCTTCTTCTTGAATAGTCTGAAAAATCCAGACAGTAAAAGGTCGATGGCCCGCCATGCTGACAGCTTGCCGTTTAGGGATCTTTTCCTAGGGGTAAAACGCTTGCTTTCTGAAGAGGGCGTGTTCTCGGCAATAGTACCATCTGAAGTACTGGATGCCTTTACGTCAGAAGCCTATCTGCTAGGCTTTTGCCTTGTTCGCCAATGTGGGGTTAAAACGGTGGGACGGAAGCAGCCTAAGCGCTTTATGCTGACCTTTGCCAGACATAGAACGGTGGAGATGGAAAATGCGATTGAGGTAATGATGGATTCTGACGGGAACCGATCGGAATGGTATGCGAAAATTACTGAGGAATTCTATGTAAGCTAATCTTGATATGAAGATATTGGTTTAATATCAAAGATAATATTTTTATATATAGACAGGAGTTGGAGGTTAGAAGTTGCAGGAAGTATAGTCATGCCTGCAAAATCTTCTAATTTCCAACTCCTGTCATTTTAAAGGTTCAGTTTGCGTTGCACCAGTTTACTGATGGCTTCAACTCGCTTGCTCTGTCGCTGGATATCCTTGTGAATGTCGTCGCGAACCACATTGATGTCGTTGAAGAAATCTGCAAAGGCCGATTGGATCATGTTGGGCTTGCGGACACTTTTGTCGGCGAATGGATTGATGATCATCTTGATACCTTTCTCTTCCAGATGCACGTCGATATCGGCACCAGTCATCACCGGGTCACCGTCGTAATGGATAACACCCGGCTTGCTGCGTGAAATGTGGAGCTTCTTACAGCGGAACGACTTAATCTTCGAGTTCTTGTCGAGCGTCTTGTTGAACATGTCGAAACTAACCTGCGAAGCCTCCAGAACATCGAATGGCTCCATGATGACAACGTCCATCAGTCCGTCGCTCATGGATGCCTGTGGAGCTATGTAGGCATTGTTGCCATATTGTGAGGCATTGGCGCAGGAAATGAGAAAGGCCTTGTATTGCTTGGTGCCTGTCTCGTCTTCCAGCGTGTAGGTCTCCGGCTCATATTTCAGACCCTCTCTGAGAATGTTCTCTGCATAACTGATTGGTCCTCGCTTTCCGCTCTCGGCAAATTTCATGCTGACGAAGGCGTCGAATCCCATTCCGCAGGTGCAGAAGAAAGGGTAGTCGTTGATGACTCCATAGTCAAGGTCGCGTATCTGGCAAGCATTGATTACCTCGATGCTCTTCTTCAAGTTCATAGGCAAGAGCAGGTGGCGCGCCAGTCCATTGCCGGAACCGCAAGGCAGGATGCCCAGGGCGGTGTCTGAATGGACGATGGAACGGGCTACTTCGTTAACAGTGCCGTCGCCACCCACTGCCACCACGATGTCGGCATGGTTGTCTCTGGCTTCGGCGGCAATCTCAGATGCGTGCCCGGCCCTTTCGGTTAACCTTATCTCGTACTCGAACAGCTCCTTGTCCAAAGTAGAATCTATCAAACTGGGAACAGCCGCTTTGCTGCTGGTTCCAGAAATCGGGTTCATGATGAAAACTATCTTTTTTTTCATATCTTAGTCAAGAAAACGTAATTTTTAAAGTGCAAAAGTAATAAAAATCCCTAAAATAGCAAGAAATATCCATTAAAAAAACTCTAAAAGTAAACTTTCTTAGGAAAAAAGCGGTTATATTAGTCTTTTTTTGTATCTTTGCACCCTGAAACTTAGAATAAATATAAAAAGAAAATAAAGTACACCTATTTATAATGGGACAATTACAAGAAAGATACAAGAATTATCGTGTTCCTCAGAAGTATATGGCTGCCGGTGTGTATCCATACTTCCGCGAGATCACAAGTAAGCAGATGACTGAAGTTACCGACATCAACGGACACCATATCCTGATGTTCGGCTCAAATGCTTATCAGGGTTTGACAAACGACCAGCGTGTAATCGACGCAGCTAAGGCTGCTCTCGACAAGTATGGCTCAGGCTGTGCGGGTAGTCGTTTCCTCAATGGTACCCTCGATTTACATGTACAGCTCGAGAAGGAGCTTGCAGAGTTTATGGGTAAGGACGAGACATTGTGCTTCTCTACTGGTTTCTCTGTGAACCAGGGTGTGTTGGCATGTGTTGTGGGTCGCGGTGATTATATCATCTGCGACGACCGTGACCACGCCAGTATCGTAGATGGCCGCCGTCTCTCATTTGCTACCCAGCTTCACTACAAGCACAACGACATGGAAGATTTGGAGCGCGTGCTCTCTAAGCTTCCTGAGGATGCTGTCAAGCTCATCGTGGTTGATGGCGTGTTCTCTATGGAGGGTGACTTGGCCAACTTGCCTGAGATTGTAAAGCTCAAGCATAAGTACAACTGCTCTATCATGGTGGATGAGGCTCATGGTCTCGGCGTATTCGGTAAGCAGGGACGTGGTGTCTGCGACCACTTCGGCTTGACAGATGAGGTAGACCTTATCATGGGTACATTCTCTAAGAGTTTGGCTTCTATCGGTGGTTTCATCGCATCAGACAAGGATACTATCAACTTCCTCCGTCATAACTGCCGTACTTACATCTTCAGTGCATCCAATACTCCAGCTGCTACAGCTGCTGCTCTTGAGGCACTCCACATCATTCAGGAAGAGCCTGAGCGTTTCGAGAATCTGTGGGATGTAACCAACTATGCCTTGAAGCGTTTCCGCGAAGAAGGTTTTGAGATTGGTGAGACCGAGAGTCCTATCATACCTCTCTATGTTCGCGATGCTGAGAAGACATTCGTTGTTACTAAGTTGGCTTACGATGCGGGTGTATTCATCAATCCGGTTATTCCTCCAGCATGTGCTCCACAGGATACATTGGTACGTTTTGCCCTCATGGCAACTCATACCAAGGACCAGGTAGAGAAGGCTGTTCAGATTTTGAAGAAGATTTTCGTAGAGGAAGGAATCATCAAGGCGTAATGGCAATAAGGATGGTGATGGCTGATTTTTCAGAATCGCTATATATAATAAGGTGTAAAGGGCAGCTTTTTAGGAAGTTGCCCTTTATTTTTTTGCAAAAAACAAGAAAATGAATATTTTTTTGAAAAAAGTTGCCCAAAAATTTGGTGGAATCAGAAAAATGTTGTACCTTTGCACCCGCAATTCAGAAATGATGCTTACGCTAACAAAGATAAGTTGCAGTGAGAATGAAAGCGGGGTGTAGCGCAGCCCGGTAGCGCTCCTGTTTTGGGAACAGGTGGTCG
>OWJS01000710.1_pt1 | contig 12215 bp, 10 predicted proteins | sample 1732961 | NCBI WGS metagenome assembly OWJS01 (sample SAMN05065774, study PRJEB22554) | human gut metagenome | biome: ENVO:2100002; feature: ENVO:00000062; material: ENVO:00002003 | host: Homo sapiens | place: USA
GAATACGGCATACTTTTTGTTGGAGAAATATCAAAAACAATAAAAAATGGAGGAATAAATACTATGGCATTTGTAGATTATTACAAGATTCTCGGTGTTGACAAGAACATCCCTCAGAAGGATGTGAGAGCTGCTTACCGTAAGCGTGCAAAGCAGTTCCATCCCGACTTGCATCCTAACGACCCGAAAGCGAAGGCGAAGTTCCAAGCCCTCAACGAGGCGTATGATGTGATTTCCGACCCGGACAAGAGAGCTAAATACGACCAGTATGGTGAACAGTGGAAGAATGCCCAGGCTTACGAACAGGCGGGCGGTGGCTTTGGCGGTTTCGGCGGTGCTGGCGGAGGTGGGGGCAATCCTTTCGAGGGATTCGACTTCAGTAGTTTCGGTTCGGGAGGCAGTGGTTTCAGCAGCTTCTTCGAGAATCTCTTTGGAGGTAGAGGACGCAGCGCTGGCGGCAATGCTGGTTTCTCTGGATTCTCTGGCTTCGGAGGCGGTGCTGGTGGCGCTGGCTTCGGTGCTGGTGCTGAATATGGCACGGGTGGCTGCGGTGGTTGTGGCGGTCAAGGCACTCGTCAGAGCAATGGCGAGATGAACATGAACGTCAACCTCGATATGTACACCGCCTTGCTCGGTGGCGAGGGTATTGTCAAACTCAGCAATGGCACGAAAATCAAGTTGAAAATCAAACCTGAGACGCAGAACGGCACCAAGGTGCGTGTGCGTGGCAAGGGCTATGACCGAGGCGATGGCACCTTCGGCGACTTGATTATCACGTACAATGTGAAGTTGCCTACGGGGTTGAATAAAAAGCAAAAGGAACTCTTAAAACAAATGAAGGAAGCCAACTAGGCTTCCTTCATTTGTTTTATTCTGTTGTGACCTTCGCCATGTTGAAAGCGGAAATCTTGCCGCTAGGAGAAACTGTGGCGTTAATCTTATAGTTGTTCTGCGTCTTGCTGCCATCTGTCTTATCGACATCTTGGCGAGCGGTAAACTGCACTTGGAACTCATACTCTTGGTCGCCCACTTCTCTCTTCTTTACCTTGTAGTCGTTGTTAAGATGCCAGTTCATGTTGCTCACATCTTCCTTGTAGAGCTTGTGCATGAAGGTGACAACGTCCGACTTGGTGGCAGAAGTCTTGCCGAGGAGTGAGGAGAGGATGTCCTCGCAAGTAGCTGTCAATCCGTCCTCATTGCGAGAGTTGATGCTCTGGAAGAACTGGCGGAAGAGTCCGCTGATCACTTGGCTCTCTTCTGGCTGCACCTCGCTGCTCTTGATCTTCTGAAGAGCTTCCTCTGCCTCTTCGATATGGGAGCCATCGGCGTGGGCATCTAGGTATGCCTGGTAGCCATCCACGGTGTTGTCCTTCAGAGCCATCTGCCAGTCGATGGAGTCGATTTTGTTCCAAACCTCCTGCTTGTGAGGAGAGTTTGGATATTTCTGTAGGTATGCCTCCAGGGCTTCCTTCGAACCGCTTACGAGAGCGTTGGTCCAGTCTTGGTCCACTTGCTGGAGCATATTGAGATGCGCCATAATGGAGTCTCGGTGAGCCTCGTCGGCCTCCTTGTAGGTGTCAAGATAGCTTTGAAGCACCATCGGGTCGCTGCTCTGCATAGCATATTCGTAAGCCTCTTGCTCCTTGTTTCTGTTGGCGCTGTCGTAGAAGTAGTACATCACTCCGCAAACGAGAATGGCAAAGATGAAGGAGACGATAAGGATGGAGCGGCTGCCCTTCTTCTTTTTCTCCTCACCTTGAGGAGAGGCGTTTCCATTTCCTCCGTAAGTATTCCCTGCATTGGCTCCAATGGGCGGTGGAGTTGGGGTTCCGCTCAGTCGAGTGGTCGATTGAGGAGTGGGAGGTATAGTAGAAGCTTGGCTCTGTGAAGTCGATGCTTGCGAATAAGCCGTGCCTTGCGAATAAGCTGATGCTTGGGATGCTGCGGTCGGAGGAATAGGTGGTTGAGAGGTGTAGGTAGGGCGATGGCAGTTAGGGCACATCTCCTGGTCCTTGAAATACACTTCGCCACAATTAGGGCATTTGGTTACCTTTCCCGCAATCTCCACGCCGCAGCTAGGACAAACGGGTGCTTTGTCGCTAATCTGATGTCCGCACTCAGGACATTTTATAATTGCCATAAAATGATTTTTTTATTATAATTGAAAATGTTGTTTCTAGTGTATGATGAAGGAATGCTTTTGACCCTTCGAGATGCGATAGTATTCGGGGGCTAGAATGGCATCCGTAAGTGAATGTCAATGTCCGAGTTGATTATCGATGTCGGAATCTGATCTCTCGGAGCCGGTGCTTTCCCATGAATCGGCTTTTATCGACATAGCCGTTCACGCCGTTGAGCCTTCCCTTTCCGGTGTATTGCCACATCTCGAAGTCCCTGCCGTCTCGGAGCACGGGCTCGCGCTTGGTGTATTGCGCTATCATGAGCTTGTAGCTGTCGAGCTTGCCCAGCAGGTAGTTGTCGTAGAAGTTGGCGCCAGTATAGATGAGTGGCTTCTGCTTGTAGGCTTTCTCCACGAGGTGTAGGAACTTGAAGAGGGAGTCGCAGAACTCCTTCGTGCCCATTCCGCTCTTGGTCTCCACGTCGATCATGGGCAAGAGATCTTGGTCGCCTGGCCGGCATTGCGCCATAAAGTTGGCGAGTTGTGTCTTTTGGGGGATGCGGGCACGATAGAAGTGGTAGGAGCCCACCTTGAGTCCGTATCGATGCGCCAGGTCGATGTTCTGTTTGTATTTGCTATCCACGTTGTTGCCGCCCTCGGTAGCCTTCAGATAGACGTATGCCATCTTGGAGTTGTCGCCCACGGTCTCCCAGAACACGTTGCCCTGGTAGTGGCTGAGGTCGATGCCATGCACGTGCTGGCAAGTGTCCTCGCATTGTACCTGTGCGTGGATGCCGAGCGTGGTAAATAGTGTCAATATAGTGATGATGATTTGCTTCATAATTGCAAAGTTACGAAAAACGTCTGACATTTCTGCCAGACGCTCTCTTTTTTTATATATATTTAAATTTCATGTCATATAAATTATTCCTCTATCTCAGATAGCGACTTGAAGAAGCTATTAAGAAAGTTGCAAGTGGTCTCTATCGGCGCATATCCGAAGTATCTCATGCTGCGGCGGAGGTTCTTTCGCATCGTGCCACCGGTGGTATGCACGAAGCCCACTTGCGACTCCTGGAACTTGATGTCCTCCATGTCCTTGATGTTATAATATAGAGAGCGTACGGTGAGCTTGCTGGCTCCTCGTTCCACCATCTTGACAAATGGAATCTCGTCTTGCTCGAAGTTGAAGAACTGGATGAGCACGCTGCCTTCCAACTGAGCCATGCGCTGGATGTGGAGCTTGGTGAGCCATGTGTCGAGCTTCACGAAGTCCACCTTGTCGCCACGTGTGCGGAGGTATTGTCCCAGTTGGATGATGCCCCTCAGACTGATGCCGCCCGAATACATGGCGTTGACATTGCTGACAATCAGACGTAAGAGGTAAATGGTCTCCATGGAGGTGTCGATGGCGTGCGGCTCGTCCTGCTGTATTTTGATGAGACGTTTGTTGAGAAAACCGCTGTGCATGGCGACCTCTCCCGAAGGGATGTCGCTGAGATTTTTCATCATCTGGGCAATCTTCTGTTTCTTGAAGGTTGTCATCGGGTCGAGTTGCTCCTTTGTGTCGAAATGCTCGGCACGCAACTTCTTGAAAAGGTTTCTCTGTAAAAAGTCCATTTTGTCCTTTTGTTATTTGTAAGTTACTGATAATCAGTCAAGTATTATTTGTCTTATTAGTAACGAGTAACAAAATAGCAACTTTTAATTGTTAATCTTTGCAAACTCGTTTGCTATGCTTGGCGCAAAGATACAAATTATACTTTATTCACAATCAATCCGCAAAAAGACTTTAACTTAGATTAACACTAATACCTATTATACACCCATTGTATAACTACTAATATCTATTTTCGATTTATCTTACATTCAACACTTTTTTGCATTTGGCGGTTCCAAAAATTACTTCTATCTTTGCATCGTTAATGTTGCAGATTGACAGACTAAAGTAGTCCTCCTTTCAGGCTTTTTTTATTAAGCCTACAAGATATGAGTCCCTTAGTTCTTGCTGCAACCAAGACTTTGGGACTCTTTTTTTATCCCAGAGTTTTTGACAAGACATACGAGGTTCAATCCGTGCAGTCCTCTTCGGAGTTATCGACCGATATATAAAACTGCTCAGTCTAATAGAATATATCCATGTAGGTAAACCCTGCTCTGTCCCATCCATTGACAACAGGTGCCCATCTGCCGAAAGGCACTACCCCTACATAGATGAACCAAACAAAGTGGGTAACTTTGTTCTATGTAGGCTTTAGTAAGGAATAATCTACTGCTTATAGTAGTTGATAATTAAATAAAGGTTTTCCTTGCTGCTGCCCTCTCCCTTATGGGGATGGGTAAAGAATGGATAGTATATATTGTTGAACTATTAAAATAATAAGATTATGAGTGAATTATATTGGTTAGGTGTTTTGGGCACCTTAAATAGTTTGGGTGTGGTTATTGTGGCTCTTTCAGTTTTAGCAATGCTTTTTTTGGCGTTTATACTTGTTACTACTACTTTGGATGGTGACGATATACCTCCTATTTGCTTAAAACTTTTAAAGTTAAGTACTGTTTCCACATTAATAGGATTTCTTATGTGTGTGTTCATCCCTTCGACAAAGAGCCTGCTTATCATCTATGGAGTAGGTGGCACTATCGATTATGTTAAAGAGAACAAGGTTGCAAATAAGATTCCAGATAAGTGCATTAAGGCTCTTGATAAGTATTTGGATGATGCGTTGAAGGAAGATAAAGACAAAGATAAAGAGTAATTATGGTATCAGAATCAGCTAAATATTACCACGATCATCCTTTAGCACGTGAGCGCAAAAAGCGTTATGACACTCGTTTTGAATCTTCTCCTGCTCAGAAGGCTAAGCGTAGGGAATTGGCTCGTCACAACGCTGCTCACGATAAGAAGTATGGGGCAGCTTCTCGCAAGGGCATGGATGCTTCACATACGAAATCTGGAATTAGGTATAAACCATCATCGGTAAATCGTGGTTCCAAGACGGATATGGCAGGGGATAGAAGGGCAAGAGGTGGTCGCTGATAGTGATAAAAAATGGGGAGTGCTCACGCATTCCCCATTGTCGTCCTAACAATCTTTTAACCTAATCAAAAACCTATAACTCAAAAACTTATGAAATGTATTTAAAGCACAACACTAACCTTCTTTTTCTGACATCTGTCTCAATTTCTCGGTGAGAGCATTGTGAACCTCACGCTTATCATCAAGAGTGACAGTCTGTAGCTTAGGGCAGTTGAACTCCAATATCTTGATGAATGATGTGACCTTATCCTTCGGCTCACATTTATTCCAAGCAATCAGGAAGTCTTCCCAAGCCTCTCTTGTAAAGTCAGCACACAACTCACGAAACTCCTTCGTAATAGGAGACTCGTAACCTTTTTGTTTGCCGCCAGTTTTTGCTCTACCTTTCTCGAACTGACCTTTAGTGTTTCTGTCTGCTGCCATTTTTTAAACTATTTGACTGCAAAGTTAGCTATATCCTGATATGTGTAAACCTTATCCATTAACTTTGTGGAATTGCAGACACCTTAATTAATAGATAAGGTTTCTATAATATAAGGTATGCTTATCTTTGTATTATTATTAATAATTTATAATTTCATATATATGATAGGTGCATTAATAGGCGCTGGGCTTGGGCTTGCAAGCAGTATTGCTGGCGGTATAGCTAACCGCAAGGCGAGACGTAAGCAGGAACAGATGTTAGCCCAGCAGCAGAGAGAAAATCAGGCATGGTATGACAGGAAATATAATGAGGATCCTACCAAACGTGCCGATACAGTAAGGTTGCTCACTCAGATGCAGGAGCAGATTAAGAACAGAAACAGAGCAGCTAAGGGCAGACAAGCCGTAATGGGAGGTACGGAAGATTCCACTACTGCGGTAAAGGAGGCGAACAACAAGACTCTTGCTGATACGACCTCTCAGATTGTAGCTGCAAACGAATCTCGTAAGGATGCTATCGAGCAGCAGTATCAGCAGAATAAGCGTTCAATTCAGGGACAACAGATGCAAATGGAAGCCGAGAAGTCTGCTGATACTGCTAACGTTGTAGCTGGTGTGGCTGGTACTGCTGCTAATATCGCTGCTTCTCTTGATAGTGGCAGTGGAAGCAGCAAGGCTCCTAAGCGTCCTGACGTTGCATCGCCTACCGATGCGGATATGGCTAAGTTGGATGCCAAGGTTGGTGCTGCTCCTACCCAGCAGCAAGTAGCGAATGACTTGAATGATATGGTTGGTGACAATGCACCAAAGAAGATTAAAGCATAGCCTATGAAAGCATCAGATATGTTACGTAACAACAATGGCTTGAAGACTACACAGAGTGTACTCAACAAGCAGCAGAGTGGTGTGGATGCTGCCCAAAAGGCGAGTCCTGAGCAGATGAATATGAACACCGCACAAGCTATGTTGCAAGGGAAAGGAGAGCAACTTACTCCTCCCAAGGATGCGCACGAACAGGCTGCAAGGATGAACCAGCAGACTGCTGAGGGTATGCTTAATGGCTCTATTCCTACAGACAAGCCTTCCGTTCCTATCGTGAAGAAGGATGAGCCTCAGCCTAAGCAGCTATCTTATGCGGACATGTATAAGATGCTGAATCCTGAGCGTGAGGAGACTGCTGAACAGATGGCGAATAGAGAGAAGAAGGAACGCACGAAGGCTCGTATCGCTGCACTGGGTGATGGTCTCCGTGCGCTCTCTAATATCTACTTTTCGACTAAGGGAGCCAAGGTGGTACACAATCCCGAGTCGGATATGACTAAGGTTGTGAATAAGCGCAAGGAGTACATGGATGCTCAGAGAGAAAGGAATCGGGCGGCATGGCTGGCTGGTTATCAGAGGGCGATGGCTCTTGATGAGGAAGCTCGAAAGAATGACCTGACCCTTGCTGAACAAATCAGGTATCACGATATGATGAATGATAATAATAAGGCGAAGAATGACCTAGGGCAGCAGAGAATTGACCAAGGTAACAGAAGACTTGACTTATCGAAGATGAAGTATCAGACTGATGCTGATTACAAGAAGGCAGTCTTGGCTATCAAGAAGGCTCTGGCTGATGGTCAAATATCTCATTGGCAAGCGCAGGAGGCTATTCAGCGTATGAATGCTGAGACTGGTCGTGTTCGTGCTAACAAGTCGTCGGGCGGTGGCAGTTCAAGAACTGGCTCATACTCAGGAGAGGTAGATGAGTACATGGATTTGATGGAGAAAGACCCTGAGGGTATGGCTGAGGCTGCAAGGGAAGTGAAGAAGATGGGTTACTCACCGAAGACTGCTGCTGGAAAGAAGGCTCAGAAGATTGCTTATCAGCGTAAGCATGGTAAGGGTAAACTGAACCATAAGCCATCAACAAACAAAGGTGGTAAGAAGAAGACTGGTGTGAACTGGTAGTGTTAATTAATAATATACATATATCATGGCAGAAAGACCATTATACACTTTATATAAGAATCTGAAAGCGCAGAACTATGATGTGCCTAACGATTACAATAAGTTTGAAAGTGCCCTGACAAGAGACGGAAAGAGCGGTGCGGACAACAGACACGCTATCTACGAGAACTTGAAGGCTCAGAACTTTGATGTTCCTGATACCTATGAGCGTTTCTACTCTGCACTCTTTGTACCTCGTAGTAGGACATCATCAAGGGCGAAAGGCGGTAGTGTTCCTATGAGTGCTGCTGACCGTGCTCGTTTCTCTGCTGGGGCAGCAGCTATCTCGGCAAGCGCAAAGCAGATAGTTAATAATGCTGGCAGATACAGCCGACTGAAACAACGCAAGCAGAAGCAACAGAAGGATTTTGGTCGTGTGAATTTGGGCACTCATCAGACTCCTTATGGCGGTGATGCAAATAATGTGGTGAAGGATGAGTTTGCTTACAATCCTGAGACTGGCAAGGCTGGGGCATACGTTACCTCAGACAATGAGAATGTTTATTCTCAGAATGATGCTGAGCAGAAACAAGCTATCCTTGACGAGCAGAATAACGCTTATCAGCAAGCGGTAGATACTGGCGAGATTCCATCCGTATTTGATGTTCGTAACAAGAATGGTAACTATGACTTGCAGGAGAACATCGGCAAGAATGGAACATACCTTACTGAGGAGGGTTCTCAAAAGCAGTTTGACAAGAAACTGGCTGATGCCTATGCTCGAAAGAAGGAGATTGAGGCTCTTATCGCTGAGGATAATCGCCAACACGGAAATCCTTTGCTCTCTTATGGTGCTAGTATCGGTGCAGGTAACGGAAGAACTGCCGAGCAGAGTGACTATAGAAATAAGTTGGCAACCTCTCTTTCTCTGATTACTGAGCAGATTGGTGCGCTTGAAGCGGTGAAACAATATCCTACAAGTAGCTGGGGTGAGGATGCCTTGAAGGCTCTTGACAATACTGTATTTACTGCCAAAACATGGGATTTCGGTCTGACAGACTTCGCTATCATGGGGCAGATGGAGCGTATCAAGACCAAGATGGATAACAACATTCCTCTCTCTGGTTCTGATAAGATTCTCCTGAAGAGTAAACTGGGTGCGGATGCTGCTGCGGCTCTCGAAGACGAGAAGATGGGTAACGTCTATCGTTGGACGAAAATTGCAGGGCAGAGTCTCCCATTTATGGCTGACTTCTTCCTGACTGGCGGTTATGGTGGTATTACCAAGGGCATCAGTCGTGGAGCCTTGAAATTTGCTGCAAAACGTGGCATGGGAAAGGTGAGTGCTGCCATTTTGAAGAACACTGGTATCGTGGCTGGCGATGTTATCGGCTCGTATGCGATGGCAGGAACTGAGCAAGCGTTGAAGACTGGTGCTGACATCATGCAGCGACATCTTGGTAATCTGTATCAGGATGAGAAGGGTGATTATAAGTTTGGCACTTTCGATGAGAATGGAAATCTTCTGCATGAGGGTGGTGAGTCTATTGGTACTGCACTCTATAAGGGTATGACCTCTGCTATGGTAGAGAACTATACTGAAAAACTCTTCGGTCACAACTATGGTATCAAGAAGGGTGCTGTCAACTTTATGGAGAAACATGGTATGAATGCTTCTGCTGAGTTCTTCAAGAATATCGGCAAGAGTGGCTGGTACACCAATTCCAAGAAGTGGATGGAGAAGTTCGGTATCAATGGTTTCGGTGAGGAAGTGATGGAGGAGGAGATTGGTATTCCTCTTCACGCTTTGCTGGATGGTGAAGGAAAGGTGAGTGACCTCCTTGATGCTAAGCAGCAACTCGACATTATCGGTGGTATGGCTATCTCTGTTGGCTCTATGTATGCGATGGGTGCTGGCTCCAGACCTGTAAAAGGCATCTACAATCGTGCTCAGTACTACCGATTCCGTAACAAGGTAAACGTGGCTGATAACGATGCACAGAGTCTTTTGGGCGATAACTGGGCAGACATCAAGGACAAGATAGACAACGCAACCAACGAGCAGATGGGTGGTGTTCTCGCTGATATTCTCAGACAGAGAGATACTATGACCAAGGAGCAGATTAATGCTGCTGTCAACTATGGTGTGAACCTGATGAAGATGCGTGGCTACAATATTGCTAAGACTGCTGAAATGAATGCCAAGGAGATTACCAATGAGCCTACAACACCTGAGGAGCAGCATCAGGCAGATATTGACAACGCTTATACAGAAGGACACAATGCCGATGATGCAGATACGCATGAGATTCAATTAGATCAAGAAGACAAACAGAAGTCTCTTGCCCAACTTCTCGGTATATCAGAGCAGCAGTTGGTATCAATGAGTGATGAGAATCTTGAAGCACTCTCTGGTCGTGATGACAATATTGATAGGGCTATCTATGACTATCAGTTGTCTTCCGCTCGCTATCAGGGTGTGGTTGATAATGCACAAGACAAGGTTGACCTCGCTGCTCACCAGGCAGAACAGAGAGTGAATATGTACACAGACCAAAGTCGTGGCTCCGTCCGTAACGCTACTATCAAAGCATCAGGCGGTGCGGAAGACTATGGTGTGTATATTATCAGTGGTAATATTGCCACTCACGATGATGGCTCCATTGATGTAAGCAATAGCGATGATATGATTCTCTACTTTGACCCGACAACGAATAGTGTAGAACACGCTGATGCGTTGATGTTCGCTGAACTGGGAGAAGAACTTCCTGCCGATGATGTGAAGGCTCAGGCGGTAGCTGATGCAAAAGAGAATGCCATCAAGGAAGTGGCTGGTATAATTGACGGAACTGTAGAGGTTGGCTCCCAATTTTCTGTTACCGATGCGGATGGAACAGAGCATACTTATGAAGTGCTCGCTGATAATGGTGATGGTACTGCCATGATTACTATTGATGGTAATGTACCTACAGAACTTGTTAAGGGTGAGAATGTACAGATTCCAGTCTCGTTTGAAGAGTTGTAGAAGATGAAGGATGAGTCTGACCAGCAGAGATTGCAAGCAGCAAAGGATCAACGAGAACAGATGGAGAAAGAGCGTGCTGAGCAGCAGAATCAGGAGACAGAGGAGACTCAACCTTCATTTGATTTCAATCAGATACTCAATGATAATGGTAACGTGGTGCTTGCTGATGTACTCGGCAAGGATGGTAATACAAAATATCCAAACTCCCAGTTGTTTCTTATCCGTGATTCAGGTGCAAAAGCTAAGGTGATGGAATTGAAGAGTGATGGCACTCTCGTTCCTCATGCGGTAAACAAGAAAGATGTGAGAACTGCTACTACTATGTCGCTCGATGAGTATAAGCAAGCATTTGCTGTCTCCTCAATGATAGAGGATAATAGTGGAGAGAATAGAGGTGAGATAGAGGTGGAGACTCCGACAATAGGGGGAGAGACTGCTGGTCCTGCTGAGGAAACTGCCGCTCCTGAATCTGCTGAGACTCCTGCAACAGAACAGACTCCTTCTGCTCCTGCCATTACTCTTGAAGATGGAACCATCGTACCTATGCTGGAGAATGGCAATCCTGACTTCTCGAAGCTGACTGCCGCACAGACTGCCGAGTTGTATGACTCCCAGTTTGGCGAGGATGCAGATAGTATCGTGTCTGGATATGTATCTGATGCAAAGAAGGCACTCGACAAGGCTAACAACATGACCGTGAAGGGTAAGACTTTCGTGGAACAGAAGGCTGCTAAGCAAGCCAAGGAGAAGGCTATTGCTGATGCTCAGGCGGCTTATGACTCTGCTGTCGCTATCCGTGATGCCTATAATGAGCGACAACTATCCAAGGAGCAAGATACTCCTGAGGGCAGAAGAAACCTGATTGAGAAGGCAAGAAGAAAGTTTGCTCGCTTGAAGAGTGCGGTAAAGGATGATGCTGATGCGGTTGCTCAAATCTATAAGGAGACGGTTGGAACTCTGCTGCATCGTCTGTATGATGGTACAGGCATTGATGTGACAGATACCATTCCGCTTACTGCTGAGGAGTATGTAGCAAGTAATCTCGGTGCTCACTCTCTCAATTACGAGGGAACAGAGACAAGTAAGGGTGTTAAGCAGGAGACTGGGTTGAGTAGAGAAGACTTTGCCAAGACCCAGTTGCTCGCTGCTGATGGCAAGGGAACTACCATTGATGCGCTCGTTCACAGCTTGTGGGAGAATCGCCCATCCAACCTTGATTCGCTCAACACTCAGGATATTCGTAACGCACTTATCGGTGTACTCACAAGTGGGTTCAAGGCTTCGGAAGCAAGAAGTTATGTTGAGAATATTCGTATCGCTCAGGCAGAGAAACTCATTGAAGAAGAAAGGACTGCTGCTGAGAATGCCGCATATTACGAGCAGCAGAAAGCTAAGGAGGAGGAAGAAAAGGAAAAGGCTGAACTGGAGAAGAAAGCAGAAGAGGAGAAGAAAAAGGCTGAGGAAGAAAAGGCTGAGGAAGAAAAGGCTGAGGAGAATGAGAATACTGAGTTCCCTGACAAACTACAGGAGGGGAGTAAGGCTATTGAAGTTCCTGAGGATGCAACGGATGAGAAACCTTTGGGTGAACAGCGTACAAAATCACCTTTCTTAGTTAGAGAAAATGGCAAGCAGCAAACAGAAACCGCTGTCTCTTATACACATCTCCGAGCCCACGA
>OWJS01000723.1_pt1 | contig 12138 bp, 9 predicted proteins | sample 1732961 | NCBI WGS metagenome assembly OWJS01 (sample SAMN05065774, study PRJEB22554) | human gut metagenome | biome: ENVO:2100002; feature: ENVO:00000062; material: ENVO:00002003 | host: Homo sapiens | place: USA
ATCTGTGTCCGGCGGACACCGCCACGGAATGGTTCAAACGTTGTCGTACACAAAATTTAAGCGAAACAGGCACTGCTGACAAATTCAGCAATTCCGTCTGAAACCGCCGTTCAAAAAAATGGATATCACGCGAGGTATAAATCGTTATTCAATTCTCCAAAGGACGTGCACGATCAGGACACCGATCGAGGCAGATCCACGCAACACCCCAGCGGCGCCATTCAAAAATGCAAAAGCAAGGCGCCTTTATGAAACAGGTGTTGCTTAGTAAATAAAGGCTGCTTTATACAAAGGCAGCCTTTATCAGTTGGTCCATGTGATTGATTGGAAGAATCTCCATTCCGTCGGTAATCTCCTCGGAGATTTCACTTAAGTCACTCACATTATCCTTCGGAATGCAGACCATATTCATGCCCGCATTCTTCGCAGCAAGCAGCTTCTCCTTAAGGCCGCCGATCGGAAGTACACGACCTCTGATCGTAATCTCTCCTGTCATCGCAATATCTGCGCGGACCGGACGATTTGTGACAGCGGAAAGGATCGCGAGTGCCATCGTAATACCGGCAGACGGTCCGTCCTTCGGGACTGCGCCCTCCGGAATGTGCACATGAATGTCATGCTTTGTAAAGAACTCCGGATCAATGCCGTAATCGGAACTGATCGAGCGGATATAACTGATACCGGCGCGTGCCGATTCCTTCATAACATCACCGAGCTTACCGGTAAGTACCAGTTCGCCCTTGCCCGGAAGAACATTGACCTCAATCTCAAGTGTGACACCACCGACGCTGGTCCATGCCAGACCACGCACAATACCGACCTCATCCTTCTTGTTTTTCTTATCCTGACGATACTTCGGCTTGCCGAGAAACTCTTCAAGATTGTTGCCGGACACACGGATCTTCTCCGTTTCACCCTCATAGATGCGGCGTGCAGCCTTACGGCAGATCTCGCCGATTCTGCGCTCAAGCCCACGAACACCTGCTTCTCTTGTATAGAATGAGATCACATCACGAAGTGCCTTGTCCGAAATCTTAAGTTGCTGCGAAGTAACACCATTCTTCGCAAGCTGCTTCTCAATCAGGTGATCTTTTGCAATATGCAGCTTTTCATTCTCCGTATAACTGCTGACCTCAATGATCTCCATACGGTCACGAAGCGGTCCCGGTATATCGCCGAGTGAGTTTGCACTTGCGATAAAAAGCACCTCGGAGAGATCAACCGGAAGTTCCACATAATGATCACGAAACTTATTATTTTGTTCTGCATCCAACACTTCCAGTAATGCCGATGCGGTATCCCCCTTGTAATCACTGCTCATCTTGTCGATCTCATCGAGCAGCATAAGCGGATTCTTGACACCTGCCGAGCGAAGCCCGGATACGATACGTCCGGGAAGTGCTCCGACATATGTTCTTCTGTGGCCTCTGATCTCCGCTTCATCACGCACGCCACCTAAGGAAATGCGCACATATTTCTTATCCAGTGCACGGGCGATCGAACGGGCGATACTTGTCTTACCGGTTCCCGGAGGTCCGACAAGACAGATGATCGGACTCTCGCCTTTGCCCGTTAAGTTACGGACAGCAAGGAATTCGATCACACGCTCCTTCACTTTGTCCAGTCCGTAATGATCCTCATCAAGGATCTCTTTTGCATGGGTAAGATCCTGATTGTCAACGGATGTTTTATCCCACGGAAGTTCTAAAAGTGTCTCAATGTAACCGCGGCTTACCGTGCTCTCCGAAGAGTTTGCTGCAATCCCCTTGAAACGCTGAATTTCTTTCTTAATACGTTTCTTCACATCATCGGAAGCCTGAAGTTCCTCAAGCTTCTTCTCATACTCCAAAGCATCAGAGTCTGTATTTGTCTCTCCGAGTTCTTCCCGGATGAGTGCCATCTGCTCCCTGAGAACATATTCCTTCTGATGCTTTTCCACGCGCTCCTGCACTTTCTTCTGAAAGTCGCTTTTGATTGCGAGTACCTCGATCTGCTGAAGCAACATTGCCAGAAGTACTTCATAACGTTCCGTGATTGCGATCGCATCCAGAATCTTCTGCTTCTTGTCACAGCTGACCGGAAGATTGTTGCCGACGTAATCCAGTAATTTGGACAGATCGGTCATCTCCTGCACCTGACGCACAACTTCCTTGCCGATGCGTCCCTGAACCGAGGCATACTTGGCAAACGTCTCCCGCACGCTCAGAACCATCGCTTCTTCGGCCTGTGCCGGAAGATGTTGTTCATCCTCCTCGATATAAACGATCACACGTGCCTCCATGTACGCCTGCTGCTCCTGCACAAGTTCATACACTTCTGCACGTTGCCGGCCTTCCACCATCACCCGGATAATATCATTTTGTAATTTAACAACCTGCTTAATTTCAGCAATCACGCCCATGGAATGCAGATCTTCGAGCTCCGGATTGTCCTTGTTCGAGTCCTTCTGTGTCACCAAAAAGATGGCATCTCCATCCTTCATTGCACGTTCAACCGCCCTGATCGATGTCTCGCGGCTGATATCAAAATGCGCGATCATCCCCGGCAAAATCGTAATTCCGCGTAACGCTACCGCAGGCAGCATTCTAATTTCATCTCTCACTTGTATCTACTCCTGATTAAGACGCAAGTTCTTCCTTTTCCTGCTCATCCTTCTGCTCGATGGCTGCAGGTTTCTCTTCTTCCAAAGCAAGATTCTTCTCAACAAGATCCTTGTCGATCACGCAACGGCTGATCGATTCATCCGAAGGGATACGATACATGAGGTCGAGCATAACTGCCTCCATGATCGCACGAAGTCCTCTCGCTCCGGTCTTGCGCTCCAAAGCCTTATCTGCGATTGCTTCAATCGCCTTCTCATCAAACTCAAGTCCTACACCGTCTAACTCAAAAAGCTTGGTATACTGCTTGATCAGAGAGTTCTTCGGCTCCTTTAAGATGCGGATTAACGCATCACGATCCAAAGAATCAAGCGAAACGGTAATCGGCACACGTCCGATAAACTCCGGAATCAGTCCAAACTTTACAAAATCCTGTGGCAGAGCTCGCTTAAAAGCATCTCCGATATTCATGTCGGATTTTGCTTTCACTTCAGCGTTAAATCCAATCGTGGAAGCATCCATACGGGATTCAACAATCTTCTCAAGACCGTCAAATGCGCCACCACAGATAAAGAGAATGTTTGTCGTGTCAATCGGAATCAGTTCCTGCTGCGGATGCTTTCTTCCTCCCTGTGGCGGAACAGAAGCGACTGTTCCCTCAAGGATCTTAAGAAGCGCCTGCTGTACACCCTCACCGGATACATCTCTTGTAATGGAGACATTCTCGGATTTCTTTGTGATCTTATCGATCTCATCAATATATACAATACCGTGCTGCGCACGCTCAATGTCATAATCGGCAGCCTGGATCAGCTTTAAGAGAATGTTCTCAACATCCTCACCTACATATCCGGCCTCCGTCAGAGTCGTTGCATCTGCAATTGCAAACGGAACGTTAATAACACGCGCCAGAGTCTGTGCCAAAAGTGTCTTACCGGAACCGGTTGGTCCAAGCATCAGAATATTACTTTTCTGCAGTTCCACCCCAAGATCTCCGCCTGCGAGGACGCGCTTATAGTGGTTATATACCGCAACGGAAAGCACCTTTTTGGCCTGATCCTGGCCAATGACATAATCATCCAGAAAAGCCTTCAGCTCTTCCGGCTTTAAGAGGTTGATATCCTCCTTTGCGGAAGAAGACTCACTCTCGCCCAAGCCTTCCTCATCAATGATCTCAGCACAGATATCCACACACTCATTACAGATAAACACACCATTGTTCGGTCCCGAAATAAGGCGTTCTACCTGATCCTGTGTCTTGCCGCAAAAAGAGCAGCGAATTTTTCCATCATTCTTTCCAGCCATAAATCTATTACTCCATATATCTATCGAAAATAAAAATTGCTTTATTCAACAATGCCTCCGGCTATCTGGCCGGAGGCGCATAATCTGGACAATCCAGATGATTATCTGCTCGTAATCACTCCATCGATCAATCCGTAATCGGCAGCTTCCTGCGCAGACATATAATGATCACGCTCAGTATCTGCAGCGATGGTCTCATATGGCTTGCCGGTATTGGCAGCAAGGATCTCGTTCAAACGCTTCTTTGTCTTTAAGATATTTTCTGCTGCGATCTCAATCTCAGTTGCCTGACCCTTGGCACCACCGGATGGCTGATGGATCATGATCTCGGCATTTGGAAGCGCGTAGCGCTTACCTTTTGCTCCTCCTGCAAGAAGAAATGCTCCCATACTTGCAGCCAGACCAATACAGATTGTCGACACGTCACACTTGATATACTGCATAGTATCATAGATTGCAAGACCTGCAGTAACCATTCCTCCCGGAGAGTTGATATATAACTGAATATCCTTTCCCGGATCCTCTGATTCCAAGAACAGCAACTGTGCAACGACAAGGCTTGCCGTCGTCTCATTGACTTCTTCTCCGAGGAAAATAATTCTGTCTTTTAATAAGCGGGAATAAATATCGTAATTTCTCTCGCCCCTACTCGTTTGTTCAATGACATAAGGTACTAAACTCATAGAAAAACGCCTCCTTAATAAAAGTGTAAAAGACCGGTCTGGTTTTGCCCAGACCAGTCCATGTAATGACTCTAAGAAACTGAATTTATGCTTCTGTTGCCTCTGCTTCTGCTTCCTTCTCTTTCTTGCTCTTAGCCTTAGCGCGCTCCTTAACGTTAGACATTACAAGCTCAACAGCCTTATTGATTGCAAGATCCTTCTTCATGGAATCCTTCTCGGCATCTCCCATGTACTCTTTCAGCTTATCAGCTTCCATTCCGTAACTTGCAGCCATCTTTTCGATCTCAGCATTTACATCTTCATCCGATACTTCAATGTTCTCATCTTTAGCGATCTGCTCAAGAACAAGACTTGCCTGAATACGGGATAATGCTTCCGGACGAACCTGCTCCTTTAAGCCGTCAACGGTAAGTCCTGAGAACTGTAAGTACTGATCCATAGATAATCCGCTCTGTGCGATTCTCTGAGCGAACTCCTCGATCATTGTCTCACACTGTGTATCGATCATAGCTTCAGGAATGTCCATCTTGGACTTGTCGATGATCTTCTGAACAGCTTCATCTTCCTTTGTACGTTTTGCTTCGTTCTCTTTCTTCTCCTCAAGGTTCTTCTTTAAGCTCTCCTTGTACTCTGCAAGAGTATCGAACTCAGATACATCCTGTGCGAACTCGTCATCAAGTTCCGGAAGTTCCTTTGTCTTGATCTCATTGATCTTAACCTTGAATGTAGCTGGCTTTCCGGCAAGATCTGCTGCCTGATACTGCTCAGGGAATGTTACGTTAACCTCAACTTCGTCTCCGGCATTCTTGCCAACGAGCTGATCCTCAAATGTATCGATGAATGTATGAGAACCGATCTCTAACGGATGATTCTCACCCTTGCCGCCTTCAAACGCAACACCATCAACAAATCCCTCGAAATCGATCACTGCTGTATCACCAACTGCTACAGGACGATCTGTTACGGAAATGGTTCTTGCATTGTTGTTGCGCTGCTGCTCTAATGCTTCGTTTACTTCATCCTCGCTGACAGAAGTATCGATCTTAGTAACAGTTACGCCCATATATTTGCCAAGTGTAACCTCAGGCTTTACAGCAACCTCAGCTGTAAAGATGAAAGGCTTACCCTTCTCGATCTGTACAACATCAACGGTTGGACGGGATACGATATCAACGCCGCTCTCATCTACTGCAGATGGATAATTCTGCTGCATCAGTGTGTTTGCAGCATCCTCATAGAATACGCCAACACCATACATCTTCTCGACCATGGCTCTCGGTACTTTTCCTTTACGGAATCCAGGAACACTGATCTGGTTCTTCTGCTTCTTGTAAGCAGCCTCGATTGCCTTCTCTAATTCTTCTGCAGGAACTTCGATGGTAAGCTTTACCATATTCTTGTCTAAATTTTCAACCTGTACACTCATTTATACGTTTCCTCCTTAATATATATCAATTCCATGTACAATCTTAATTCTGCGTATCCCTCCCGAAAAAAGGCATACCGCGACCACTACAGTCATTTAGAGATTATAGCACACGAAATCCCCTTTTTACAAGCTTTTTTTATATTTTCCGGAAATATCTACAACTTTCGGATTGAATTTCCGTCATTCATTTTTACCGGAAAACGATAAGAATAATTCTTTTCCTGCCACGCCGGATCGTCCATCATGCGGAGCAGATTCTTCGCCGTGATCCTGCCAAGCTTGTACTGCGGGTGTATAACGGACAGAAGTTTGACCGCCTGTTCCTGCTGCAGCTCCGCATCGTCAAACGATACCAGCGAGAGGTCCCGCGGAACCGAGATGCCGCGCTCTGTCAGAAACTCGATATAATGCTCTGCGATCTCATCATTGTAGATCAACATTGCCGTACAGTCTTTCGTTCTACGATAGATATGCAGCATTCCTTTCTTGCTGAACACATCCCCCATATCTTTCGTCGAATACCAGCGGACACAATCGTCATCATATTTAATTCCGTAATCAGAGAGACACTGGATAAAACCCTTGAACCGTTCAAGTCCCTGCATGTCATCATATTTAAAAATACCACCGATCCTGCGGTGTCCATGCTCGATCAGGATCTTCGTCAATTCATACGCCGCATGTTCATCCGACATCTCCACACTGTCGAACGTCTGGTTCTCATAATGATTGTGGATAAAAAGCGTCGGAATATTGCGTTTCTTAATTTCACGATACAGCCTGATATTCGGATTCGGAAATGCAGAACGTGTTCCTTCTATGATAAAACCGGATACGTTTCTTTTAAGCAAACCTTCCAGATAAATCGCCTCATCATTCAGACGATTCTTCGTTACGGCAACCTCAATTCCATACCCTTTTTCCGCGAGCGCCGATTCGATGCCGTCATACACTTTCGGAAAAAGATATTCCGAATAATAGCTTAAGAGCAGCCCCACTTTCGGACGCATCTCGTCCGCTTCGCCGCCCTCATAGGATACGTAGGTTCCGCTTCCGCGCACACGGTTGATCAGCCCCTCATCCTCAAGTTGCTGCAACGCCGTGCGCACTGTCTGTCTCGAATACCCGAACTTCTTCTGCAGACTTGTCTCCGACGGAAACTTATCCATATTCTTGATAACACCGCTGGTGATCAGTGTATGCGCCCAATGATATAATTTCTGGTATTTCAGAATATCCTGATCTGTATTTTGCATAGCCGCTCCATTTCCGCTGCCGTTGCACGCTTTTTCTAAAAAAAGATAAGGAGATCCTTCCCTCCTGAAAAGGACGAACCTCCTTATCTTATGTAAGTCCAAATAGTTCCTTATTTAATAACCTGAATAGATTCACGATCTGCGAATACTGCTACGAAGATCAGGAATACGATACCCTGAATGAGCTGCATCATCTGTGTTGTGAATCCCATCATAGTCAGTCCACTGTTGAGTACAACGTACAGGAGTGATCCGACGATGATATTTTCGAAACGAACCTTTGCTCCACCGGAGATAGGCATACCACCAAGTACCAGTGCGATCAGAATCTGTGTCTCTAACTGGTTTCCGCCGGAAGATGTAACCGATCCGACCTTGATAACGTTAATAAATGCTGCAAATCCTGTGATTGCGCCTGCCAGAATATAGATGAGAAATTTCATCTTGTCCGTGCGGATGCCGGAAAACATTGCTGCTTTCTCGCCGGCACCGATTGCCTTTAAGTAGGTTCCGAATTTGGTAAAACGGAATGCAACAAATCCGATTACCAGAATAACGATCGTACAGATTACTTTAAACGCTGTTGTATCATAATTGATCAGCTTTGCAGATCCCGCAACCGGTGCGTTTGTTGTAAGATACTTGATGAATCCGCGGAACAGGAACATCGTACAAATTGTTACAATGAAAGATTTGATCTTGCGGAATACATAAAAGTAACCGTTGATTGCACCAATGATAGCTCCCGACGCAATACCTGCAAGGATTGCAAGCGGAATACTGTACTTGGAAACCACACACACAACGATGGAAGAAATTCCGAGGATAGAGCCCTGAGAGAAATCCAGGCCTCCCATTGTCATAATAAAGAATACACCCATCGCTGAGATCATTGTCACATACACCGAAGAAAATGCCAGTGACATATTGCCCATCATTCGAAATCCAGTCAGGAAATTGAATAAAAGAAAAATTACAACCAGTCCCACAACAGGAAGAAGGGAACGGATCAATGACATTGTTGATGCCTTTTTGAGCTGCTGCTCTTTATCGTTTGTGTTTACACTTGCTTGACTTCCCATAGCTGCCTCCTTATACCATCATCGTAATCAGACCGTTCTCGTCGAGGTTCTGATCACGCTCAAGTTCTCCACTGATCCTGCCGTCCTTCATGATCATAATACGGTCACACATACCGATCAGCTCCATCAGTTCCTCAGAGATCATAATGATGGATTTACCATTCTTTCTCATGCGATCCATTAACTGGTAGATATCCTGCTTAACCTTGATATCAATGCCTCGTGTCGGGCTGTCAAGTACGACGATATCGGAATCTTTTCCGATCCATCTTGCAAGTACAACCTTCTGCTTGTTTCCGCCGGACAGGTTGGAAACGAACTGGTTGACATCAACCATCTTTACAGACATCTGCTTTGCATACTTGTTTGCAAATTCTTTCTTTTTCTTATCACTGATCAGCTTTGCCGGTCCGGATAACGCATCGAGTGACGGAAGACAGATATTGTCGCCGATACTCTGGTTTAACACAACAGACTCATTATCACGATCCTTGGACGTATAGGCGATGCTGTGTTTGATTGCAGTCGGAATATCATTAATCTGCGTGCCGTCTGCCAGCTGTACGGTTCCGGTACGATCATAGGATGCTCCAAAGATTGCTTTACCAATCTCATGCATACCGGACTCGGAAAGTCCACCGAAGCCAAGGATCTCGCCTTTATGCAGCTCAAAGCTTACGTCCTCGATCAGTCCCGGTACAGTTACGTCCTTAACAGAAAGAACCACTTCATCGGAAACCTTCTCGCCGTAATCGCTGCGGTAGTAATCACCGGTAACCTCACGTCCTACCATCAGTTTCTTCAAATCATTCTCGTTGACATCCGAGCTCTTAACCGTATCAATGTATACACCGTCTCGAAGAATGGTGATCGTATCAGACTTCTCGAGAATCTCCGGGAGGTCATGCGAGATAAAGATAACGGTATTGCCGCTCTCCTTGATACGTTTCATATGTTTGTACAGCTCCTCACGGCCTTCCTGCGAGAGTGCTGTCGTTGTCTCATCGATCACAACGATCTTTGGATCAAAATAGGTTGCCTTAACGATCTCAACCAGCTTACGATCCTCGAAGTTGTACTCATCGATCATATCGGATGCTTTGATGCGCTCAAAGCCATACTGCTTTAACAGTTCGTTGGCTTTCTTGTTCATCGCATTGGTATTCTTGATTCCCATATGTACGAACTGATCCTCATGTCCGAGGAAGATGTTCTCTGCCACGGTCAGTCCGGACAGTGTACCAAGCTCCTGTACGATAATGGAGATTCCCTCTTCATTGGCCTCCACCTGATTCTTCGGGTGGACTTCCTTTCCGTCAAGAATGAAGGTTCCGCTTCCGATGCTGTAGATTCCTGTCAGCATATTGGTCAGCGTGGATTTTCCGGATCCGTTCTCACCGATCAACGCGTGAACCTCCCCTTTATTTACGTTGAAGGATACATTTTGCACAGCCTTGGTAATACCAAAGTTCTTGCAAAGATTTTTAACCTGTAATCTAACTTCACTCATTGCTGTCTTCCTCCTTTCATTACTTGACGATCTCGCCCTTGGTAGCCTTGGTTGTCACAGTAATGATGATAAGCAGTGCAAGTCCTGTGATAACGTCCTGAATAGCGGTTGGTGCTCCCAAAGCAATGAATCCGAAGAAGATAATGTTTATAACGAACTCACCGATGATGATTGCCGGAAGCGGCATTCCATATTTCTTAAATGCCAAGCCGAAGAAACATCCCATTGTTGGCACGAAATTTCGGCTCATGGATGCCATACCTGTTACAGCGACCATAGATGAACCATAGCTGATCGTTAAGATTGCCATAACTCCGAGGAAGGCACCACTTAAAATGAAAGCTACAACTTTGTATTTATTTACGTTGATACCCATGTTCTTGGCTACGAATTCATCGCTTCCGATTGCATAGGTGTATGTTCCGATTTTAGTATAGTTTAAGAAAATGTAGGCTACAACACATGCTACCAGTGCAAGGATGATATCCCAAGGCATCTGTCCAAAAGCACGTAAGTTGGATGGAAGCGTCTGCTCCACACCGCCTGCAATATAGTTGGCCGCAGCTTCATAAATGAGAGCCAGACCGGTTGTTACGATCATGGACGGAATACGAAGCTTTACATAAAACATTCCGTTTAACGCTCCGACAATCGTTCCTGTAAGGATACATCCAACGATCAGTCCAAAATATCCGAGATTAAATCTTGTTGCGAATACGCATCCCACAATTGCGGAAAGCATAATGTTTGCGCCAATGGAAAAGTCAAACATTCCCATTACCATTACAAAGTAGAATCCTACGGCACCAACGGTTGCAATCAGGCTGGCCTGAAAATAGTTGAGCATATTGCCAAAAGATCCAAAGTTATGTGGCGAAAGTATTTTAAAGATGGCCCAGGAAAGTACAACCAGACCGATCAGGATCAGATAGCCCATTGCTTTTCCCGAGATTTTTTTAGTAGTACTCATATTCTCTACCTCTTCTTTTAGTCATTTCCGATTTGTTGTCATCTTTGATAAGAAAAGGTGACTTCGCAAGCGACGCCACCTTTTCCAGTTTTCATTCTGTATGCCTTTTATTCAGCTGCACGAGCTGCTGCATCTTCGATAGAAACCTTAGCTGCAGTATTCTTTAATTCGTCAAGGCTTAATTTAGACATATCAACCAATTCCTCATCTGTGTATGGAAGCTGATCTACGAAGTACTCTTCGTATGCCTTGTAGTCATCTGCTGATGATACATACAGGTATGGGAATGGAACATCCTCGAACTTGCCTCCGAAGTCTGAGTAGTTGCCCTTGATTGCGTTGTAAACCATCATGAATGCGATCAACGGATCACAGTAATGTCCGCCGGACTCACCAGCCATAGATCCGTTCTCAAGTCTCTCTCCAAGGTCTGGAAGGAAGTCTGTAGATACGATATCGATATCCTGTGTCTTACCTGCACGCTCAACTGCTGCGATTGCTCCCTGAAGAGGATCTCCGCCGCCGCCTGCCGGAATTAATGCGTCAAGGTTCGGATCTGCTGCCATAAGAGCCTCTGCTGCCTTTGAACCACCTTCAGAAGTTGTTCCTGCGTACTGCGGCTCAGAAAGTGTTGCCTGATCATCAGGATGCTCTTCGTTCCACTTGTCAACGCCTGCCTTGTAACCTTCCCATCTTCCGAGCCATGTAGCATCACCCTGCTCCCAGCCGATAAGACCGATGTTACGATCACCCTTATTTAAAAGGATGTTTACAAGTTCCTCGCCGTTTGCCGGCTCGTCCTCATGTACAGCACCGATATAGTAATCGGAATCTGTAGCTGCCTGATAGATGTCTGCGCTGTTCTCCTGACTGATTACACGGAAGAACTGTGCAAGATATACTTTATTATCATTACATGTCTTGATTGCGGATGTCATTTCTGTATCAGATGAATTACAGATAATAATGCCCTGGCATCCTGCTGCTGCAAGCTGCTCAACAGAAGCCGTAACCTTCTCAGACACATGTCCCTGATCTACATACTGAACTTCTACGTCCAAAGCCTTGGCTGCCTCATCCAGCATCTTCTTACACTGAGATCCGAGCACGTCGGTTGATGACCAGATGGAAACACCAATCTTGATCTTGCCGGATGAACTGTTTGCCGAACCTCCCTGTGTTGATGAACTTCCGCCTGTTCCGCAGGCTGTCATGCCAACTACCATGGTTGCTGCCAAAATGGCTGCTGTTACTTTTTTTAAAATTTTCTTCATACGTCGTCCTCCCTTATACATACATAACG
>OWJS01000727.1_pt1 | contig 12112 bp, 16 predicted proteins | sample 1732961 | NCBI WGS metagenome assembly OWJS01 (sample SAMN05065774, study PRJEB22554) | human gut metagenome | biome: ENVO:2100002; feature: ENVO:00000062; material: ENVO:00002003 | host: Homo sapiens | place: USA
AGATCGTCGGCAGCGTCAGATGTGTATAAGAGACAGAATCAATATAAAAGAAGCTCCGATTTCTGTGTTTTCTTCATAATAACTTGTTTTCATTGCAGATATACCGATGAAATAAAATATGACAGAAGGTATTGCTAATGCTAACGTTACAAATCCATCTAATATATATGCAATTAATCTATTGCCTAATGATGCCTTTTTATGGGCAACACATTTTGTTGATGATAAGATCTGTAATTTAGACAATACTCGTCCACCGTCTTTGGGGCAATATTTAATATTGTCTTCATATTCTGTTCCGCAGATTTCGCATACATGTTTAAGATTTTCTACCCTTGTAAGCTTGGCTCCATCATTACTACAAAATATTGTTCCAGTTGGATAATGTTTTTGACAAATAGGACATACGGGATCTACTATAAATGTTTGGTCTAAATTGTAGCCACATTTTGGACAAAACTTTACAGTTCAATATTCAAATTTATTTCCACATTTTGGGCATTGATAAATCGGCATATTAAACATTTGTTAGATAATAAGTGCAAAGGTACACAAAAAATAGAAAAAGTAGCCTCCTGCTTGCTTTTTATTTTTATATCCATGGTCTTCAAAGAGTTTGGCGGTGTCTGAGTTTTTCCATTCGGCAAATACGTTGCCTTTGGCTAAACGTATGCTGTTCACAATGTCAATGATGCTTGGTATCGGGTATTCACCGATACGGAGGATAGAGAACTCGATGGCAGAGATGCGCTGATACATTCGCTTGTATTGAGCGGTGTCGAGAGTCATATCCCACTTATTGAGAGCGTTGGCCGTGCGAAGCATATCCATGAGTTCCGGACTGAAGAACTCTGTTTCGAGGCGGTGCTCAATGGTGAGCAACTTGGCACGAGTGTCCTGGTATCGCAGCCAGATATGGTCAGCGAAGCCCAGCTGGTGCACGATGTCGAGCGTGGAAAACATCGTGGCAGCGAAGTAATTGAACTGCTCCGAAGCAATCCAATGGTGAGCGTCCGGAAGCATGGTGAGGATAACGGCAAGTGCATCGTCGCGCTGCTTTTCGAGAGACAGAAGTAGTCTTTCGATACGATCCTTGCTTGCTGGTGCAATATTTTGGTTGCTGACAATGCCGAAGCCGTTAGGCGTAAGGATGAGGTCGAGCTGTGGCACGGCGTGGAGCATCGCCTCTGCAGCCGTGATGATACGGCAGTAGTGCAGGAGCGGTGTGCTGTCAGAGTATGTGCGGATGCGACTCATAGTGTCGGACGAAACGAAAGTGTCGGTAAGCCATTGCTCCGCTTGTAAGAGGTGATACTGTATCTTATCGAAAAGAGATAGCTCACCAGCTACCGCTTTGAGCGTGTTGGGGACGTACTTCTTTAGAGTATCATTGTCATTTATCAGCATTGCCATTGTCTTTGGATTTGTTGAGTGAAACTTGCTTTGCGTCCTTATTCTCATCAAGCGTGGTGAGCTGGATGAATGGGCAGTCCGGCTTGACCGCTGTCCACTTGTTGAAACGGATAATTAGTCGGTGAACGGAAAAGAGAAGGTCGTGGTAAGGCTTCTGTAAAGCCTGGGCGATGGTGTAAAGTTCTCGCTTGTCGCTGCCAGAGTTATTGGTCTGCGACTTGCCTGGCACTGAGCCTACGAGGTTGGAGTGTACACGCATGGTAAAGCACATCATGTTGATGGCTTCGACAATGTCCGTCGCCCAATCGCCACCCTCCTTGTCCGTCTCAATCTTGTTGATGACCACATCATGCTGCTCCTCACCATTGGGTGAAACATAGAACGTGGAGAAGAGCACCTTGCCGCTGTTCTCCATGCCAGTGAGGAAGTTGATGATGTTGTCCTTCTCCTCGTTGACACGTTCCTGCTGCTTGACACGGTCAGTAATACCCTCAACCTTGAAGATGTTATTCCAAAACGAGTTGGCAATCTCGATGTGGTACTTTATGGGCGCGGAGTTTCGGAGCTTCGCTTCCTTAGCGATGCCAATGAGCTGCTTGATGTTGAACCACTTTCCTTTGAAAAGAGCTGCGTAGTACGGTATTGGATAATACGTATTGTCGGGGGTAGGAATACGGCTGATGACAGCGAACTTCTTGATTTTCTTCCCTCTGTTCTGAAGGTCGGTGAATGGCGATTGTGGATTGAGAAGTTCGATGCGCTCGATGTCCTTCGGACTGACTGTATTCCGCCAGTTGGCATAGAGGATGTAAGGTATCACGCCGGACTTGTCGGCAGGAGCAAAGCGGACATAGCACGCCTGTTTGCGCACGATGCGGACAATGCGGCTGGCATCCTCATTGAGGATGATCACGCTGACGCAGAATCCGAAGTGCTTGAAGTCCTGGCACACGCCGAGGAAGTAACTTGCAAGGTCGTTGTCCAGCATAAAGTCATCCACTTGCGCTTGCACTTGTGCGGTGGCAAGCTCTGTGTCATAAACAAGTCCGCTGCCATAGCAGACTTCAGCGTTGAACATCTGGCAAGTGCTCATTGTCTCGTCAGACTCGATGAGATCAATGATATTGTACGGCATCTGATTGTCACCTCCCCACGGGATGTACTTCATCTTGTCGTTGATGATGATTGGTGCGATGTTGTGCTCCTCCTTAAAGACTTCAGATGTCTTGGAGGTGAAGGCTGCGGAGGCGTGGGTGCCGGGGATGGTGACAACGGATGTTGGTGGAATAAATGAAAAATCGCTCATATCTTGTTTTTTTAGGGCAAAGATATGAGCGATTGGGAGGTGGGGAAAAGACAAGGCTAATTCTTAATTCCTTAGGAATTATATGCTTTTATATTAAAAGGCTAATCTTTAATGCGTGAAAATCAATCGTGGTTTATACGAAAAGTTCTAAAATAACGTTATTCCATTAAACCATCTGGGTTTAATATATGATTAACTAATAATTTTAGACAAAATGAAAAAGATAATATCACCTATTCTCTCAATCGCTCTTTTTACAACCCTCATTCTTCTATTTCTGATACACTTTCAGAGAGTAGACGCACAATCTATTTATAAATGCGATAATGAGAAACACATCTGTTACAAAAACTCTGATGGGAAAACAATAGTGAAGAGCAAGAAATACACAATAGCGTTTACAGACACTATCACGTCCATCGGTTTTGTAGGTAATAGAAAAGGTAAAATCATCGGTATAGACAACCATGGAAAGGAGTTGTTTGAGGTATATAAGATAGACAATGGTCCAGACTGCGTTAGTGATGGCTTGTTTAGAATTATTGGGGAAAATGGCAAAGTGGGGTTTGCCGACACTTGTGGCGTTATCGTAATACCACCTGTTTTTTCTTATGCCACTCCATTCCTTGATGGAGAAGCCAAGGTAACTTTTGAGGGCGAAGAACAAAAACAAGGAGAGTATCAATATTGGGAAAGCAATCAATGGTTTTTGATAACGAGTCCGAACTTGTTAGATCATAGAATGAACGAGATGGCTACATCTACTAAATTTGACACGCCAACATTGACAACGGAGGAAAAGCACAAAGTCAAGGAACTGGCTGCACAAGCCCCTGATAGCATAAAAACATGCTTCTCCTTTTTGCTTTACAAATGGAATTACGCAATAACCCATAATCGTGAAATGCTTTTGAGCTCAAATACATATTCGTATTCAAAGTTACCCGAGTTCCACTATTTGAAATCCATGGGGAAACAGATAATACCGCTTATCATGGAACAACTTATTGAGCCATCAAATTTTCATCTGTTGGTTCTTTATGAAGCTGTGCAAGAAGATAGCAGAAAGATTGTGAAAGACCACACCGGAGGCGAACAGAACAGAGCCATAATGAATGTGAAAAGATGGCTTGGCAGTAAGTAGGGATTCGCATTGAAAACTGTAGATATTTGTCTTAATCCAGCAGTTTCATTCGATTTTTATCTTCCAAATGTTTTCAGGTGTCTTCTCTGTTTGCAAAGGGACTTGCTCTATCGGATGTGCCGTTGCTTTCTTTCTCTTTTTGTTTTGTCTTGTTTGTTTTCTGAAACTTTTAAAGAGAAAGTTTCTTCCCATGCCATTGCCAAAAATCACATCCAATGGTTCGCCAGTATCTTTCCATATCCTGACCTTGGCAGCATAGTCAAATGCAAATCTGACAGCCGTGCTGTCATAAGTAAAAACCACTTCATAATACGCTTTCCCAAACTGTTTTCTTATTTTGCGATGATTGTCACCATAGTCGTCCTTTTGGAAAATCCGCATTTCAGATATTTCAGCACCTTTGAAAAACGGAACGTATGCAGGACCAAAGGTATTGGCGACACTCCTTGCGACAGTTATAAGTGCATCCTTTTGGCAGACATCAGCACATCTGCTTGAAGCCAATGGCTGGGCAGATAATGTCGTAACCATCAGAAAAGCGATTGGTATGAGGAAACGCTTTTTCATAATCACTTATTTGTTATGGCACATTATTCGTACAAACAGCGTTTTATTGTTTCGTAATTGTAAATTTCAATTTCTGGAGTCCTTTTTTGTATACATTGGCCAAGATGAGAAAATACTGCAGTTTCTCGCCTGAGTTCATCTTTTTTGTAATATACTCAAATTCGCTTTCCGGTATTACATCCTTAAACAACGGGCCGCCATCCTCATTGTACACCAACCTTATATCGTCTGTCAGCGGAGAAATGACGTATGAGCGATACGCCTGATATGGGATGCTATTGAATTTGACCCAGTTGTCATCGCCTTTATCCAGAACATTTTCTACGTATATCCTGCTATGTTCATAAGAAGGCTTTGGCAACCCATTGCCTTTATAGATATTTCCTTCGCCATCTACGATATAGTTGTCTTCTGTTTCGTATTTGTTGTACGGGCACAGCTCCTGATACTCAATGTCGCTTTCTGACTTTACACTATTGTCGGTTGGAGTTCCCGTCTCTTTGACGAGCTTGTCTTGAACAATTTTGACGAGCAAATATTTGTGGCTATAGCCGTCAGCTGGAGGATTGGCAAGTGTAGTCATCTTTACCCGCAATTCATACTCATGCCCTTTTACATAAGTGAAACCCTCGATACGATATAGACCAAGATGTTCCCATTCGCCATTTGGATTATCAAACTTTACAAGCATACATTCCTCTGGGGTAGAGTTAAATCCGTAACTTTCACCCGTTTCAGAAGAAACATATATTGTTATCTCCTTGACGGAATCTTTTTTCTCGTCATCATCGCTGCTGCAACTTGAAACAGCAAAAACTGCAAGTAGCAGGAATAAAAGGTTTAAAGTCTTTTTCATTTTACGTTTAATTGTACTACTTAAAATAAACGGTAGATTTTGAATATATTGCATGAATTATTGCATTTTTTCATTTCTTGTCACATTTCAAAACCTGTGGAATCTATCTTCAAGCACTTTCATATTCTCAATGAGTTCAATGAAAGAAGGTTTCTCTCCGAAAATCATGGAAGAGCACATACTTTTATAGTCAGCCTCCCATGCGCTGCGTATATCCTCACGAGGAACGAGAACGATGCGACGACGGATGTCTGGGGTGTAGTCCATACCACTAATGCTTGTGAATATCTCGCGATGATGACGAATGGATTCCCACAGTTCATCATCCTTTATGGCAGCCAAAGCAAAGTCTTTGTTCATCATACGAGAGAGGTCATAAAGATGTCTTGACTTGCGGTCGGCAATGACACCACGTCCCTCTACGGAAAACAACTCGTGCAAGAGGAATACCTTTTCAAGGAAAGTCTTGCTTGCAAGAGCCGTTGCCACCTTGCTATCGACAATTGTTGTCTGTATGGTAGGAAACACGCCCTCGACCATACTGTTGATATGTGTTTGCTCGTTTGGCTCCAGCAAAGACCTTGCTCCAATCTCCAACATCACTATTGGCGAAAGGTATTCAGACGGCTCAGCCCAAGCACTCTTATACCTCACGAAAAACTTTCTCGGTTCTGGATATGTGCTATCGCCCTCACCGTCTGGCTCAGACTCGATTTTGCAAAAGTCCTGCAAACCATATTTCTCGACAGCCTCCTGCAATGCCGGGCAAAACGTGTCTTTGACAAATAGAGAAGAAGCCTTGCGCAGTTTCTTTATCTGCTTCTTCGTCAAGTCGCCCTCTAACCCAAACAAAGAGCGGTCGACAGCCAAATCAATGTCTTCAGAGAAACGCTCAATAAGATGCCAGACCTTGCTCAAAGATGTGCCACCTTTGAAGATGAGTTTATCAGCAAAAGGCAAGTCGAAAACGATTTGCAGAATATTAGAAACCCACAAGTCCTTCTCTATAGCCTGTGGAGGCAACCCACATCGTGCAGATGCTTGTTGAAGCACACGTCGTTGGTCGTCAAACGAAAGTTCAAAGAATTTATTCATAAGCGTTTTGTACAATTTTTCTAATCCATACAGGCATCAGTTTCAAGTCGACAAGCACATCTTCTTTCTTCTCCTGTCTCAATAAGTAGTAAATATGATCCGTCTGTTTAGTAGTAACATTGACGTTCTTTATCGACTTTAGAGCAGAATTAACCAACATGGCAAGTCGGTTCGTAAAAGCCAAGTTGCGTGGAGCCGTATTCTTAAATGTGATAGATCTATTCCCTGACACTGATATTCTGCGCGACTTTCCATTTGTGAGGAAAACACTATTCAACGGAACCTGTGTAGAAAGTCCAAGAACATTCAGCGCATAGTCGCCAGTGGGGACAATTTTGGAATGAGAGCGTTCAGCCAAGGCTTCAGCAATTTGTATGTCAGTAGGATAAATCACCCCCAATCCCAAAGTTTCGTCAATTTCGGGATAACAGTAAATGCCCTGTGCCACACGAATAATTAACCCGCTTTTTGTAAGCCTAAGCAAAGTCTGTCGGATAGCATCAGAAGAGCCAAAATCAAGAAAGTCATCGGCAAAGAAAATCTTTCCCCTACCAAATCCCTTTATCCTGTTTTCAATTTTATGAGCTATACTTTCCATGTCTAACCTTAATTTCGTCACAAAAATAGCAACTTTTTGTGACAAAACAAAGAAAAGGCTTAGAAAAGTATCAATTTTTAACTAAAAAATGCCCGATACATATTCTATAAAACCCCAAATATACAATATCAGCCATGCAAACACAAATGTTGATTTTGTCACAAAAAAAGATACTTTTTGTGACACACTACATATACACTTCAATTCCATTCACCTCAAATATACACACATCTCGAAGCTGCCGGATTTCGTTAGAGTCCAGCAGCTTCATTCGTCTTGTGCCTTTGTAGAAGTCATATTTGAGGGAGATGCAGCGGTGCCAGGACTGGATTTCACCGCTGCGAGTCCATAGACGGATGTCGATGGGTTCGGGACTGGAGAGTATTTTGCGGAGTGTGGTGATGTGGATGGATTGCATAGCGATGTGGATTAATCGAAGGTGCGGTAGAAAGGATCATCGAAGATGTTGTTGCCGTAGTCGATGGTGATTGGGAAATGATGGCTGCTATATTTGTACTTGAACTTGATGCTGTTCGTGGCGTTGTCGGCATCGGAGATTTCACTGTTTATGTCAGTGATGGTGATGGGTGCCAGGGCACCACCTTTCTCAACGATGTTGACATAGCGAGAAAGGAGGAGCTGGGAGAAGTGCTTGGCTTCCTCGAAGGTAAGCATCGAGGACTCCACGTCATACTCGTAGGCGGACTTGTCATCATAGAAGGTGGTAACACCGAGCGAGGTGGCAGTGGAACGGTCGAGGTCGAGCTTGCTCTTGGTGACGCAAGTGAGATGTATGTATTCATCGCAGTTGAACTCATTGCGCACGAGTAGCGTGAGGTTCGGCGTGCGGTCAGTGACATAGAATGTCTTGGCAAGAAAGCCACGATGAACGGTGAACTGGAGCAGTCGGCACTTGCTGCCGATACGGGTTTCTATAGCAATAGGACTTATAATGTCACGTATCAAGGTGGTGTTCTTGGTGTCCACTTTAGCATCCTCGATGCGCACCATGCGAGGTGTAGACTCGCCATCGAAGAGAGCCAGGCACTCGGTGTAGCCCTGCAGCGTGACATCAGGCAAATAAAACGCCGAAAGAGTCTGAAACGAATTGCGTGGAATGGTGAACATCGAGCGTGTGGTGAGGAAGAACAGCTGTACGAAGCCCATGGCATTTGTGGCGAGGCTCAGACGAGAGTAAATGAAATGGCGTTCTGGCGTGGTCGTCTCTTCAGTCTTTGTGTCCGCCGTGATGACAAAGTTAGCGAAGACACGCTGCTTATCCAGCATGTGCCCCTCGATGATGGAGCGAGCATAATAGAGCATGGCGATGTTGTTGTAAGGGTAAAGCGTAGTTTCAAAGATAGTGTCAGGACCACATGCGATAGTGACATATACCGAAGCAGCATCAGTAGATATTTCTATCTCCGATGGGATGTTGCAAGTGAAGACGTAGAGAGAAGGATTATAATTGATTTTCAGCATGACCTTTTTGTTTTCAAAGATAACAGGCTTTGCCTGTATAAGAAAAGACCTAATCGCAGCGTTGCTCTGCACGGCTCGAAGGACAAAGGGCTTTAGTATGGAGTGTAGGCAAGTGCGGACTTGTTACGATCTTGCAGAAGCGACAGAAGAAAGCCCGACTCCTTCGAGCCGGGCGGAAGTGGAAGACTGCCTAAGCAGCCTTTTCAGCCTTTGGCTTGCGACCTCTTTTCTTCTTAGGCTTTTCCTCTACTGGAGCTGGCTCCGGCTTCTGCACCTCCTGCGCCGTGGGAGCTGTGGCTCCCTTGGCTTTTGCAATCTCTTGCGAGAGGCGTGCGAGGCAATTATCAGAGATGTTCAATCCCAACCTCTTTTTGAGGAGGAAGGCGAGGCGCATAGCCTTGTATGCACTTGTGCAATACATCTTGTCTGAGCTGTTATCGCTTGTGTAAACGACCCATACATTGTTTGTGGACTTGCCGGAATTGGCTTTAGCTGCTAAAATGACATTTGAAGTATTCATAACTTTCTTATTTTAAGAGTGAAACAATCTGATTAGTGAATGAGATAAACTTCGATATAGCTGATGTCTATAAAACTGTCAGCTGCGAGTGCTTCCGCCTTGGCGCTTGCCTCAGAATGACTGTCCGCCTCGATTTCATATTCGATATACTCGCCATCCTCTCCATTGATGACAACCTGATAGAGATTGCTTGACAATTCAACCTGTCTTGAACTTCTTTTACCGAAGTGATATTCTGAATTAAAAGTGGTGTGTACCATAATCTTTAAAATTTTATTTGTTCGACTTAAAAGTGAAGCACCGAAGTGCTTTTGTTATTTTTACGTGCATACAAGGAGCAGCAAGGAGAAGGCATTTTAATGCAAGGGATAGCCAAGATTATTTCATCCTTCAGGGCTTGAAAGATTTTGGAATGAGGCAAACCTGCCCCAAAAACTTTTGAAAAAATCTTAGGATAAGCGTGGAGCGCGACCCTTTCAGAATGCCGCTTGCGCTAACTTTGCAAAGGAAAAATCATAAGCATTACATTTGGTAAGTGCTTCACGTCGAACAAATAAAATGATTTGGTACAAAGAACACCACTTCAGAATATTACTCCGGAATAATAAAAGAAGAAGACTGGTGATATGAATTGTGCAATCTCTGTTGTCATCATAGGATGGGATGGCTACATCTTCCATGATGAAATCGTGGCAGACAGATACCTATCTTTAAGGCAAGCAGAAAGGCGGATGTGCTTGTGGCTACAAAAATGAACATCAGCAGTATCGGAGTTCATTCACTAATGAGAGTGTGGAACGGATGAAAAAAGGCAAATATGAATACTTGTCATTTTGGTGGCGAAATAAAAGCCAATTCGTCCACAGACATTGCATGGGACGGTGGAGCAAGCCACAAAGATAACAGCATAGGAAAGATGCACAAAGTGCAGGAAAGGCGGTGCGCCACGCCTTACTCCTTTGAAAATCGGGATTGGCTACCTTTCGTTATTGACTCTCACGCCTGAGAGATTGCAAAAGCCAAAGGTGCGGAGAGCGAAGCGAAGGAGGTGCTGAAGGCGGAGCATACCGCTGAAAAAAAAGAAAAGCCTTCATCCTGCGTTGGGCGCAAGACAAAGGCGTATATGAAAGGGTGATTAGGCAGTATTCCGCTTCAATAAATCAATCCCACCAGAAATACCATATTGTGGATTTTTTAAGTTGAGAAGAAAGGGATGCAAGATTGTTTCCTTGTAAAATATCCGCACTATATCCCAAATGTTCCTCTGCAATAGGCATTGTATCACCCATCACTGAACTGGGCAGATAATACTCAACAACATCATTTGAAATATATGCTGCACACGCACCATGTTTCTCATACCAATATTTGGCTATTGCCATGTGTTCTTCAGCTTTCGGACATTCATTCCAGTCACCAAACGGAACATACGCAAATACTTTCCATGGTTCTTTCACGGGAACTTCAACAAGATAGAGATCCGTGCCTTCTACAATTTCTAAATCATTGATAGGCTCAATATCCTCATCTGTACCAACAACATCATTCTTCCATTCTGCATCGCTGTATTCTTCCTTTACCTGTTCCATTCTTTCATGCAGGATAGAAGCTCCATCGTTTAAGTTTGATGCCAACATTTTAGATTGCCAGTCCTGACGCTTGGTTTCATCATACCATTCAGAACTGTCATCAAGTGATTCGAAAAAACAACTGTCTACAGCCAACAGAACCGGGCTAAAGCCTTCTTGCTTGCCTCTCTCGTAAGCATCAAGCCACAACTGCTTAATCTCTGGCGAAGGTACATCTACATGGGTAACTTTACAACCTTGAAGAAGCCACTCAATGGAAGGCAAAGGCGGTATATTGTCTTCACTCTCTACCTCCACTACTTTCATGTTCTTGTACGAAATCATGTAAAGGTTTACCAACTTGAAGAATCTCCATGCCAAGAAAGCACAAACAATTATAGGTGTATAGAATTGTCCGCCACTCATTATTCGAGCCACCAATAATCCAATACACAACACAAGCACAAGTCCCCAAACAATCAGTTGCTTGCGTAAAATACGACACACTCCTCGCCAGTCATTAGCTTCAATGAGAGCGTTCAAATCGTTGCCCATCTTTTTCTCTGTCCGCTTTTTCCACTTATACAACAAGGCGAAAATGATGACAACTGCCAATACGATGAATAATAGTTGTTCCATAAAGTAGGTTTTATTGCGACAAAGATACAGAGTTTCTTCTTATTTTCTGCAAAAATGAGCAATTATCTTACTCCACCAATCGCAATTGGGTATAAATCGTGCTGTGGGAACTTCTCGCAGCCGATATAGAGTGTTTCGAAGGCATCGGTGCCGTCGGTATGGTGTTCGAGAAGGTCTTCTTCTGATTCAGGTTGTTTTCACCAAAAAAGGTGCAGATGAAGCGAAGCGTAACAGGAGATGATGCCGATGGCTGCTGCCCACAAAGGAAAAGCCCTTGTCCTACGTTGGTTGGGCGCAAGACAAAGGCTTTATCTATTAAGGTGGATTCGGATGGAGTCCACGTTAATATGTTCATTCAGTGAATCATTAGCATGTAATTTACCAAAAGGGTCAGTATAATAATATTTGAAAATATTTACTCTGGCGCCCATTCCAGTATGTGCTACTATATATTGTGTATTTGGCAATAATTTTATGAATGAAGGGTCGCGATTATATTCTCGTGTGTATGAAGAAGATTCAATTACTTCAAATTTATTTGGAATCTTCCTTTCTAAATAAATGGTGTCAACTTCCTTGCATGGTTTCGGGTTTCGTAGGAAAAAGTCATAAGTATATGCTTTGCTAAGGCTGTCCCATGGCTCAATGGAAAAATGCAGCATTTGGTTGATGTAAAAAACTTGTTCTTTTTCAGATAGTTCAAAATCATGATTGTCACAAGAGCACATCAAGAACAAACACATTGCAAATGTTATAATATACTTCATATTGAAAACTTTAATGAAAACTACATATTGACCTTTCTGATAAGTTCACTAACAACATTTTATAGTCCTTATTGTTGCCATTGAGAGGATTAATAACATGATTTTTAGGATCTGTCTCTTATACACATCTCCGAGCCCACGAGACGCGTAGTAATCT
>OWJS01000736.1_pt1 | contig 12008 bp, 12 predicted proteins | sample 1732961 | NCBI WGS metagenome assembly OWJS01 (sample SAMN05065774, study PRJEB22554) | human gut metagenome | biome: ENVO:2100002; feature: ENVO:00000062; material: ENVO:00002003 | host: Homo sapiens | place: USA
TCGTCGGCAGCGTCAGATGTGTATAAGAGACAGTACTTATTCTTTTTGTCGAAAATGATATTTTTGTGATGGTGAGTAGATGAATGGCTTGAGAATATAGTCTTTTATTATTCTCTTGATGGAAACTTTGATTAAATTACTAAATCTTTCCTTTTCGCCATTTCTTAACCTTGTTGCACGAATAGCTTGTGGTGTGAATATGTCATAATCTTCAATATGCTCCCATTGTGTATATATAAGTTCTCTAGCCTTATCATTGCAGAGATAATAGTATATTAATGCAGAGTATATTGCTTGATCATGTCGGTTTTCTATAAAACAATTGCTTTCATAGCCTTTTTCTTTAGCCATGACATCTTTTACCATTTCTGGGTGTTCTATCATAAGTTTTCTCCACTCTTTGACAAAAACACGAGTAAAGGGGGTTGCTTTGAGTAGTATGACTGTAGCAAGGTGTTGAAAGCATTTTCCCCATTCTCTAGGAATAGAGGCGGAAAAATAATCTATGATATTTCTACGTGTCCATTTGTCTGTTCTTTGAAAAATTCGTTGAGCGATAATATCATGATTCTCCAAAATCTTCCAATAATGATTCCATTCTTTGCTGTTATATAGAGTACAGCCTGCATCACAATAGACTAGGTAATCTCCATCTTGCATTTTATTCAAAGTCGTTAGGATTACATCTGGTTTCCAACTCCAAAGTCCGCCACCACGTTTTTCTTTAATGATAGAACTTCTTTGGAGCTCAGAAGAAATATCCTTTTCTGAGTAGCCAATGACTTCGTCAAAAATGTTTAAGTTCAATGCATTTTGTATGAAACGCATTCTTGCGCTTTTGCATTTTTCATCACCATATGTTATAATGTATTTTTTCATAAATATTTCTCTAATTACTCAATGAGTTTGAATCTCTTCAGCAAGATCCTATTGATGGTCTTGCTCTCTTTAATAGCACCCAAGGCTAATTTAAGATCTTCCTCTAAAAGGGTGCCTTTATATGCCTCTTTGCTTAATTTGTTTTTAGAAACTATAAAGAGTTTAGAACAATCAATGAACGAGTTATGAGATAGAAAACTATAATTGTAGGAATTTAATGGCATGTGTGCTCTCTGTATATGCATTGGCATATTTTGATTCACATGGGAATTAATGACAACACCACCATAAGCATTTCCATACTCGTCAAATCCTAGCACAATATAGAATTTGTTTCTTGTATCATCTCCTGTTTTGGGTGTAATTCCTTCTTCTCTAGTTAGATTAATAAGAAACACATCTCCAATTTCAGGTTGGTATATAGCTTCTATATTGCAAGTGCTAAGTATATCGGATAGCTTTGTCATGCCAAAGCCCTTTCTATCTCCAAGTTCTCCTTGATGTATTCCTTCATCGCCTCGGAAGCATGGGCGGATTCTGCCAAGTCCATCGTGGCAATCACTTTCTTGCCTTTGCCTTCTCTATAGTTCTTCAGCCAAATTTTGTCGTGCGACTTGTTCTTGAGTTGCTCAAAGCTGAGGGAGGCATTCTCCTGAATGGAAGCATCCAAGGCTTCTTTCTCAGACTCAGAGAGGTAGTCTTCATTGGCTTGCCGCAAGGGAAGCATGATGTTGGAGGCATCTTCTGAGGCGAACTTAAAGGCTGATTTCAGCATTCGTGATAGCTCTGGCTCATGGGAGTCGCCCTTGATGGCATCGAGCAAGTGGGAGAGTACTGGACAGTAGGGCATAGCGCAGACATCGTCTGCCGTTATGCGTTGTCCCCATTTCGCCAAGTGCTTCAGTTCAGCGAAGTAAATGGTTTTCAAGAGGGTGTAGTAGTCTAGCTCACCCGTCTTGTTGAGGACGTAGAGCACGATTTCCACCAATCTTTCTTTGTCGTATCTATCCATCTTTCCGAATTTTTCTGCAAAATTACAATTTTTGGATGATATAACCAAATTTTCCTTCGTGAGAATGATAAAAGGGCACGAATTATTTGGCGGTATCAAGAGAAAATCGTAATTTTGCAACAAAAAGACTAAATTGGAGGATATATTATGGCAAGACCGATAAGAGAAACGCCGATTTTATTCGGCAAAGATGCCAAGCGCTTCACCCAAGAAATGAAGCGTGTGGAGCGTATGAGTAAGGAGCAGCGTCAGGCTAATCGTGAAAAGCTTATGCGTGATGCCGCTGCTGTTAGAAAAGAATGGAATCTAACTTTTGAAGGGTTTAGAGGATGGTAATAAAAATCTTAACTCCCGATTATGATCGCTAACACGTACATACTTGAAGACAAAGGATGTATTGTTGCGTATTATAGTCTCTTAAATGATAAAGTATCAAAGATGGATGCGACTAATTCAGCATGGAAACGTGTGAAAAAGTTGTTCCCTCATTCTAAGCAATTTAGTAGTTATCCTAGTGTGAAAATTGGCAGATTTGCGGTTTACAATTGGTGTGTCTTTTGGTGTTCTCGCCGCTTTTAGCGTTTTATCTCTTAGCTTTGACACAGTTATCTCTTAGTTCTGGGAGTCTATCTCTTAGCTTTAGAGGTCTATCTCTTAGCTTTAGGATAGTAATCTTCGAGAGTTATGATGCCATCTCTTAGATTTGCTAAAAGAAAAAGGTTGACAAATGTAACGTGAAGTGAGGGGTGTTGTTGAATTACTACCTATATTGGAGGATGTCACCGTGTTTTCCTCCATTTTTCTTGTCTCCACTTGATTATCAATACCTTATCTTTTTCTCTCCATTCTGTGAGGCGTATAAGTGGTATGTTTGGTATCACCACCATGTGTTTTAGTGTCAATTTCTTGCTTAATGCCTGTATTTCTGTTGGAGGACAAAAAATTGGAGGAGAGCATGAGAAAAATTGGAGGAGACGATGGAGAATGTAATAAAAAAGTCCCCTCCAATCTGTTTTTGAGAAACTCGTGTCACATGGAGTGGTAAAGAATCTTGTCATTCTTCTTTTTTCTTTGCCTTGTACTTGATCTGGTCGAAGCCCTCGCCATATACACCGATGACGGCACTCTGGCTCACGAAGGCGTGAGGGTCGATCTCCTCGATGAGGCGGAAGATGGTCTGCGACTGGCGCTGCTTGGCAAGCACGAAGAGCATCTTGACTTCCTGACCGGAATAAAAACCGGAGGCATCCACTACGGTCACACCACGGTCGGCATCCGTGTTGATGCGCTTGCCAATCTCCATGTACTTCTTCGAGATGATGAAGAACTGGACGGAACGGCGGCGACTGTTGACCACTTGGTCGATGCAGAATGCCTGAACGTAGAGCACTACATAACCGTAAAGTACTTTTTCCCAGTCGTGTACGACGAAATAGCTGGAGGAAATGATGAAGATGTCACAGATCATGATGACACGACCCAAGGAGATGTCGCGATACTTGTTGACGATGGCTGCCACGATGTCGGTGCCACCCGTACTACCGCCTGCTGAGAACCCCAGTCCGATACCGCATCCACAGAAAACTGCACCGAGGAAGGCAGCCCAAAGAGGTTGGGTCTGAAGTACGTGGATGTTGCTAGCCTCTTGGGAGAGAAATGAGGTGATGGTCGTCACGACGACAACGGCATAGATGGTCTTCACGCAGAACTTCTTGCCCAAAATCATCCATGCTGCGATGAGCAAACCACCATTGACGATGGCGTAAGGTACTTGCACTGGGCAACCCGTAGCCCAATAGATGATGGAGGAGATACCAGGCAAGCCACTGGCGGTGACGTTGGTAGGGAGGAGGAATATGTTCCATCCGATTACGTATGAAATCATGCCGATGGCTATGAATACATAGTCTTGTATTTCACGATACAAGGGTCGCTTTGTGAAGTTTGTAGTCATTTTCTTTTCTCTTTTAAATTATTACCAGAATTTCTTCTGTTCCTCCGACCATTCGAAGCCCTGGCTTGCCATTTTCTCTTCCAGTTCCTTGCGATCTACATTGAAGTGGTAGCAAATCTCGTCTAATGTTTCAAACTCGTGGTCACGAAGCAGAAAGTTGATGGCACTTACGAGCATCGGCACGTCATTCATTGGTAACTTATCCATAATATTTATCGTTTTAGTTCTTCTTTCAGAAATCTTGGGGTATAGCCCTTCTTGCTCTCCGCTACTTCTTCTGGCGTTCCAGCCCAGAGCAGTTGACCACCGCCACGTCCACCTTCCGGTCCCATGTCGATGATGTAGTCGGCGAGCTTGATGACATCTAGGTTGTGCTCGATGATGAGCACCGTGTTGCCTCGATCGACTAGCTTCTGGAGCACGTCCATCAGGATGCGGATGTCCTCGAAGTGAAGTCCGGTGGTCGGCTCGTCGAGGATGTAGAGGGTCTTGCCTGTATCTCGCTTCGAGAGTTCGGTGGCGAGTTTCACTCGCTGGCTCTCACCGCCGGAGAGGGTAGTGGAGCTTTGTCCCAACTTGATATAACCTAAGCCTACACTCTGCAAAGCCTTGATTTTCTGCAAGATCTGTGGAACGCTCTCGAAGAACTCCACGGCCTGGTTGATGGTCATGTCGAGTACGTCGGCGATGCTCTTTCCCTTGTAGCGCACTTCCAGTGTCTCTCGGTTGTATCGCTTGCCGTGGCAAACCTCGCATGGCACCATCACGTCGGGAAGGAAGTTCATCTCGATGGTCTTATATCCATTTCCGCCACAAGCCTCGCATCTACCGCCCTTCACATTGAAGGAGAAGCGACCTGGCTTGTAGCCACGAATCTTCGCCTCTGGCAATCCTACGAAGAGGGAGCGGATGTCGCTGAACACACCCGTGTAAGTGGCAGGGTTGCTGCGAGGAGTTCTGCCGATAGGACTCTGATCGACATTCACCACCTTATCTATATTTTCGATGCCCTCGATGCTATCGTAAGGCATTGGCTTCTTCAGGGAACGATAGAAATGCTGCGAGAGGATAGGCTGCAAGGTCTCATTGACCAGCGTTGACTTGCCCGAACCGCTCACTCCCGTCACCACGATGAGCTTGCCCAGAGGAAACTCCACATCCACGTTCTTCAGGTTGTTGCCCTTGGCTCCATGGATGATGATGCTTTTGCCGTTGCCCTCACGTCGGTGCTCTGGCACCTTGATTGCCATCTCGCCATTGAGATACTGGGCGGTGATGGTCTGGGTCTTCAACATCTCCTTTGGCGTGCCTTGGAAGACTACCTCACCTCCCTTGCGTCCTGCCTTCGGACCGATGTCAACGATATAGTCGGCGGCAAGCATCATGTCTCGGTCGTGCTCCACGACGATGACCGTGTTGCCGATGTCTCGAAGCTCCTTGAGACTGTTGATGAGTCGCTCGTTGTCTCTCTGGTGCAAACCGATACTTGGCTCGTCGAGGATGTAGAGCACATTGACGAGCTGACTGCCAATCTGTGTGGCGAGTCGGATGCGTTGGCTCTCGCCTCCGGAGAGGGAAGCCGACTGACGATTGAGCGAGAGATAGTTCAAGCCCACATCCAAGAGGAAGTTGACACGTGAGCGCAACTCCTTTACAATCTCGTGAGCCACCTTCGCTTTCATCTTAGGCAGATGCTCCTCCACATGGTCGAGCCAATCACGCAGTTCGTCGATGTCGAGCGTAGCCACGTCTGAGATGTTCTTCTCCCAGATGCGATAGGAGAGGGACTCTCGTTTGAGTCGCTGTCCGTGGCACTCAGGGCATTCGATGGTGGAGATGAATTGGTCTGCCCACTTCTTGCCGTTGGCGGAATCATCGCTCTCCATCACCTTGCGCAGGTAGTCGATGATGCCATCGTAGGCACAGAAGTAATCGGAGGAGGTGTGTACCTTCTCCTTGCTGATCTTCACGTTCTCCAGACAACCATACATCACTTCCTGCATGGCTTCCTCGCTCAAGTCCTTGATAGGAGTCTTGAGGGTGTCGCCATACTTCTCCAGCAATGCCTCTATCTGCCAGAAAATAATCTGGTTCTTGTATTTTCCTAAAGGAAGGATGCCACCTTCGTGGATGCTCAACTTGTCGTCGGGTATCACCTTCTTGATGTCTATCTGGTTCACCTTGCCGAGACCCTTGCAGTGAGGACACGCACCTTCAGGAGAGTTGAAGGAGAACATGTTTGGAGCAGGGTCTTGGTATGCCATGCCAGTCACGGGGTCCATCAGTCGCTTGGAAAAAATCTTGGCTCCTTGGTCCTTGTTGGCTTTCTTGCCAGAAGGATTGGCTGCGGCATCCTTGTCGATGACCATCACCATACCGTCACCTTGTTTCATGGCGGTGGCGATGCTCTTGCGGATGCGTTCTTCGTCCTCCTCCTTGACAGCCAATTTGTCGATGACCACCTCTATGTTATGGTTCTTGTATCGGTCGATTTTCATGCCTCGGGTCAGCTCCATGATTTCGCCATCTACACGCACGTGGAGATAGCCCTTGCGTCGCATACTCTCGAAGAGTTCGCGATAGTGGCCCTTGCGTTGGCGGACGAGAGGAGCGAGGAGGAAGATGCGATGACCTCGGTAGTCGTTGAGTATCATGTCGATGACCTGTTCCTCGGTGTATTTCACCATCGCCTCGCCGCTGTGATAGCTGTAGGCGGTGCCGGCACGAGCATAGAGCAAGCGTAGGTAGTCGTAAATCTCGGTAGTGGTACCCACGGTAGAACGAGGGTTCTTGTTGGTGGTCTTCTGCTCGATGCTAATCACCGGACTGAGACCTGTAATCTTATCTACGTCAGGACGTTCCATGTTGCCCAGGAAGTTGCGGGCATAGGCAGAGAAGGTCTCGATGTAACGGCGCTGTCCCTCGGCAAAGATGGTGTCGAAGGCAAGCGATGACTTTCCCGAACCAGAAAGTCCTGTAATGACTGTCAGTGAGTTGCGGGGAATCTCCACGTCCACGTTCTTCAGGTTGTGTACGCGTGCTCCCCACACATTTATCTTTTCGTCTTCTGCGTTCATTGATTTTATTCGTTTGTAGTTGAGTTTTCGATGTACCCTCTCAGCAGGTTGACATCCCGCTTGATGTTGTAGGTCTTTCCGTCGGCACCTTTTGCCTTGACCAGACAGAAATAGACACCATCCTTCACCGGCTTTCCCTTGTAGGTGCCATCCCAGCCATCGGCAGGATTGGTCCACTCGAAGAGCTTTTGCCCCCACCTATTATAAATATAGGCGTGAAACTCTACCAAGCTCTGGTAGCCGTCTTTTGCCTTGTAGATGTCGTTGATGCCATCGCCATTGGGCGAGAAGGCGTTTGGCATCTGGAGAATACTTTCCGACACTGTGATGGAGAGCGGCGAGTCCTCGTTGTTCTGTTCGAGGGTCATGCCATCCTTGGTGAACTTGGCATAGAGGAAGATGCGGTGTAAACCCGATTGGTTGAACTCCAGGTCGGTGTTCTCCTCATACCTTATTATATATGGTACCGTATCATTGTCGTGGAAGATGCGCCACTCGTAGTGGCTGTCCCATCCGATGTCGTCGTTGGCATTGGCTTTCAGCGACACCCTGATAGGGGCGGAGCCAGAGTAGTTGTCGTCATCGCTGGTCTCTCCATCAGCTGTGGTGATGCTCATCGACGGAGTGATGGAGGGATAGTCCTGTGCCTTGCTGACTTGGCAAAAGCCCAACAAGAGCACCAAAAGTGTCAATATTTTCGTCTCTAATTTCATGTCTTTATGTAAATTTCTGCAAAGATAGCGCAAATTTCCGAATTAGAGTATGGTTGAATGAGAGTTTTTTTGTATTTTTGCAAATGAAATCATAAAATTAGTTGGATATGAGACAAAAAATGAGATATTTCATCATGATTTTGGGATTGATGCTTTCATTGGGCATCTTCGCCCAGACCACCAAATGGCGTGACATCTATACAGTCAAGAAGAAAGATACCGTCTTCGGTATCGCCAACAAGTATGGTTTGACACTCCCTGAACTGATGGACGCCAATCCTGAGATGAAGAAGGAAGGCTACATGTTGCAGAAAGGTGCTACGCTCTTTATTCCTTTTGAGAAAACTACAGCCCAAAAAACTGCTACTACGCAGCGTACCACTGTAGCGAAGAAAGCCAACACGGTGAATGTGGGTGTGATGCTTCCTTTGCATGATATAGATGGCGATGGTAAGCGAATGGTGGAGTATTATCGTGGCATCTTGATGGCTTGCGAACAACTGAAGCAGCAAGGTATCTCTACTAATATCCATGCTTGGAACGTGCCTATCGATGCTGACATCCGTACCACCTTGGTGCAGGAGGGAGCTGATGCTTGCGACCTTATCTTTGGTCCTCTTTATACCAAGCAGGTGGCTCCTTTGGCAGACTTCTGCAAGAGCTATGGCATCAAGATGGTCATCCCTTTCTCCATCAATGGTGACAACGTGGAGCGCACCAAGGAAATCTTCCAGGTGTATCAAGCTCCAGAGTCGCTCAATGATGCTACTATCAAGGCATTCTTGAACCGATTCAAGAATGTGCATCCTATCTTTGTGGATTGTAATGATACGACTTCTCGCAAGGGTAACTTTACCTTTGGACTTCGCAAGGAACTGGAGAAGCGCAAGATCGCTTACAATATTACCAATGTCAATTCTTCGCTCGACTATTTTGCTAAGGCGTTTGTTCCATCCAAGCAAAATGTCGTAGTACTCAATACCGGTCGTTCACCACAGTTGACGCAGGTGCTCAACAAGTTGGATGAGTTCTCTGCCAAGTACCCTGGAGCAGTCGTCTCTCTCTTCGGCTACACCGAGTGGTTGATGTATGCGAAGTACAACCTCGATCGTTTCTATAAGTACGATACTTATATCCCTTCTACCTTTTATTATAATGCCAACTCTGCCAAGGTCATCGACCTAGAACGGAGATACAATACTTGGTTCCATCAACCAATGCAGGTGGCGATGCCTCGCTTTGCCATCACTGGCTACGACCACGCCATGTTCTTCATCCAGGGTGTCAACAAGTATGGCAAGGACTTTACGGGAGACAAGTCGCAGGTGAACTATCAGCCGGTGCAGACTCCGCTTCACTTCGAGAAGACCAAGAAGGGTGGCTACCGCAATCAGGTGCTGCAGTTGATACACTATACCTTCAACCGACAGATAGAGGCGGTGACGTATTGATAAATAACAAATGATAAATAATAGATAATAAATGAAGAATCAGATATGGGCGCTGCTCACGGCGGCTTTCCTCTTGGGGGGTATGAAGGCCTCGGCTCAGATAGGTGAGCACCGCAACGACTTTTCCGTCGGTGCCAACGGTGGTTATGTGATGAGCAGCGTGGGCTTTACTCCCGACATCCCTCAGAAGCAGCATGGGGGTATCACTGGCGGTTTCTCTTATCGCTATGTGTGCGAGAAGTATTTCAAGACCATCTGCTCCATCTATGGTGAGGTGAACTATTCGCAGGTGGGATGGAAGGAGAAGATCCTCGACCTCAACAATGCGCCGGTCATCATCTCGCAAACGGGTGAGGCGATGGCATACGAGCGTACCATCAACTATATCCAGTTGCCTATCATGGCTCACTTGGCATGGGGTAGGGAGACACGAGGTCTGAACTTCTTTGTCAATGCCGGACCACAGTTTGGCTTGTATCTCAGTGAATCGACCAAGACTAACTTCGATGTGAAGAATATGCCAGCCACCGATAATGACCGTGTCAACAATATCATGGCACAAGATACGATGGCAGTAGAGAAGAAGTTTGACTATGGTATCGCCCTGGGCTTGGGTGCGGAGTATAGCATCCCGAAGGTAGGACACTTCTTGCTGGAGGCTCGTTACTACTATGGACTGGGCAATATCTATGGTTCTTCCAAGAAGGATTACTTCGGTAAGAGTAACTTCGGACAGATTGTCATCAAGCTGGGGTATCTCTTCGACATCACCCGAACGAAGGGAGTGAAACGTAAATAGTAAATGATAAATAATAAATAGTAAATGACAACACAAGCAATTCAACAAAAACTGAGCGACTCTAAGTCTGCTCGTTGGACAGCCCTCCTCATCGTGAGCTTCACGATGATGTTTGGCTACTTCTTTACTGATGTCATGTCACCATTGGAGCCGCTGTTGACGGCTGCCAAAGAAGATGGTGGCCTAGGACTCGGTTGGTCTTCGGATGAGTATGGATTTTTCTCTGGAGCTTACGGCTACTTCAATGTCTTCCTCCTGCTCCTTTTCTTCGGTGGTATTATCCTCGACAAGTTTGGCATCCGTTTCACGGGCATCATGTCCACCATCTTGATGTTTGGTGGTGCTTTAATTAAGTGGTATGCCGTAGGTCACGACTTTACTGGCACTATCGCAGTTCCATTCTTCGGTACCTACCAGACACAGGTGGTATTGGCAGCCTTGGGCTTCTCTATCTATGGAGTGGGTTGCGAGATTGCAGGTATCACCGTGAGCAAGGTCATCGTGAAGTGGTTTACGGGTCATGAGTTGGCGCTTGCCATGGGTGTGCAGGTAGCTTTGGCTCGTCTTGGTACAGCCGGAGCCTTGGGCTTCGCACTTCCTTTCGCCAAGTGGATGGGTGGTGTTTCTGCCTCTGTAGGTTTGGGAGCCGCATTGCTTTGCGCTGGTGTTATCGTCTTCCTCGTTTATTGCGTGATGGACAAGAAGGAGGATGCTTCAGCGGCTGCTGTTCAGGGTGAGCCAGAGGAAGGATTCAAGTTCTCTGATTTGAAGGTCTTGCTTACCACAACAGGTTTCTGGTATGTGGCAGTGCTCTGCTTGATGTTCTATGCAGGTGTATTCCCATTCTTGAAGTTTGCTACCAAGTTGATGATCTTCAAGTATGGTGTGGCAGAGGATGTTGCTGGCTTGATACCTGCGATGTTGCCATTCGGTACCATTTTCCTGACCCCATTGTTTGGCAGTATCTATGATAAGTATGGCAAGGGAGCAACCTTGATGCTCATCGGTAGTGTGCTCCTCACTTGCGTACACATCATCTTCGCTTTGCCTTTCGGCACATGGATTCTTGCTGTGGCAGTGATGGTGGTATTGGGTATCGCCTTCGGTTTGGTGCCATCTGCCATGTGGCCATCTGTTCCTAAGATTATCCCAATGAAGCTGTTGGGTACTGCTTACGCCCTCATCTTCTATATCCAGAATATCGGTTTGGCTCTCGTACCTGTTTGGATTGGTAAGGTGAACCAGGCTAACACGGGTGCCAATGGCGTTATCGACTATACAGAGACGATGACCATCTTCGCCCTCTTTGGTGTGGTAGCCATCATCATCTCGCTCCTCCTGATGTGGGAAGACAAGCGCAAGGGATATGGCTTGCAGCAACCTAACATTAAGAAGTAATTACACATTATTAATATATAAAGGAAAGGACTAACCATGAACACGACACCTGAGGCTCTTATAAAAGAGTATGCTGACCCGATAGAGCAGCAAGAGATAGACAAGTTTGTTTGTGCAGAAATGGGAAGACAGATTCACCGATATATCAAAGGTATGTCGGGTACCAAGACTGCCATGTTGGAGTTTGAGAAACGATTGGCAAGTTTGACGGTGCCAGAGAAGGAGAAGGCGATAGCGAAGTATATCGACCTCAACCGCAAGGCGCTCGATGGCTTGGACCTCAAGATGATTCTTGTGCGTTCGGTAGCCAACTATTGCGACACCTTCCAATACATGTTGGAGTTTGTCAACGACAAGCGCAAGATGATCTTCTATTATCTTCGCTTGAAGGAGAAATACATCCAGTATCACGAGGTGTTTGAGCAAGACGGCAAGTTTGGCATGAAGAATCACAATGGCGAGGTCATGCTTTCGCCTCAGTACGACTTCCTTCGCACCTGTTACATCTACAATGATGACTTGAGTATCATGCCGGTTATCGCAGAGAAAGGTGGCAAGATGGGGTTGGTTCTTCCTGACGGCAAAGAGACGGTCGTAGCCGACTTCATCTATGATGAGATTTGTCTCCGTGACGAGTACCCTTATTTTGAGGCAGTCAAGGATGGCATGTCGGCTGTCTCTTATACACATCTCCGCGCCCACGAGACGCGTAGTAATCTCGTATG
>OWJS01000741.1_pt1 | contig 11971 bp, 9 predicted proteins | sample 1732961 | NCBI WGS metagenome assembly OWJS01 (sample SAMN05065774, study PRJEB22554) | human gut metagenome | biome: ENVO:2100002; feature: ENVO:00000062; material: ENVO:00002003 | host: Homo sapiens | place: USA
AAAAAATACTATAAATCATAAAGTGTTCCAAATTGATACGGTCACCATACTTGCCATAAAACAATCTTGATATTCCCATTAGAACCGCAAATGCCATCGGCCCTGCTAAGTCGCCGGCTGCCTTTGAAATTCCAAGACCTTTTTCTGCAAAAGCAGAGGCCCATTGACTTACTGCTTGCTCACTTGCTCCTGCACATATCATCATAATCAACAAAATCCAAAAAATTTTCATCCGAAACAATTCCTTTAATCCAAGTCCGGTATCTCCATCTTCAAGCAATGGTGCAATGGGAACCTTTGAAAAAACAAAAGCATTTCCAATTGGAATAACCGCCCAAATAATGGCTAATATTTTCCAGTTATCTATACCGACTACATAAAAGAACACGGTTGATATGAGTACAACTCCGGCGTGTCCCCAGCAATAAAAAGAATGCAACAGGCTCATTGCTTTTTCCTTATTGTCGGATGGGCAAGCCTCAACAACTGGACTGACTAGGACTTCCAAAAGTCCACCACCTACCGCATAGATCATTACCGCAATCAAAATTCCAATAAAGGAAACTGGTAAAATCTCTGGTAAAACTGTAAGAAGGAATAATCCTGCCGCTGCTAGAACATGAGCTATAATCATTGATATCCGATATCCTATTTTATCAACAAATCTGACAGAAAGAAAATCAACCAGTAGTTGTATCCCAAAATTAAAAGTCACTAACAATGTAATTTGGGAAATTGGAATATGATAGCATTTATGAAAAAACAAAAAAAGCAGTGGTGTAAAATTATTAACGATAGCTTGTACAATATAACCTACAAAACAGGCTGTAATTGTCTTATTATATTGGCTTTTCATTTTGTCCCCCCTCTAATAAATGTGATTATATCGCAAATTTTATATCTAGTCATTGTATAAAATCATATATTTATGGTACAATATAACAAATTTTATTATTTATGAGGAAATATAGCATGGAGACTTTTAAGATAACTACAGATGAAACACTACGAGAAACCATCCAGCATGGCAACAAGCGTTATCCATTTGCATACTATCCTGATAATATTTGGAAATTTGACTTCCATCGCATTGACTGGCATTGGCATCATGAATTAGAATTTCTTTATACTGCTGAAGGTACTGCGCTCTGCCTTATAGGTACAAGTAAAATAGAACTACATAAAGGTTGCGGCATATTTATCAATAGCGGTGTCCTGCATCGTTTTGAAGCACAAAGCAGTACATTTGCACCTAATATTGTTTTTTCGCCAACCCTATTAGCACCCGAAAACAGCCTCATTTACGAAAAATATATTCTTCCTGTGATAAGCTCGTCTGTTCCATATCAAGTTTTCAGTCCATCCAACACATTTGGAAAACAGGTGCTACAACTTTTGTCGCAAATTTGTACTATTCAGGAAACTAAGCCGGATAATGAATTATGTACTATACAACTTTTATTTCAGCTTTGGAACATATTGCAAAAAAATATGGACTGGACTTCTGATTCTAACAGTATTCATCGATTAAATCACAAACAAGCAAGATTACAAGCTATGATGCAGTATATTCATGATCACTACATGGAAGAGATTACATTGGAGACGATTGCGGCATCGGCATCTATCAGCAAAAGTGGAGCTTTACACATTTTTCAAACTGGCATCCACTGTTCTCCGGTAGCATATCTAATTCAATACAGACTAGCACAGGCTGCTGAACAACTTTATATCACTCAAAAATCGGTTTCTTCCATTGCAGAAGAAACCGGATTTACAAGTTCCGGCTATTTCTGCCGGAAGTTTAGACAATATTATCATATGAGTCCAAATGAATACAGAAAGAAGAAAACAGACTATAAATCAACTGATGCCTTAATGCGGCATCTTAGAAATATTTAATGTTGTACTAGTCGCCCGCTAAATCAGGCCTGCTACTTTCTTCCATCCTCTAACTTATCATTTTCTTCTTGTTCTTGAATATATTCTCTTACCGTTTCTTCATTCACATTACCTACTGTAGAAACAAAATATCCTCTTGCCCAAAAATGTCTGTCTCCCCATTTTGTCCGATACTCAGGATGTCTGTCAAACAACATCAATGTACTTTTTCCTTTTAGATATGACATAAATTCAGAAACACACATCTTTGGTGGAATAGCCACATACATATGTACGTGGTCTACACACACCTTTCCATCAATAAGTTGCACCTGCTTCATCTCACACAATTTTTTTATGATTTCCACTAAACATCCGCAAATCACAAAAGCAATCCCTATTATTTTCAGGATCGTCGATACAGACGTCTGATTTTCTGCCGGAACATATATCATATGTGGATTCTCCGGATTATAATATAAGATTGTCTGCTGCCCAGAATCAGGCACAAACATTTCATTAACTTTTACATTTCGTAGATTTCCTTGCTTTCAGCATATCATTCATCCTAGTATCTGTTCTATAGATCCTTGTCTTCCAAACAGCTTATTATATACTTCGTCACTACATTTTCTCCTAAACGAGCCACAAACACATAATAGGGCAGAAATTCCAGTACTGCAATTACCATGCATAATACAGGTATATACTGCCATAGTTTATTGAACACACAAAAGCACGCAAAAAATACATCCATTGCCGCTAACGGAATCCACATCACATAATCCGCTATATTCCACACATGTTGCAGTTCAATGATCTGTTGATCCTCAAGGTATTGCACAGACCATTTATAGACATTTTTTCCCGAACGATAATATACATAATACTTCCCATCTTTTTTTATCAGATGTGTACACGGATGCCATTTGTCATGGTTACGCTCTTTTTGATATTCCATATTCAATTTTTCATAGAATTTCTCTTTCGTCTGATTCGTTTGGATTTTTTTCATTGTCTCACCCCAGCAGTCAAATATTTATTCGTAAAAACTTCACCTTCCTCATCCGTAAAACCCCCCATGAATAATTTCTGCAATATCCTCATTATTGAAAAAAACACATTTATCCGCTCTCAGATTGCCCCACATCATCACCATATTCGGTCACTCCCCACAGCGCCACATCAACAATGACATCAGCAATTATAGCATTTTGCGACAAACCACTATTCATTCCACCCATAATATCTGCTACGACACCTGTAATCAATCCTCCAACACCGATTGCTGTTCCAAATGCATTTGGGCTTCCCGCATCTGATGCTGTTTTATATAATTGTATTAAATAATTAATGATTGACAATACCGTTGTCCTTGCTTTACAGTCTTCGATACTATCTACAATAGCCAGTATATTTTCCCTAAGCGTTTGTTCAGAAGTACCTTTTATCCTGCCATGATATCCATCCCCATTTTCAACCAGCCACACATTCACCGCTTCAGTTACCCGTAATCATACCCTCATTTTTCTCGTAAAAGGTATGAATGGCACGCAAACCAGCCATCAGTTCTCTCACATCAGCACACTCCTGCCTAAGCCGCTCGTTCTGCTGTTCTATAATATCTATAGACATATGGGCTTGTCCATGATTCTCATGATTATCTTTCCCAATATGAATCACTAGCCCCTATTTTGTCTTGTTCTTTTTCACTCCGATCAGACAGCCAATGAATCCAATGGCAAAAACAAGAAGTAAATCCTTCATAACCGAATTTATGTAATAACCGTCTCTATACGAAATCCATAGTGAAAATCCTGTAATAGCAACACCAATAGCCATGCAAAATGCAACAACTGACCATAGAATCTGCGCATTTTCCCTTTCATCTCTACGTCTGCTTCTGTTTTTTGGTTCTAAAATAAATGTTGGGGTAACGAATTATATTTGGTATTCGTTATTCCAACATTTTTGCTATGATAAAAGAAAAACCCCCAAGCGCCACCGTCTACCAAACAAACGCACTTGGAGGTACATCAAAGATGTATCGTTATTGTAGCAACAATCTCTTAAACATTAAAGATGTTTTTATAAAAAAGTTGTTCATGCCGATTTTTATGTTAAAGTTTTCATTGAAACTAAGCCTTCACCACAGACTTGTCCGTGTTGTGGCTCAATCACGAAACGAATTCATGACTATCGGATACAGACAATCAAGGATTTTCCTTTTCAGACAAAGCACTGTTTCCTTGTTCTTCGAAAACGCAGATATGTCTGCTCCTGCGGCAAAAAATTCTATGAGAATTATTCCTTTTTGCCACGCTATCTTCAGAGAACAAATCGATTAACCGCCTTTATCGCCGATTGTTTTCATGAACAGCAAAACATTACCACGATCGCTCGCAGAGCAAATGTTTCAACTGCAACCGTAAATCGGGTTCTCGACACGATTCATTTCCCGAAGATGATGTTGCCGGAAGTTCTTTCGATTGACGAATTTAAAGGCAATGCCGGAAATGAAAAATATCAATGCCTAAAAAGCTGCGTAAATACTTCAAGCATAGCCGAAGGCTGATTCTAACCCGCTACCATCGTTTGAGTAATGAGAAGAAACGTGAATGCGATCTGATGCTTTTGTACAATGACGATCTAAGGAAAGCCCACTATCTAAAAGAAAAGTTCTACGAGATCTGCCAGAATCCCAAGTATTCCGAACAACGTACCGACTTTTGGGATTGGATAAAAGAAGCAGAAAGTTCCGGTATTCCAGAGTTCGAAAAATGTGCCAAAACCTATCGAAACTGGAGTAAATACATCCTGAATGCTTACAAGTATTCTAATATATCAAACGGACCAACCGAAGGATTCAACAATAAAATCAAAGTCTTAAAACGAACTTCGTACGGTATACGAAACTTTGAGCATTTCAGGACACGAATACTAATGGTAACTGATATGTAATGACCTCTTGTCAAGTACAAATTAACAGAAATCACCACAAACTTTATTTAATTGTTGCTGAAGGCACCCAGAAAGAGCCTCGGAGTATCAGTTCCCGGCCTTGGCCACTCTGATATACGTGGATTGGTTACCTACAGGTCAATGGTCCGCCGTGAGCTCTACCGTCTAATTGCGTGGATCACAGATTGCTCTGTGCCGACATAGTTACATCGTAGATAGCTCGAACCTTGAAATGGCCGAAGCCCTTTCAGGATGTCTTCAGTTGTTACTTTGTATTGGCCAGATGTATGTGGCGTAAGCCATCTTACATCTGCTTAATTACCCACCATAACAGCGGGATGATGATGTCAAGGCTGCGAAGCACCGCCACAGGCGGCTTGGTCTTGACAGTAGCAGCGTGATGTTATACCCATATATCAGGCAATGTTATATGTCATCATGCCCCATATGAAGCATGCGAGTTCCCTTGCGATTGCTGTTTTGACTACATTGTGTTTCTTGCATTTATTAAGTACCATCTTGTAGTATCGACGTCTAAGACGTTCGTTAGCTTTGTCAGCATAAGCGATGACGGCAGGTGTATTCCCTGATTGACGGGCTTTCAATTCTTTGGATTTGAAACCAACCTGTCCTCTTGCATAGCATTGTGACGCTTCTGTTAGGAGTAACCGTACATGCCTGTTTCCTGCTTTGGTGATTCCAAGTCTGTTCTGATCATCACCGCTGGAATTCTCACCAGGTACAAGACCGAGGTAGGAAGCAAAGTGCTGGGCAGAAGCAAAGCGCTTGAAATCGCCGACTTCAACCAGAACAGAAAGCGCAGTATGTGTCTTCACACCGATGAAGCAACAAAGCTTTTTCACGGCTTCCTTGTATTCATCCTGTGTGGCAAGCTCCTCAATACGCTTATCCAATCGCTCAAGCTTGTCTGATAGTGTCTGGTAGGTCAGCAGGTATTCATCGAGGATCTCCTTGTATAGAGCCTCAGGGATTAAGGCCTTAAGCCATTTAAGATGAGCTGCTGTCCAATGACTGTTTCCATCATAGCGATAGTTATGGCGTAAACAGAATGCAAGAATCTGCTGCTTTACTTTTTTCAGTGCCAGCTTGTGATCATCCCTCATACGCAGAAATTCTTTTGTTTCTTCATCCTTTGCAGTTGGGATATGAACAGGGCTGTAGTTATGCTGTGCAAGACATTTGGCAATGATTTCAGCATCACGTTTGTCTGTTTTGATACGCTTTTTACTACGCTGCTCAAGCATTGTAGTAGGAGCGAGAATAATACATTTTACATTGTTCGCCATTAATTGGTGATACAAAGTATAACCGAGGCAACCAGCCTCATAACCGCATATGAAGTTAGCATCGCCTCCGTAGATAGTTCTAAGAAACTCCAGATAGTTCAGAACTTTTTTGTAATCAGCTTCTGTCCTCTGGTAGTGAAAAGCCTTTTCGGCTTCAATTGTGTAAGCGCAAAGCGAAAAACTTTCCTTGTGAACATCCATTCCTACGTAAACTGTGTTATAATTCATTTGATGACCTCCCTTTGTATGCGGTAATCCCTGTTTTTGTTGTTTGACAATTACATTATACAGGTAAATCCACGAAGTTACAAAGTGGAGGTCATTACATATTGTCTAATTAATTTTCAGATGGGCGCTTGAGGGTTTGTTTGCCATGCCCAAAATCATAGTAAAATATATCAAATATAAAAATAGCTCCAAATCCAGTAATGGGGCGTGATTCAAAGAATCACCCCCCAACACTTGACATAGAGCCAAAAAAATAGACACCCACAAGTGAGTGTCTATCTCCATTCTGTGTTATAAGATTTTACTTTCTTGCACCATCCTCGCCGACCTCATAGCCGTCCACTTGGGTGCTGACTGCCATCTGCCCACGGCTGACCGCAAAGAGAATGTTATCCTTAACCTAGTGATTATTGATGTCGGTAAGGACTGGCTTTTTAGCTTTATATCCCACGCCGTAGACACCGGACTTAGTAAACTCAAAGATGACTGCCTTCTGGTCTGCATCATAGCCGGACCTGGTGATCCACTGGGGCTTACCTTTTCCATTCACTAAAACCGCATAGAGGTTACCCGGCTGTTCGTTTTTCTTCGGAGTATACGGAATTGCAATACTGATGGTTTTTCCCCACAGGTTGGTCAGCTTGGTTTTTTTGACTTTTTTCGCTTTTCTCTCTGTACTGGTCCAATTCTTCTTCTGGTTGGTCAGCCTGGTTTTTTTAACGTTTTTCACTTCCCACAGAGAGATGTCATAAACGGGGCGTTTTTTGATAGCTGCCTTTGCCTTAACCGAAGTAACCGTGATTTTCTTTACCTTCAAAACGATGTCGCCGCTGGTCTGACGGTTGAGCTTTTTGAGAGTATCCAGCGTAAATCCAAAGTCCGCCATACGGTCGGTGTCGATGGTGAGGCGCTTGACGCCAGAGGATACCAGCTTGTCCAGAACATCCGCTTTCAAAGTGATCTGTACGCCATTCAGCGTTTTGCTGATTTCCACGGGAACAACCACCTCAATACCGTTTGCGGTGTTGCCATTCTTTTTCGCATCTGCCTGCGCAGTGGAGATGGCATCGGATACCATACTTTTTGTAATGACAACGTTTCCCTTGCTGTCTGCTTTCACAGTCTTTGTTTCCGCTGTGGTCGGGGTCGTTGGATTGTCCTTGTCCGGGCGGTCAATGATAATTGAATCATTCTTTGAGGGACTTCCACCACTGGATGAGCCTCCGCCTCCGTTGCTGCTTCCGCCTCCACTGCTGCTTCCGCCTCCGCTGCTGCTTCCGCCTCCACTGCTGCTTCCGCCTCCACTCTTTTCTTCAACCGTCAGCGTTCCTTCGACAAAGCAGAGCTCATAGTTTTCGGATGTAAGACCATAAGGCATAATCTTATAAGTACCGACTTCGCTCTCCTTCGTATAGGAACAGGTGAACTGAAGCTTTCCGCCTAAGGAAGCCGCGTTATCGCCTCCGGCAAAGCCCTCGTATACCGCCTCATACTTAGGGATCTCACTTTTTACTTGGATCCGCAGATTCTTTGCGGTAACGGTAAGCTTTGCCTTATTGACGGTAAACGCCTTCCATTCACTTTTCGCCGCTTTGAAATTCCGGCTTTCATCGATCTCGGCGCGCACATACCATGTTCCGGCGTTATTTCCTGCAGACCAGACCGCACCATTACTTTCCTTGCTGTCATTTGTGTAGGTGAACCGCACCGGCCCGACATCCGCATTTTGCAGCTGAACTTCGGGGGCCGGTGACTCCCCGTAGTCGGTATTTTCACAGGTCAGTCCGGAAAATGTGTAGTCCGCTTTCTCAATCGTCAGCTGATTATTGAAGATTGCGGCCGGTGTTTTCTGTGCCTTTACAGCACTTCCTTCCGTACAGGTAACTCCCACATAATATTGGCCAACGGTTCCGTCTTCCTTCAGGCACACGTCGTAGTGTCCTTCGCTGTTTCGGGAAACCTCTTTTGTAAGAGCCTCATCCTCATATAGCTTATAGCTGATCTCTCCATAGCCGGTAATAATGGCTGTGCCACCGGCTGTACTGTATTCTTCCCGGATCACCGGCTTTAAAGTACCCTCTGCATCCTGACCATAGGTGATCTTACTGAAGGTCTTAAACCACGAAGGATTAAAGTCCGCCTTCTCGATCGTCATATCGCAGAGGAACAGATCTGTCGCATGATTAATCCCGGACACTTCCGATTTCGTAGTGACAAATACGCCATATACACCGGCTTCCGCCTGCTCTCCGAGGAAGCCTCCTGTATATTCCTCTCCTTCCTTCTTTTTATAACGCACCATATCGATCTCGAATTTTCCGCTGTTTTTCGTAGTCGGTGCCACGCTCACTCCATGTGTAGCCTGATTTCCGGTATAGGTGAATCTGGTCTCGCCAATGCTGAAATCATCTTTATTTAATACACGGTTATTTGTCTTTGCCGTCAGCGTAAGGGCATCGGATACATCAAGATTTGCGTTTTCGGCAACCATAATACAGGAATAGGATTGTCCCGGCTCCAGATTCGTGCAGGAAATTGTGAAATTACCATCTTCTGAGGTTAAAGACTGAAAATCTTCTTTTGTTGCTTCGGCCTTAGCCGCCGCCCTTAATTCTTCACCACTGTATGGGCTATACTTTGTCTTATCTGTATAATACAGGGTCGTTCCATCAGATGTTGCCTCAAAGCTGACCGAGCCGTCTCCGGTAGCAGCTGCGTTACCCGTAAGAGAGACCTTATATCCTGCGTAAAGCTCGACCACCGGAGCGCCACTTGCCTCCGGAGTAAGCCTCTCCTCCACAAGCTGATTAACGGCTTTCATTTCATCTGCCGCTGTACCCTTTCTTATGTCATCCTTATAGCGCCATACGGAAAACTTATCCTGGTTTGTCCCGGTAGGCACTGTTTTACTCAGGTAGCTGCTTATCGGTTCTGCACCATTGACCGTATATCCTTTTAAAAGATATTCATCATAAAACGGCTCTGTGTCTGTATACTCGTTATAATATTTAACATGAACCGTCCGCTGCTCTGTCTTTGGGAACGCATAGATGTCTGTCGTTTCCGGCGAGGCTGAGGGCTTGTAAGAATTATAGACTACGCAGACCGGCGCTGCCGGGCCGGAAAGCTTAACCTTCTCTAGAAAGCTCCTGTATTCATTTGTGGATACTCGAAACAGCTTATCCGCTACCGCTCCGCTGTTGAGAACGATACTTAAGGTAGAATCAAGCTTTGCCTTCGTAAAATCGATCTCATTCGTATTGGATAAGTTTTCGATTTGCATCGTATCAAAGGGGAATGGTTTTGAGAAGCTTCCATTCTCTACGGCAAACCTTTTCGGTGTACGAGAGATTTTAGTGATGTCATGGGCAAGGAAGATATCGTATGTATCCCCATGAATCGAACCACCCTTTATCGTGACTGCATTATGTTCGGTATTGTAAATACCATATTGGGCTCCTGATATGGTTCCTCCCTCGACAAGGAGAGAAGCATAGGACTCATCTAAGGCAGAATCTCCTTTTCTGTATATATACAAAGCACGTCCGCCATAAGACTCGATCCTGCCTCCCCGGATCGTGATCTGTACGCCGCCTGTCGCACTGATCGTATCGCGGCTCTCAGCAGAGCCGTATGAATGATTCGCATTACGGATCACTGTGCTGTCCCCTTCAACGATCAGGTTTGCTGCACTCAATTGGATAATCGGCGAATTCATACTCACCTCGCTAATCTCTCCTCCTGTAATATGGATCGTACTCGGTGTCGCGCCAACAAAGCCGTAACAGCTAAGGCTGGATTTTAATGTTCCTTTTCCGGTGACCGTGACCCTTCCTTTGATCTTTCCTTCTAATACAACGGCATTTTCCTCGATGAAGCCCGCCGTATCTATCGTAATATCCTCACTGATTGGCTTATCCGTACTGCCAATAGTGATCTGAGGGCCGGCAGCTCCCGTATTCATAAGCAAGATATCATTTAATATACCGGATACACTGCCGGAGGTTTTATCATACGGGTAATTCTTATTTTCCTCTGTCCCTTCTCCCGCAGAGGCATACGTAACGGTAACATCATATTTAGTTCCATCTTCTGACAGTTGAATATCCGCTTTTTTAATAACGCCGCTTTCGATCTGGCTTGCCGGAGCATTTTTATCCACGATCCGGATATAATTTCCGGCAGCCTTTAATATATATTTTTCACATTCAACCTGTGTCGCCGCAGTCGGACAGATCACATTTAAACTCATATTATTAAGCAAGGAATCAATATTATCAACAGAACACTCCATCCAGTTCGTCAACGCCGAGCTTTTCGTCATTGCTGCATAATAAGGCGCCAGAGTAAAACCGGAATTAACCGAGGTCAAGCCGGTCGCATCCACCGTAGGATAGGCGCCACTGCTATAATATAGGGAGCCCTGTTTTTCGCTGTCGCAAGAAGCAGAGATATTGACGTCCCCGGATAAGGTCAGCTGGGTATTATTCGCCATGCTGATGGCATAGGCTGCTCTGTTGGAGTCAGTCTTATTTGTATTTGTATTTTCCGCATAGATCTCGCCGCCGTTTATGGATATTTTCTCGGCTCTGCGGATCGCATATATCGAATTTTCACCGGCTTTACGATTCTCCAATCGGCCTCCGCTTATGTTGACTTCTTTTACGGAACTAATGCTTCCGTTCCAGACACCTCCGGAGATCCCCACATATCCTCCCTTCTCATTTCCAAAAGCAGTACCGTTTATCTCACCGCCCGTCAGATATACCTTATCATTGGGCTTCAGGTTAAATATCGTTTCGCCGGCGCTGTGCGTAAGAGTACCGCCATTATGCTCAAAGATCACTTCTGCGTCATTTTCTTTACGATTTATGATTGCCTGATAAGATATTGTGATATTTGCGGTATTGTGTATGGTAAAGCGGCCGGCGCTGTTGATTTTAAATAACGCTCCCGATGATCCTACCGCTTCATAGGAGCCCGTCAGGGTCAGTTCGCATGGCGTGTCAAGCTGGATTCCATCATTTTCCGAAGAAACAATATTATCAAAATGGATGGCAACCTTTTTTGTTTCGCTCTGGTCTAAGATTTGCTTTACCGCCTCCGTAAGTGTAGTGACATTTGTATTGAGTTCTCCGCCGCTAACCGAAAAGCCGCCTGTAGCAGCTTTACTGATCGTATAGACGGTATCCTCGGCAGCATCTGCATACATTGCACTCCCGGTCTCTTTGACTGCCGCACTGATCTCTGGGAGCTTTGTGCTCTCCGGCTTTTCTGTCTTTTCTGCATCGGACGGAGATGCCGTCAGCCCTTTTGCCTCTGCTTGAATGCTTTCCTCGACAGCGGAAACCATATCTGCTCTTGCTGATATATTTGCCCCGCCGTAATTGACTGCAAGTATCGCTGCCAGCACGGTTACCGACAGCCTCTTATGCCACCTTTTTTTACCCATAAAACCCTCTCCTTTATAAGCATTTCGACCTTGTTACCTAATTTTATAATACATTAATCATAGAATTCCTTCTCTGCAAGCCTGTTATATTGCTGTCTCTTATACACATCTGACGCTGCCGACGATCTTACGCGTGTAGATC
>OWJS01000742.1_pt1 | contig 11968 bp, 9 predicted proteins | sample 1732961 | NCBI WGS metagenome assembly OWJS01 (sample SAMN05065774, study PRJEB22554) | human gut metagenome | biome: ENVO:2100002; feature: ENVO:00000062; material: ENVO:00002003 | host: Homo sapiens | place: USA
ATTTTGTAGTTGCATAGAGACGACGGTTTTCTTAAGCTGATTGTACCATAAAATGCGTCAAAAAGAAACAAAACCTGCGTGAATGGGGGTGTTTTGTGCGTGAACGGCGGTTCCGGGGCGCGAAGGAGCCGAAAAGGCCCGGCAAAAGCCTCCGCATATATGCAGTGCGATTGCATAAAAATTGTATAATTTACAAAATATTTGCATAAACATACAAATTGACAGAAACCGCACCGGAAACGGGCAGAAGGTTTGGCGGTTTTCAGCATTGACGGAAAAACCGCACGGCGTATAATAAAAAGCGTGATAAGCAAGCGATGAATCGAGCGTGCCGGGAGGGATGCCCGGTGCAGAAAAACAAAAGTGTAATCATGAAAATAAAGGAGCGTTCATCATGAAAAAGGAAAACATCAAAAAAGTCGTTCTGGCCTACTCCGGTGGTCTGGATACCTCCATCATCATTCCTTGGCTGAAGGAAAACTACAACAACTGCGAAGTCGTCGCCGTTTCCGGCGATGTGGGTCAGGGCACCGAGCTGGACGGTCTGGAAGAGAAGGCCAAGAAGACCGGCGCTTCCAAGCTGTACGTCCTCGACCTGAAGAAGGACTTCGTGGAGAACTACATCTTCCCCACCCTGAAGTTCGGCGCCAAGTATGAGGATTATCTGCTGGGCACCAGCTTCGCCCGCCCCTGCATCGCAAAGGCTCTGGCCGATATCGCCATCAAGGAAGGCGCAGACGCCATCTGCCACGGCTGCACCGGCAAGGGCAACGATCAGGTGCGTTTTGAGCTGACCCTCAAGGCACTGTGCCCGGATATGGCCATCATCGCTCCGTGGCGTGAGTGGGACATCGAGAGCCGTGACGAGGAGATCGACTACGCCGAGGCCCACAACATCCCCCTGAAGATCAACCGTGAGACCAACTACTCCAAGGACAAGAACCTGTGGCACCTGAGCCACGAGGGTCTGGATCTGGAGAACCCCGCCAACGAGCCGCAGTACAACAAGCCCGGCTTCCTCGAACTGGGCGTGTCCCCGGAGCAGGCTCCCGACACCCCGACCTACCTCACCCTCCACTTTGAGCAGGGCATCCCCACCGCCGTGGACGGCAAGGAGATGGGCGCTGTGGAGCTGGTGGAGTACCTGAACAAGGTGGGCGGCGAGAACGGCATCGGTCTGCTGGATATCGTCGAGAACCGTCTGGTGGGCATGAAGAGCCGCGGCGTCTACGAGACCCCCGGCGGCGCCATCCTGTACAAGGCCATCAACGTGCTGGAGACCATCACCCTCGATAAGGAGAGCGCACACTTCAAGGCACAGCTGGCGCAGAAGTACGCCGATATCGTCTACAATGGCCAGTGGTTCACCCCGCTGCGGGAGGCACTGGATGCCTTCGCCAACAGCCTTGAGAAGACCGTGACCGGCGATGTCAAGCTGAAGCTCTACAAGGGCAACATGATCAACGCCGGTGTGACCTCTCCGTTCACCCTGTACGATGAGCAGACTGCTTCCTTCGGTGTCGATAAGGACTACGACCAGTCCGATGCCACCGGCTTCATCAACCTGTTCGGCCTGTCCATCAAGGAGCGTGCAAAGCTCTCGAAGAGCTGGCCGAAGATCGAGGGCTAAGCGGTACACAAAGCCAACTTTCCCCGCTGCGTGTTTTCTACACTTTCACACAGCGGTTCTAAAACCGGCATGGTTGCCGGCGGCACCGCCGCAGGAGCGTTTTCCCCTGCGGCGGCTTTGCCGTTTTTAAGAGGTATATTTTTATGGCAGAACAACTCTGGAAAGGCCGTTTTTCAAAGGCGGTCGATTCGCGCGTCAACGACTTCAACTCTTCCATCCGCTTTGACCAGCGGATGATCGCGCAGGATATGCGCGGCAGCGGCGTCCATGCCGCCATGCTGGCAAAGCAGGGCATCATCTCCGAGAAGGACTGCGAGGACATCCTCAACGGTCTGGCTTCCATCGCGGATGATCTGGCTTCCGGCAAGCTGGAGATCGACCCCAACGCCGAGGACGTCCACACCTTTGTGGAGCAGACCCTGACCGCCCGCATCGGCGACGCGGGCAAGCGGCTGCACACCGGCCGCAGCCGCAACGATCAGGTGGCGCTGGATATCCGCCTGACCCTGCGGGACTACAGCCACACCCTGCAGGCTTACATCGTGGAGCTCATCAAGGTCATCTGCAGGAAGGCCGCGGAGAATACCACCGCTGTCATGCCCGGCTACACCCACCTGCAGCGCGCCCAGCCCATCACCTTTGGCCATGCGCTGATGGCCTACGCCTCCATGCTCCTGCGCGACCTGCAGCGCTTTGAGGATGCCACCGCCCGCATGGATGCCCAGTGCCCGCTGGGCTCCGGCGCTCTGGCCGGTACCACCTACCCGCTGGATCGTCAGTTCACCGCCGAAAAGCTGGGCTTTGCCGCACCCTGTGCCAACAGCCTGGACGGCGTTTCTGACCGTGACTTCTGCATCGAGCTGGCCAATGCCATCTCCATCTGCATGATGCATCTGTCCCGCCTTTCCGAGGAGATCATCCTCTGGTGCAGCTGGGAGTTCAAGTTCATTGAGCTGGACGATGCCTTCACCACAGGCTCCTCCATCATGCCCCAGAAGAAGAACCCGGATGTCACCGAGCTGATCCGCGGCAAGACCGGCCGCGTCTACGGCGACCTGAACACCCTGCTGGTCATGATGAAGGGCATCCCCCTCGCCTACAACAAGGATATGCAGGAGGACAAGGAAGCCATCTTCGACGCCGTGGATACCCTCGACCTCTGCCTGAAGACGGTGACCCCCATGCTGGATACCATGAAGACCCTGCCCGCCAACATGCGCCGCGCCGCCGCCAAGGGCTTCATCAACGCCACCGACTGCGCCGACTACCTGACCAAGAAGGGAATGCCCTTCCGCGACGCTTACAAGCTGACCGGCTGCATGGTCTCCGACTGCATCGCCAAGGACAAGACCCTCGAAGAGCTGACCCTCGACGAGTTCAAGGGCTACAGCAGCCTGTTCCAGCAGGATATTTACGACGCCATCGACCTGATCAAGTGCTGCGAGGGCCGCACCAGCTACGGCGGCCCCAGCGAAGCCAGCGTGAAACACCAGATCGAACTGGCCGCCGCACAGTTGGACGCATGGGAGGCGAACAACGCATGAGCGTGAAAGTTTTTATTGATGGCTCTTCCGGCACCACCGGCCTGCGCATCGCTGACCGTCTGGCCGCCCGGCCGGAGATCGAGCTGCTGAGCATCTCTGCCGAGGGCCGCAAGGACGTGAACGAGCGGGCGAAGGTCATCAACTCCGCCGATCTCGCCTTCCTCTGCCTACCCGACGCGGCCTCGAAAGAGGTCATGCCCCTGCTCCGCCCGGATGTCAAGGTGCTGGATACCTCCACGGCCTTCCGCACCGACCCGGCATGGGATTACGGCTTCCCGGAGCTGAAGGGCCAGAAAGAGAAGATCAAAAATTCCTATCGCGTGGCCGTGCCCGGCTGCTACGCCAGCGGCTTCATCAGCATTGCCCGGCCTCTGGTGGAGCTGGGGCTGGCCCCGGCGGACTATCCCTTCAGCTGCACCGGCATCTCCGGCTACTCCGGCGGCGGCAAGAAGATGATCGCCGAATATGAGAGCGCCGACCGCCCGGCCCATAGCAAGATCGACGCCCCCAAGAGCTACGGCCTGACTTTGGCCCACAAGCACCTGCCGGAGATGCAGAAGATCAGCGGCTTGGCCCACACGCCCGCTTTTGTGCCGGTGGTCTGCGATTACTATTCCGGGATGCAGGTGCTGGTGCCGCTGGATCTGAAGCTGGCGGGCACCACCGCCGAGGCTGTGGCCGAGGGCATCGCGGATTATTATAAGGACGGCGCAACGGTCTCCGTCCACGCGCTGAATGAGCCGCTGCCTGAAAACGGCCTGTACTCCAACGCCCTCTCCGGCTCCGACCGGATGGAGCTGTACCTGACCGTGAACGCGGCGGGCGACCAGATGATGCTGATCTCCCTGTTCGACAATTTGGGCAAGGGCTCGTCCGGTGCAGCGGTGCAGTGCATGAATCTGATGCTGGGGCTGCCGGAAACGGAAGGATTGGAGTAAAGGACTCGCCCTCTCAGTCAATGCCTGACGGCATTGCCAGCTCCCCCAAAGTGGGAGCTTTACAAGGAAGAGGATTATGATGCTAGGGGGTAAACCTATGTCTTATAAAGAAGTAGCGGGCGGCATCTGCGCGCCCAAGGGTTTCGCGGCGGCGGGCGTCCATTGCGGCATCCGTGCCAACCACAATGAAAAATACGATCTGGCGCTGATCAAGGCGGACGTCCGCTGCGCAGCGGCCGGTGTGTATACCACAAATAAGGTCTGCGGCGCACCCATCAAGGTGGACCGCGCCCACCTGACCGACGGCTATGCACAGGCCATCCTCGTGAACAGCGGCAACGCCAACACCTGCGCCGCCAACGGCGTGGCGCTGGCCGAAGAGTGTTGCGAGCTGGTCGGCAAGGCGCTGAACATTCCGGCAGAGGATGTTCTGCCCGCTTCCACCGGCGTCATCGGGCAGCCCATGGTCATTGACCCCTTTGCCCGCGGCATCCCTGCCGCCGCCGAAAAGCTGGCCGCCACCGCGCAGGGCAGCACCGACGCGGCAACGGCCATCATGACCACCGACACCCACAAAAAGGAATACGCCATCCAGTTTGAACTGGGCGGCAAGACCTGCACCGTGGGTGCCATCGGCAAGGGCAGCGGCATGATCGCCCCCAACATGGCCACCATGCTGGCCTTCTACACCACCGATGCCGCCGTCTCCCCCGCCCTGCTGGAAAAGGCGCTCAAGACAGTGGTCCCCGGCACCTACAACCAGATGAGCGTCGATCTGGATACGTCCACCAACGATACGCTGATCCTCATGGCGTCGGGTCTGGCGGGCAACCCGGAGATCGTGGAAGAAAATGCGGACTATGATGCCTTCGTGGCGGCCCTGACCGCCATTGCTGAGCACATGTGCGCTGAGCACGCCGGTGACGGCGAGGGCGCGACCCACCTCATCACCTGCGAAGTGACCCATGCACCCGACCTGAAGACGGCGCGGGCGGTCTCCCGCAGCGTGGTCTGCTCCAACCTGTTCAAGGCGGCGGTCTTTGGCCGGGACGCCAACTGGGGCCGCATCCTCTGCGCCATCGGCTACACCCCCGGCGATTTCTCCATCGATAAGGTCTGCGTCTGGCTGTCCAGCCCGGCGGGCGAGGTGTATGTCTGTGAGAATGCCGCCTACCACCCCTACAGCGAGGAGGAAGCGGCCAAGGTTCTGGCGGAGCACGATGTCCTCGTCAAGGTGGATATGGGCACCGGCGATGCCAGCGCAAAGGCGTGGGGCTGTGATCTGACCTACGATTACGTCAAGATCAACGGCGACTACCGCACCTGAGAAACGTGTATAGAGCGGGAAGAGGAAACATATGAAAAACGAAGAAATGGCCCTCCTGTTTTCGGAGGCGACCCCTTACATCCAGAAATACCACGGCAAGACCATGGTCATCAAATACGGCGGCAACGCCATGATCAACGAGACGCTGAAGAATGCCGTCATGAACGACCTCGTCACCCTGACGCTGCTGGGCGTGCGGGTGGTGCTGGTCCACGGCGGCGGCCCGGCCATCAACGAAATGCTGAAGAAGGTCGGCGTGGAGAGCCATTTTGCAAACGGTCTGCGGGTGACGGACGACGCCACCATGGAGATCGTCCAGCAGGTGCTGGCCGGTAAGGTGAACAAGGACCTCGTGGCCAAGCTCCGGGGCCGCGGCGTGGGCCTGTGCGGCATGGACGGCCAGATGCTCCGCTGCACCGAGCTGGACCCCCAGCTGGGCCATGTGGGCGAGATCATCCATGTGGACCCTACCCTGATCCAGAACCTGTTGAACGGCGGCTACATCCCGGTCATCGCGACGGTGGGCATGGACGACCTCGGTCAGGCGTACAACGTCAACGCCGATACCGCTGCCGCCCAGATCGCCATTGCGCTCAAGGCGGAAAAGCTCGTTTCCATGACCGACATCGCGGGTCTGCTGCGGGATAAGGACGACGAGTCCACCCTCATCCCCGAAGTGGAAGTCTCCGAGATCGAGGGCTACAAGTCCGCGGGCATCATCGCGGGCGGCATGATCCCCAAGATCGGCGGCATGGCCGACGCCATCTATCAAGGCGTCCACGAGGCCGTCATCATCGATGGCCGCGTGCCCCACTCCATCCTGCTGGAGCTGTTCTCCGACCGCGGCTCCGGCACCCGTTTCTACCGGAGAAGTCATCAGGAGTAAGACTTGCTGAAAGTACAGAAGAACTGTATAATAAGAGAAAAGCTCCCCCTTTGGGGGAGCTGGCGAGCGAAGCGAGACGGAGAGGGCGAGGACGCTCCGAAGGAGGAACAATCTATGGATTCCGAAAAAGTCATCAAGCGGGACAGCGAATACGTCCTGCACACCTATAACCGCAATCCCATCGTGCTGGAAAAGGGCCACGGCCTGTACGCCGAGGGCCCGGAGGGCCAGAAGTATCTGGATCTCACCAGCGGTATCGGCGTCAACAGCCTTGGCTACTGTGATGTGGACTGGGCCGAGGCCGTGGCCGAACAGGCCCACAAGCTCCAGCATACGTCGAACCTCTACTACACCGCCCCCTGCGGCAAGCTGGCCAAAAAGCTGTGCAAGCGCACCGGCATGAGCAAGGTCTTCTTCGGCAACTCCGGCGCCGAGGCCAACGAGGGCGCCATCAAGGCGGCCCGCAAGTACAGCTTCGACCACTACGGCAAGGGCCGCGATACCGTCATCACGCTGGTGAACAGCTTCCACGGCCGCACCATCGCCACCCTGACCGCCACCGGTCAGGAGGTGTTCCACAACTACTTCGGCCCCTTCAACGAGGGCTTCCTCTACGCCCCGGCGGGCGACTTGGAGGCGCTGACCGAGCTGGTGGACCGCCATACCTGCGCGGTGATGCTGGAGCTGGTGCAGGGCGAGGGCGGCGTTGTGGCGCTGGACCCGGAGTATGTTCAGGCGGTCCGGAAGCTCTGCGATGAAAAGGATCTCGTCCTCATCGTGGATGAAGTCCAGACCGGCGTTGGCCGCACCGGCACTTTCCTGTGCTGCGAGCACTACAACCTCAGGCCTGATGTGGTGACGCTGGCCAAGGGCCTTGGCGGCGGTCTGCCCATCGGCGCGGTCCTGATGAACGCGAAAGTGGCCGAGGGCATGGGTGCGGGGACCCACGGCTCCACCTTCGGCGGCAACCCGGTGGTCTGCGCCGGTGCCAATGTCGTGGTGGACCGGATGGACCAGAGCTTCCTTGCCAACGTGAACGAGCGCGCAGTCCAGCTGCGCACCGGTCTGGCCAAGCTCCCCATGGTCAAGAGCATCTCCGGCATCGGCCTGATGGTGGGCATCGAGTTCTTCGGCAACGTCAAGGCAGCGGATGTCCTCGCGGCGTGCCGCGAAAAGGGCCTGCTGGTGCTGACGGCCAAGACACGTCTGCGTCTGCTGCCGCCCCTGACCCTGACGGCTCACGACGTGGAGATGGCCCTGACCATCCTGAACGAGGTGCTGTCCGAAATGGCTCAGAAATCGCCGGAGGAACAGGCATGAAACATCTGCTGAAAATGGGCGACCTCACCCCCCAAGAGCTGACCCACATCCTCGATGTGGCGGACAAGCTCAAGGCAGACCAGAAAGCCGGGGGCACCGCTCCCCTGCTGAAGGGCAAGAGCGTGGCGCTGATGTTCTCCAAAAACTCCACCCGCACCCGCACCAGCTTTGAGGTGGGTGTGTATCAGTTGGGCGGCCTTGGAAATTACATGAACGCCGCCACCGAATTGCAGTCCGGCCGGGGCGAGCCCCTCAAGGACACCGCCCGGGTGCTGGGCCGCTACTACGACTGCGTGGTGTGGCGCACCTACCGCCAGAGCGATCTGGAAGAGTTTGCCGAGCTGGCCGGTGTGCCGGTGATCAACGGCCTGACGGATTACGCCCATCCCTGTCAGGTGCTGGCCGACCTGATGACCATCCGGGAGCGCCGCGGTGCGCTGGAAGGCCAGACCCTCTGCTTCATCGGGGATGGCTGCAGCATGGCCAACAGCCTCATCGGGCGGCGTCGTTGTTCAGCAGGAAGAGCAGCGCGCCCACGAGGTCACGCTTGCTGTCGCCGAAGCGGCCCATGGGGGTGGCGGCAAGGATCTTTTTGGTGCGGTCGGTGGGGGTGCCGTCCTCGTTGAAGAGCAGCTTTGCGTTCTGCTCGCTGGCAAAGAAGCCCGGGGCAATGGCGTTGACCCGGATGCCCACCTTGCTGAAGTGCACCGCCAGCCACTGGGTAAAGTTGGTCACAGCAGCCTTGGAGCCGGAGTAGGCCGGGATCTTGGTCAGGGGCAGGTAGGCGTTCATGCTGGAGATGTTCATAATGTTGCAGCCGGGGCGGCCCACCATCTGCCGGGCAAAGGCCTGCGTGGGCAGCAGGGTGCCGATGAAGTTCAGGTTGAACACCATCTCCACGCCGCTCTCGTCGAGGTCGAAGAAGGTCACGGTGTCGGTGTCGAGGTCGCCCATCTCGAAATATTCCTTGTCGGTATTGGCACGGGAATTGTTGCCGCCCGCACCGTTCACGAGGATGTCGCAGGGGCCGAGGTCGGCCAGCACGTCCTCGGCCACCTGTAAGCAGTTGGCCTTGTTCATGACGTTGCAGGTGTAGCCCTTGGCCACGCCGCCCTCGGCTTCGATCTCATCGGCCAGCGCCTTGAGCTTGTCCATATTGCGGCCCAGCAGGGCAACTTTCGCCCCCGCGCGGGCCAAGGCCTTGGCGAAGATGGAGCAGAGGGTGCCGCTGGCACCGGTGACAACGGCGACTTTGCCGGAGAGGTCGGTGTTCAGAACGTTCTTTTCCATGGTGTACCTCCGTTCAATCAGACTTTGCCCGCACCCTTGTCCAAGATCTTATTGAACCGTGTGAAGAAGGTGAAGGCGGTAACGGCTGCAGCAAGGATGTCGCTGACCGGCTCGGCGAGGAAGACGCCGAAAACGGGGTCAGAAACCAGATGCGGCAAAATGAAGATGAGGGGGATCAGCAGGATGATCTTGCGCAGACAGGCCAGCAGCAAGCTGACTTTGGCCTGCCCCAGCGCCATGAAGCTCTGCTGGCACGCGATCTGAACACCCATGGCGAAGATGCCAGCCATATAGATGCGCATGGCCCACGTGGTGTACCCGATGAGGGCGGCGTCCGAAGTGAAGATGCCCGCCACCGCGCCGGGAACCAGCATCATCAGCAGCCAGAACAGGGTCGTGTAGCCGAAGCAGAGGGTCAACTGGAAGCGGAAGGCCTCCTTGACGCGGCTCTTTTTGCCCGCGCCGAAGTTGAAGCTCATCACCGGCTGGCCGCCTTGGCAGATGCCCTGAAGGGGCAGGGTCGCCAGCTGGGAAGCGCTGGTGATGACCGTCATAGCGCCCACGGCCACGTCGCCGCCGTACCGGGCGAGGCTGGAGCTGAAGCTGATGGAGAGCAGACTCTCGGTGGAGAGCATGACGAAAGAGGATATGCCCAGCGCTACGACGGGCAGGATGGTCTTCTTTTCCGGCTTCAGGTACTCTTTTTTCAGCTTGAGAGTGGTCTTGGGGCCGGTGAGGAAGCGCAGGATCCACACCGCGCCCACAGCCTGACTGAGCACCGTGGCAATGGCCGCGCCCCGCACGCCCAGCCCGAACCCGAAGATCAGGATGGGGTCGAGAATAATGTTGATGACCGCACCGATCACGGTGGTGAGCATACTGGTTTTGGCAAAGCCCTGCGTGGTAATGAAGGGGTTCATGCCCAGCACCAGCAGCACGAACACCGAGCCGAGGATGTAGATGCGGCTGTAGGCCAGCGCGTAAGGCAGGGTGGTATCGCTGGCACCGAACAGGCGCAGCAGGGTGGGTGCGCTGGCGTAGAACACGACCGTCAGGAGCACCGCGAAGATCATCAGCATGGTGAAGCTGTTGCTGATGATCTTTTCCGCCTGCTCCTTATCGCCTTGGCCCATGGCAATGGCGGTGCGGGGGGCACCACCCGCACCGATGAGCATAGCAAAGGCGTTCAGCAGCATCAGGATGGGGGTGAACAGGCCCACGCCCGTCAGCGCCGCCGCACCGATGCCGGAGATGTGGCCGATGTAGATGCGGTCCACGATGTTGTACAGCAGATTGACCACCTGCGCTACGACCGCCGGGATCATCAGCTGGAGCAGCAGCTTCTTGACGTCGCCGGTGCCCATATCTTGCTTTTTCTGTGTCTGAGGCATTTGATTCTCCTTGTAAAAATCGATAATCAACAACACGGAAGGGGTGTTGATTATCGATAAAAGCTTAGTAATTCAAACCGAAGTTCATCTCATAGTAGTTGCCGGCGGCGTCGCGGTAGGCGTAAGCCTTGCCGTTCTCGTCCTTCATGCTGTCGGGCATATAGGCATCCTTGGCGTAGCCGGGCACGTCGTTGGGGCTGACGCAGACGCCATCCGCGTTGACAGCCAGAACCTCATCGCCCTTGGGCAGAGTCAGCGGCAGCTTGCCGACCGGGGCAAAGCGGCCGAAGATGACGTCCAGCGTAGCGGAAGGATAGGTGTCGAAGCCGACGGTCAGCGCGTCGGAGACCTTCTCGATGCTGCCGACTTCCCAAGCCAGCGGGCAGTTGATGTTGGAGACGACCTTGCCGCCGTGTGCGTGGACCGCCTCGGCGATGCCGGGGATGCGGTTGGCACCCACCAGCGTGGTCTCCTTGTGGGTCTCGGCGGTGGGCTTGCCGCTCTCGTCCACGTTGCAGACGGTCTTGTCCTCGCAGATGTCCAGCTCCAGATAGCCGGGGGTAGCGTTGAAGTACGCACCGGACTGGGGGCTGACCATCAGCAGGGCAATCTCGGCTGCGGCGGGGTCATCCACCAGAACCACATCGCCCAGCATCTCCCGCAGGGCCTTGGTGGCAGCCTCGCTGGCTTCGGTGCTCTTGCCGAAGGCCTCGGCGTAGACCTTGCAGCCCTTCTTCAGGGGCAGGGTGCCGTCATTCTTCAGCAGGACGACGCTCTCGCGGTGGACGCGGGCAGCCTCTTCCCAGTCGGCCTTGGTGGCTACCACCTCGGCGGCCTTCTTGGGGTCGGCGTAGGGGTCCTCGAACATGCCCTGACGGAACAACTCGGTCAGGGTGCGGCTGACGGCGCGGTTCAGGCTCTCGTCGGTCAGGACGAGGTCCTCCTTCTTGAAGCCGGCGGGCACCTCGTGGGTGTCGTAGTAGCCATTGGTGGCGCGGGCGTAGCTCTCCTCGCCCAGCTCGTTGTCCAGCAGACCGGAGATCAGGTCCACGCCGCTCTGGGTGACGGCGTAGCCGATGCGCTCCGGCTCATCCAGCATATCGACGCCCCAGCACATGTTGTGGACGATGCCGGTGTCGGAGTTGATGTAGCCCTTGAAGCCCATCTGGCTGCGGAGCATCCCGTCGATGAACACCTTATTATAAGCAAAGCCGTAGGGGTTCAGCGCAATGGGGTTGCCGTTGAAGTCCTCCTGCGGGGCGCTCTTCTCGGCGCAGGGCTTGGAGTAGTAGGGCATGATGGACTCGGCGTTGTGGCGGATGGCCGCACGGAAAGCCGGGATGTGGTACTTCTGCAGGGAGCCGGGGGTGGCGTAGATGTTCCACTGACCAGCGGCATAGTGGGGATCAAAGCCGTTCTCACGGGCACCGCCGCCGGGGAAGTGCTTCACGGTGACGGATACGCCCTCCGGGGTGACACCGTTGCTGCCGCCCTGAATGCCGGGAATCAGGTGGTCGAAGATCTCCTCGATCAGCTCCGGGTCCTCGCCGAAGGTGCCGAAGGTGCGCTGCCAACGGGGGTCGGTGACGCAGCTGTCTCTTATACACATCTCCGAGCCCACGAGACGCGTAGTAATCTCGTA
>OWJS01000743.1_pt1 | contig 11961 bp, 7 predicted proteins | sample 1732961 | NCBI WGS metagenome assembly OWJS01 (sample SAMN05065774, study PRJEB22554) | human gut metagenome | biome: ENVO:2100002; feature: ENVO:00000062; material: ENVO:00002003 | host: Homo sapiens | place: USA
CATTGGCAGAGCATACGCTGCAAGCCATGCCTATTACTGGAATTGTTTTCTTCATCTGTTTCTTATATAAATGTTCTGAATTCTATAAGCAGAAGCTTTCATATCTGCTTTTCTGCCTGCAAAATTACATATTAATTATGGAAGAAAAAAGATTTATGGTGAAAAACTTTTGGCTGCTCCATGAAAATCACTATAATACGGTAGATGAAAATGCGATGGTTCAGGTAAGGACACAAAAAAAGGCAGGTTCCAAATTGCTTTGGAATCTGCCTCCATCATTTATGGGAGATGATTATTTGACTTCGATGTTCTTTGTAGTCTTAGCCTCCTCCTTAGGAGTAAGCTTTGGAATCTCGACCTCGAGTATACCATCAGCTACCTTTGCTGAAATCTTCTCACGATCAGCATCCTCAGGCAGCGTATAACACTGCTGGTAGTTGCTGTAAGAGAATTCGCGGCGCAGATAGTGCTCGTGCTTGTCTTCATCCTTGTGTTCCATCTTGTTCTCGATGGCGATGTTCAGATTACCATCGTTATCGATGTTTACACGAACCCACTCTTTCTTCAAACCAGGAGCTGCAACCTCCATGATGTAATTCTTATCTGTCTCCTTGATGTTAATGGCAGGAGCAGTAGCATTCATACGTGACATTACTTCGGTATTGAATAAAGTATCATCAAAGAAGTTACTCAACCAATCTGAATCATTATTTCTACGTGCTAACAACATAATTAAAACCTCCAAATTTTATTTTACTCGTCCTCTCGGTTCCTTACGGCTCCGTCGGGATTTCTGCTTGTTAATATTCTTGTTATTTTTTTGCATTCGCCTCGAAACTCCGTCATTCTTCTGAACTCCTTTATCTTTTGGCTTCAGCTTTCACTCTCTGTTTTTGCAACTTATGTGCCAGCGGACTGAAAGTGGTAATGTTGGCACGAAAGGATAAATATTTTAAACTTTTCTGCCAGATGATGCGGTTATCTCAACAAAAAAGTGTAACTTTGTCACCAACTAAATAATTCCAAGAAGCTTGTTTTTTTTGAAGTTTTTTCAAGAAAACGTACTTTGAATCACTCTTTTTTATTATATTTGCAATCGAAAATCGATTTGAACCTTGACTAAACGATGAAATAGTTATGGAACAGAAGTTAAAAACCATATTTTATGCGATGGGTGCGATGATTCTTGCACCCCAAACCCTCTGTGCTCAGTCTGTGAACATCGAAGGCCTAGACTCCTTGCGCTTATCAGGTTCGGTGAGTGTAGTGGAGCCTGAACTTCTGAAGAAGGGTGTGCTCAATAATGCCCTGGATGCCTTGAGCGGACAGACGGCAGGTGTTAACGTCACTACCAATGGTCTTGACCGTATTGCTATGTTGAACTCCGTCCGGGTTCGCGGTACAACTTCTATCATGGGCGGCAATGATCCTCTGGTGATTATTGATGGTGTTACTTCTGATGTGGCGACGCTTGCTACAATCTATCCCGCCGATATAGAGAGCTTTACAGTACTGAAGAATGCCAGCGAAACGGCACTCTATGGTTCCCGTGGTGCTTCGGGCGTTATCCAGGTAAAGACCAAGAAGGGTACGGGTAAGGGATTTCAGATTTCTTACGAGGGAAACTATGGTATAGAGGCGATGTACAAAAGTATGGAGATGCTCAATGCCGCCGAATACATAGCTGCTGCACAGAAGTATGGGCTGGAGTATAACAATAAGGGATATGATACCAATTTCCGCAAGGCGATTACCCGAACCGGAAATATCCAGAACCATTATCTGGCCTTCAGCGGTGGCACTCCGCAGAGCAACTACCGCGCTTCTTTTGGCTATATCGACCATAACACGATTATTCGGAGCAAGGGCTATCGTAATCTGGTGGCTAAGATTGATGTCACCCAGAAGGCGTTTGGCGATAAACTGACGGGAGATTTCGGCGTGTTCGGTTCGTCTTTCAAGAACAATGATATCTTCGACAGTCAGACGCTTTTCTATTCTGCCGATGCCATGAATCCTACTTATCCTTATGATAAGCTGAACGGCAGTTGGGTGAAGAATGGGGCTGCATCTCAGGTGAATCCTCCCGGTGCCGTGCTCAAGGAGCGTAATGATACGAAGAACATGAACTTCAATGCTCATCTGAAGTTGAACTATGATATGACAAATTCTCTGAGTGTTTCTGCTTTCGGAGCATACAGTTATGCTTCCAACGAGAACAACCAGTTCTGTCCTACCTGGGTTTGGGCGCAGGGCAATCTCTATCGTGGGGAGTTCAAGAGCGAGGACTGGCTTGCCAATGTATCGTTTAACTATCAGCATTCGTGGGGAATCCACAATCTGAAGGCTATGGTGGGTGCAGAATATCAGAAGGATATTCGAACGGGATTCTGGACTTCTGCGAAGGGAATCACCAACAACGACATGTATTACCATAACATAGGTGCTGCTGCATCACGGCCTTTCGGTGGGACAGACAGCAAGTACGAAGATCCGACCCTGGCTTCTGTGATGGGCAATGTCGACTACACCTTATATAATAAGTATAGTCTTTCGGTTTCCATGCGTGGAGATGGTTCTTCGATGGTGGGCAATGACCATACCTGGGGTTTCTTCCCATCCGTCTCTCTTTCCTGGGATATGAAGCAGGAGAAATGGCTCCGTTCTCTCAAGGAAATTACCATGCTGAAACTGCGTACGGGCTATGGACGCTCAGGTAATCTTGGCGGAATATCTTCTTATACCACTTTGAATACGGTACGGCAGAATGGAATTGTTTCGGTGAACAGTTCTCCTACGGTTACGATGGGAATGATTAGCAATAATAATCCTGATCTGAAGTGGGAAACCCGCGCTACCTGGAATATCGGAGCTGATTTGGGATTGTGGAACAACCGGCTGGTTCTGACGGCAGAATATTACTATTCCAAGACCACCGACATGCTCTATGCCTATGATGTGCCGGTTCCGCCTTTTGCCTATGATAAACTGTTGGCAAACCTGGGTTCTATGAGCAACCAGGGTTTGGAGGTCGGCGTTTCCTTCACTCCTATCCAGAAGAAGGACATGGAACTGAATATCAATATGAATCTCTCCTGGCAGAAGAACAAACTCCTCTCGCTGAGTGGTGAATATGACGGAATGCAGATGTCGGCAGCCGATATTACTGCGATGGGTGCCTTGTCGGGCGCCGGTCAGCATGGTGGTTACAACAATGTGGTCTATCAGATAGTTGGTCAGCCTTTGGGGGTATTCTATCTTCCTCATTGCAAGGGAATTATAGAAGATGGAAATGGGCATTACCGCTATGATATCGAAGATTTGGACAAGAACGGAACCGTAGATTTGAGTGATGGCGGTGACAGATATATTGCCGGTCAGGCTACTCCTAAAGTAACGTTGGGTTCCAATATCAGTTTCCGTTATCGCGACTGGTATCTTTCATTGCAGATGAACGGAGCCTTCGGACATAAGATATTCAATGGTACGGGCTTAGCCTACACCAATATGTCGAGTTTCCCGGATTATAATGTGCTGAAGGGAGCTCCTGAGAAGAATATCGTTGACCAGAATGTTTCTGATTATTGGCTGGAGAAGGGCGATTATCTCAACTTTGAGAATCTCACGCTGGGCTATGATATCCCTATCCGAAAGGGCGTGGTGCAGTCGCTCAGAGTTTCGGCGAGTGTCAACAATCTTGCCACCATCAGCAGTTACAGCGGCTTGACTCCGATGATTAACAGCTACGTGGTGAACAGTACGATGGGTATTGATGATAAGCGGACTTATCCTGTTTACAGAACCTTCTCATTGGGTTTAAGTGTTCAATTCTAAAATCAGAAAGTTATGAAACGATATAGATTTTTATTTCTGCTGCTGGCGGCATTGTCTATGACATCCTGCCTGGACGAACATCCTAAGGATCAGTTGGACGAGGATGCCATCTATGGCTCTGCATCTGATATTTATATCAATGCCGTGGCTTCTCTCTATAATTATATAGGTGGAGCTAACGAGAGTGAGGGCATCCAGGGCACCTGCCGTGGCATTTACGATTATAATACGCTGACCACCGATGAGGCGATGATTCCGATTCGAGGCGGCGACTGGTATGATGGTGGCCTCTGGAATGCCATGTACCAGCATCGGTGGAGTGCCGATGACCAGTCTCTTTATGATACGTGGAAGTACCTTTATAAGGTTATCGTGCTGGCTAATAAGTCTTTGGATATTATCAGCAACAAGTCGGCCCTGCTTTCTGCTGCACAGCAGGAGGAATATCGGGCTGAGATAAGAGCCATCCGGGCTATGTTCTATTACTATGCTATGGACATGTTCGGTCGGGTTCCATTGGTCCTTTCCAGTGCAGAACAGCTCCATTCCAGCCTGTTCCAAGGTCAGACAGATCGCAGTTCTATCTTCCAGTTTGTCTTTCAGGAGTTGCAGCAGGTATTGCCTTCACTTCCCGACCAGCACAGCAATAAGGAAGGCAATTATTATGGTCGCATCACCCAGCCGGTAGTCAACTTTCTGTTGGCGAAATTGGCTTTGAATGCAGAAATCTATATGTATGATGACTGGACCCAGGGTTATGCGAGCCGTCCGAAGGGAAGTGACATTCATTTCTCTGTGCCGGCTTCTGATGCCTCTTTGCGTAATGACGATAAGGTGGACTGCAGGAAGTTGAATGCCTGGGAAACCTGCATTTATTATTGTGATAAACTGGCAAAAGAAGGCTATGCCCTGGAGTCGGATGATTCATTCAATTTCTCTACACATAATGAGACATCGAAGGAGAATATCTTCACGATTCCGATGGATAAGAATATCTATACCAACCAGTTCCATTATCTCTTCCGCTCTTACCATTATACGCATGGCGGTGTCTTGGGATGGGGAAGTGAGAATGGTACCTGTGCCACGATTTCTACGATGAAAGCCAATCATTATGGCGAGGCTGATGAAGATGCCCGTTGCAAGATGAACTTTGTGGCGGGAGTGGTAAAGGTAGATGGTCATGAACTGCTGATGGATAATGGAAAGCCGTTGGAGTATCAGCCTTTTGAAGTGGCTCAAAACCTGACCAACAGTAAGTTTGTCAAGACGGCTGGAGCGAGGATGGCGAAGTATGAGGTGGATAGAACCTCTTATATGGACGGCAAGTTGCAGAGTAACGACATAGTTCTTTTCCGCTATGCAGATGCTTTATTGATGAAGGCAGAGGCAAAGGTCCGAAACGGAGAGAATGGTGATGAGGAGTTGAATAGGATTCGTGCCCGTGTGGGAATGCCTTACCGTAAGGCTACGCTCGATAACATTCTGGAAGAGCGGTTGCTGGAGTTGGTATGGGAAGGATGGCGTCGTCAGGATCTCATCCGTTTCGGCAAATTCACCGGTGCCTACGATCTCCGTACGCCTCTTCAGGGTGAATCCTCCGGCTACACCACTGTCTTCCCGATTCCTCAGAAATGCATCGATTTAAATTCTGAATTGGTACAGAATAAGGGATATGTCAATATTTTGAAGTAAAGAAACTTGAATAGAGTATATGAAAAGAGATCAGCTCTTATCAGAAGCATCTGTTTTTGAAAGTTTTTCCCAAAAAGGTTTGTGGTTTCAGGAATAATGGCTAATTTTGCGGGCTGAAAGGGGAATCGCTTGATAGGCGATGATTCTTGGAATGATATAATATAAATAGGATATGGATAGGAAAAATGATGGCCTCAGACTGATGGATGGGGCTGGATATAAGAAGATAATAATTGTTTGCGACTCTTATAAGGGCTGCCTTTCAAGCAGAGAGGTAAATGAGGCGATTGCTTCGGGAGTGAAGGAATGGAATGCGGATGATGCTTCTCCCGAAATCATTACCCTGGAAATGAGTGATGGGGGAGAGGGAATGCTCGATGCTTTTCTTTCGGCGATGAAGGGAGAGCGAGTGAGGATTCATGCCCATGATGCGCTGATGAGATGGATTGAGGCGGAATACGGAATCGTGGATGATACGGCGATTATCGAGATTGTGCAGACTGCCGGACTGGCTCTGATTGAGCCTGAACAGCGCAACCCGATGAAGGCTACTTCCTGGGGCGTGGGCGAGATGATAATGAATGCTTATTGCCGGGGCGTGCGCCGTTTTATCGTGGGCTTGGGCGGTAGCGCCACATCCGATTGCGGTATCGGAATGCTCAAGGCGATGGGCGACGACTGGAAGAAAATCCGTCAGGAATGCAGTTTCGTGCTGGCTTCGGACGTTACCAATCCGCTCTGTGGTGAAAACGGAGCGGCTCATGTCTTTGCCCCTCAGAAGGGAGCTGATGCTAAGATGGTGCAGATGCTGGATAATAGAGCAAGGAAGTTTGCCGAGGTAAGCGCCAAGCATTTCGGATATGATAGAAGTATGGTTTCCGGGGCTGGTGCTGCCGGCGGATTGGGCTATGCTTTCCTGCAATATTTCAATGCTGAGGCTCGTCCAGGGGCTGAACTTCTCTTGGATGAGATAGGTTTTGATGCGCTCATTCTGGATGCTGATCTCGTGATTACGGGCGAGGGACATAGCGACCGTCAGACCTTGATGGGGAAACTGCCGCAAAGAATTCTTGAGCATGGTGCCAATCAGAAAATCTGGCTCGTCTCGGGTGGCGTAAGCGACAGGCAGGTGATGCTGGATGCAGGTTTTGATAGAGTGATTCAGATTACTCCTGATTCTATGCCTTTAGAAGAAGCGATGAAGCCGGGTGTGGCCCGTAACAATATCATCACGGCGATTCGTAGGCAATTTGCTTTGTAATTTCAGTTATTATCCGTATCTTTGCGCCCGATTATCAAAACAGGGTAAAAAGAATAAGAAATAATGAAGTATATAATTTTTGATTTTGATGGAACCATCGGCGATTCGCAGAGTCTCATCGTGAAGACCTTGCAGGATACGATGCGTGCAAGAAAACTGGAAGTGAAATCGGATGAGGCTTGTGCCAAGACCATCGGTTTAAGACTGGATGAGGCTTTCGTCTCGCTCTTCGGAATGAGTGCTGAGGAGGGAATGGAATGCGCAGCAACCTATCGCGAGATTTTCCTGGAGAACAAAAAGACGATGATCGTGCAGCCCTTCCCTCATGTAATAGAAACCCTGAGAGCGTTGCATCGCTGTGGGTTTGTATTGGGTATGGCCAGCAGTCGAAACCATTGCTCGCTGGATGGATACGTGCATCAGATGCAGCTGGAGGATATATTCTCTTCCATTGTTGCAGGCGATGATGTGGAGCATGCGAAGCCAGCACCTGATATGGTCTTCAAGGCATTGAAGGAGATGAAGGGAACGGCAGATGAAACCCTTGTAGTGGGCGATATGAATTTCGATGTGGATATGGCGCATCATGCCGGCTGCAAGGCCTGTGCTGTGACTTATGGCAACGGAACCCGCCAACAGCTCGCCTCTGCCGAATGGATCATCGATGATTTAGCAGAACTCCTGGAAATCGTAAAAGAATAAACTGAACTCTGAATAAAAAGATAATTTTATCCTTGCTGGAATAAAAAAGCGGATAAAGTTATCTTTTTATTCATTTTTTTATAGTACCTTTGCACCCGCAATTGGTTCGCTGCCACCTTCTGCCGCCTCAGGCAGGATGAGTGCGTAGTGATTAAAAGGGAATCGGGTGAGAAGCCCGGACAGTCCCGCTGCTGTAAGCGTCTTATTGCGGCAAGCACCATGGTCACTGACATTTTTTCGGGAAGACCGCTTGCCATGAGTTTTGCATCTTCTTATGTTTACATAGAGTGAGATGCTGGGAGGACGCAAGTCAGAAGCCCTGCCGTTGCCATCGGAAACAATATGATGAAAGAGTGTCTTTAGGATAAGAGATTCCGATGATTCTATCAAACCCCGTGGGATGGGTTCGTGATGGAGACACAGATAATAATATAAAAAATAGAATGAATGAAGGCATTGAGGATATTTTGTCTCGGTGGCTTGCTACTGTTGTATGCACAAGTGGGTCTGGGGCAAGATTCCATTCGTACCGAGCATTTGCAGGAAGTAAAAGTGAATGCTCGGCAGCACCGGATACTTACGAGCACATCGCCTCTCCAACTTTTGGACAAGGGGGATATGTTAAGGCTCGGCGTTACGGATATGGCCGACGCCTTGCACCGAATGCCAGGCATCAATCTGCGCGACTATGGTGGAGCTGGAGGAATGAAGACGGTAGCTGTGCGTGGATTTGGAGCGGGACACACGGGCGTGAGTTACGATGGTGTGCTGCTCAGCGAATGTCAGGGCGGCGAAATTGATGTGTCCCGTTATTCGCTCGACCAAGTGCAGACATTGCGACTCACCATTGGTGACAACGACGACATTTTCATTTCGGCCCGGCAAGCCTCGGTGGCAGCTTTGCTTGCCATCGAGACTATGAGCGAGATTCCCATCGACCAGCAGCCTCACCTCTCTACTCAGTTGCAGGTGGGGTCCTTCGGATATGTCTCGCCTTATCTGCGCTATGTGCAGAGATTGTCAGATAGGTTCACTCTCCAGGCGATGGGTGAGTACACCTATGCCGAAAACGACTATCCTTTCATTTTGCACAATGGTAAATATACTACCCATGAGCGAAGAACCAACAGTCGTATGAACTCGGGGCATGGCGAACTGAATATGCACTGGATGATGGGCAGACGAGCCGATGGTATGAGCCGGAACCAATTGTGGGCAAAGATTTACTATTATGACAACGACCGACAGTTGCCTGGCATCGTGAGATATTATACCGATGTAACAGCCGAACAGTTGCACGACCGCAACGCCTTTGCTCAGGCGAGGTGGCAAGCCAGAAGTCTCGATGACCATTGGATGCTGAAGGTGCAAGCCAAGATGAACTGGGCGAGCTCTGCCTATCAGGACACGCTCGTGGCAAATCGGCGCAATGATGCTACCTACTGGCAGAGGGAATTTTATACTTCGGCAGCACTGATGTGGATGCCGGGGGACGGCTGGGCGGTGGATTACTCTGCCGACTGGATGATGAACTCGCTCAACAGCACTCTCGCCACCGACCTGCGACCTCATCGACATGGCATCCTGCAGTCGCTCTCCGCCCGATATGCGAAGGGAAGATGGGTAGCTCTTGCCAGAATATTGGCTTCGGTTTACCTCAACAGCGTGGGGCGCAAGATAGAGACTCAGCAAGGCAGCGCCAATCCTACCAAAGCAGGACAGGCTGCCAAGGATGCACGCCGGCTTTCGCCATCGCTTTCGCTTTCTTATCGGCTCCTGGGAAATGGTACTGCCAGCGATGAGCTTTATCTCAGGGCTTCGTACAAGGACATCTTCCGGGTTCCTACTTTCAACGAGAACTATTTCTTCCATTATGGAAGTTCAGATCTGAAGCCTGAGAAAACCCGACAGTTGAATATCGGGTTTACGTGGAAAAAAACTTCTTCGGGAGATGGGGGAAACGGCGAATCCCTACGTTATAAGGGATGGAATATTCAAGCAACGCTGGACGGCTATTGCAATCGGGTGACCGACAAGATTGTGGGCGTTCCTTACAATATGTTCGTTTGGCGTACTGTGAACTTGGCACGGGTTGATGTAGTTGGCGCGGATGCCTCTTTGCGTGGTATCTGGCAGATGGCTCCGGGGCAGCAACTCTCGCTGCAAGGGTCGTATAGCTACCAGCACGTGGTGAATCATACCGACCGCTCGTCCAGATATTATGGCAATCAGGTAGCCTATATCCCTCTGCACTCGGGCAGTATTGCCTTGGGGTGGGAGAATCCCTGGGTGAATGTCTCGCTCCATGGACAAGGAATGAGCAAGCGATGGGCCAACAATGAGCATTATGAAGGCACCGAAGTGGATGGTTACTGGGACATGGGGTTGACGCTCTATCGTCAGCTGGATGGACTGACTCTTTTGGGGAAATCCCTGAGAGGTGTGAAGGTTAGAATGGATGTGAAGAACCTGCTGTCTGAGCAGTATGAACTCGTAGGGCATTATCCGATGCCTCGCTGCAGCTGGATGTTAAGCATCGGGTATAACTTCTAGATAGTAACAAATTAGATTCAAATATAAACAGAAAAAGAAAATGAAAAAGTATTTATTAGGTTTGGCGGTGCTCTTGATGGGTACTGCAGTGATGACATCATGTAGCGACGACAACGATGGTCCTGAGACTTATCTCCAGGAGTACAGCACGGGCGCTTATGTCGTGAATTCAGGTAACATGTATAACAAAATTGAGAGCTCTCTCACAGCTATCGACTATGCTTCAAGCACAGCCACACAGAAAGTATTCAAGGCTGCTAACGGTCGTTCGCTCGGTAATACTGCCAATGATGGCATCGTATATGGCAACAAGATTTATCTCGCCGTAGATCAGAGCAACACCATCGAGGTAATCGACAAGAAAACCAAGCAGAGTATCAAGCAAATCAAGACTACAGACCTGCTGGGCAAAGCCGAGGGTGCTGAGCCTCGCCATATCATCGCTGACGGTGGCAAGGTTTATTTTACCACATACGGTGGATATGTGGCTGCCGTGGACACCACAAGCTTTGCTCTTCAAAAGAAGTGGCAGGTGGGCAGCTATCCTGAGAGCTTGGTCATCGGCAATGGCAATCTCTATGTAGCTAACAGCAACTACGGTTATGGTGGTGGCAACATCTCTTGCATCAATCTTTCCAACGACAATGTTGAGACTAAGAATATCGAGGGCGTGAACAATCCTACCAGCATCTATTATGCATCTAATGTTTTGTATGTTCTCGACAACCCAGTATATGGACCTGCTCCTGACTATGCGACCACTGGCGAGAATGCCCTACGTGCAGTGAGTTTCGCCGAGGGCAAGTCGCAGAAGGTGGCAGATGGCAACTATGCAGTATGCGTAACCCCTGGTACTACAACACGTATGAATGTGGTTCGTTCTTATTTCTTTGTGCTCAATGCACCTTATGGCGGCACTCCTAGCGTGAGTGTGCTTGCAGCAGGAAGTACACAACCACAGGCGATGACGCTCTCAGAGATGCCTGTGAGCCCATGCGGCATTTTCGCCGATCCATTGAACGGTCATATCTTCGTGCTCTCTTATAAAATGGGCGATAAAGGTACTCCCGACTATAATGGTAACGGCTATGTAGTGGAGTATGACAGCGCTGGTCAGAAGCAGCATGAGTATGAGACTGGCGTAGGTTCTTGCGCTATGTTCTTTGACTCTGCCTACAAGACAGCATACGCAGAATAAGATGTCGCGAGACAGATGATTATATAACTCATCCAATCCATGGGGAAGTGTCGTTTCGGCGCTTCCCTTTTTTATGTGTCGGGCATGCTGTTTTATATATTTTTTTTGCGTCAAAGAATTGCCATATTGCCATATAGATAGGTTATCTCTTTGATTACGAATGTGTTAAGTGTATGGCAATTCTCTGTTCTTCGGTTCTATCTGCCATATATTGCCATAAAAACCAGCGCAATATAGGTGTTTTAGAGGGATTTTGGGGTGAAAACTAAGAGAGCATTGAGCAAAAATCCTTTTTTCCGGTTCAATGCTTGGCTTTTTTCATTTGTTTTTTTGCATTTTAACTGACGACATAGAAGAAATTACGTCCCGACGTAGCATCTGATACGTCCCGACGTAATAATCATTATGTCGCGACGTACAGCCAGATACGTCGCGACGCAGTTTCCTGAACGTCCTGATTGCATCTGGTAAAGCTTTTGAAAACGGCTACATAGAAACAAAAAAGGTGTGTCTTAAGGCAAAGACACACCTTTTCTTTTGTTTTTTATTGTTTCAGAACCGAGTTCTTCTTTATCTTTTTCGAATCTTTATTCCTCCATCAACTTGCGATAGCGACCCTTCTTGATTTCTGTATCGCCAAGACGGCGGGCCTTGTTGATTTCATACTCAGAATAGCTGCCCTCGAAGAAGAAGACCTCACCATTGCCCTCGAAGGCAA
>OWJS01000750.1_pt1 | contig 11882 bp, 5 predicted proteins | sample 1732961 | NCBI WGS metagenome assembly OWJS01 (sample SAMN05065774, study PRJEB22554) | human gut metagenome | biome: ENVO:2100002; feature: ENVO:00000062; material: ENVO:00002003 | host: Homo sapiens | place: USA
TGAAGAAGGATACTTGGAAAATGGTGATTCAGATTGCGATCAGCATTCTCACCGCCATAGCCACTTCGCTCGGCGTTTCAAGCTGCGTGTAAGCAGCAGGAAAGCAGAAAGTAAGATGCAGGAAAGCAGAATGAAATCTGCATGTGATTAGTTTTTGAGAAGATTTTATCTATTACAACCGCTCCTCCTATATATATAGGTGGAGCGGTTTATTTATTTCCGATCAATTATCCCCCCGGTCATTAAGGTCATTAAGGATTTACAAAGAAAAGTTGTTGGAAAACGAGTAAAAAATCATCATTTTTTTGCTCGTTTTCCTTTTTTTTATTATCTTTGCCTTAAAAATCAATAATAGTATGATAACAGGAGAAATCAAAAACAAGATAGACCAGATATGGGACACCTTCTTTGTGGCAGGTATTACCAACCCTATCACCGTATTGGAACAGATGACCTACATCTTCTTCATGAAGATGCTCGACGACAAGCAGCTCCAGGAAGAGGAAAACGCACGCGACTTTGACGGCGAAGTACAGAACCCTACCTTCCCCGAAGGACAGCTCTGGATTAACCCCGACGCTACCACCGACGAGGAGAAGGCTGGAATCCCTTACGAAAGCCTGCGCTGGCACGTGTTCAAGAACCTGGGCGCCGACAATATGTTCAAGGTGGTAAGGCAGCACGTGTTCGAATTCATCAAGCACATCGGCACGGGCGAAGAAAGCGCCTACAGCCGCTACATGAAGTCGGCTATTTTCCTGATTCCCAACGCCCGAACCCTTACCAAGGTAATCGACGGCGTGGATTCTCTCGATATGAACAACCGTGACGCGATGGGCGACGTCTATGAATACATTCTGGGCAAGATGGCGGCAAGCGGCACCAACGGACAGTTCCGCACCCCCCGACACATTATCCGTATGATCGTGGAGATGATGCAGCCTACACCGAAGGATTACATCTGCGACCCAGCCATGGGATCGGCAGGATTCCTCGTAGAAGCCGTGAAATACATCAAGGAGAATTACGAGACCATCCTCTATGCTGGAGAACAGGTGCAACACATGAAGACCTCGATGATCAATGGCTACGATACCGACCAGACCATGCTGCGCATAGGAGCCATGAACCTGCTGCTGCACGACATTACTGCCCCGGAACTTGCCTGGCGCGATTCGCTCTCTGAGCAGAACGAAGACCAGAACTGCTACTCGCTCATCATGGCGAACCCTCCGTTTGCGGGCAGTCTCGACAAGGGCAATGTAAACAAGAAGATTCTTGCCTACGCCAACACCAGCAAGACCGAGCTACTGTTCCTGGCTCAGTTTGTCCGCTCCCTGGAGTTGGGCGGCCGCTGCGCCAGCATCGTTCCCGATGGAGTACTTTTCGGAACTTCCAGGGCGCACGTGGCTATCCGCAAGGAGATAGTTGACAACCAGCAGTTGCGTGCCGTCATTTCCATGCCGAGTGGCGTGTTCAAGCCATACGCCGGAGTTTCTACCGCCGTTCTTGTGTTCAGCAAGACCAACTGTGGTGGAACGGACAAGGTATGGTTTTATGACATGAAGGCGGATGGATATTCGCTCGATGACAAGCGTACGCCGATAGCCGACAATGATATTCCGGATGTGGTAAACCGCTTCCTGCATCCTGAGTCTGAGGGTTCCCGCACCCGCAAGGACCAGAGCTTCTTCGTACCCGTAGAGGAAATCCGCCAGAACGATTACGACCTCTCTATTAATAAGTATAAGGAGATAGAGCGTGAGAAGGTGGAATACGAGCCTGTAAAGGATATTCTAGTAAGACTGGAAGAGAATGAAGGCGAGTTTCTGAAGGGTTACAGAGATTTGTGCAAGATGCTGGAAGAAGATGAAAAGAAGGAGGAAATGGTATGAGAAAGGGATGGGAATATAAAAGATGGAAAGAAGTACTGACTATTATAAATGGAAAGAACCAGTCTGCTGTAGTAGATGAAAATGGAGAATATCCGATTTATGGTAGCGGTGGAATTATGGGCTATGCAAACAATTGGTTATGTCCAGAAAACTGCGTAATAATAGGAAGAAAGGGAAACATTAATAAGCCAATTTTTGTTGAAACAAAATTCTGGAATGTAGATACTGCATTTGGTCTCAATGCCAATAAAGAGTACCTTTTGCCCAAATTCTTGTACTATTTCTGCCTTGACTATAATTTTGAGCGTCATAATAAAGCTGTGACGATTCCTAGTTTAACAAAAGCAGATTTATTGAAAATAGACATTCCTCTTCCACCCAAATCCACTCAGCTTGCGATAGTTTCCGAACTTGACAAGATAAACGAGTTGATTCGTTTGAAGAAGGAGCAACTTAAAGATTTCGACAATCTCGCTCAAAGCCTCTTCTATGAGATGTTTGGAGACCCTGTGGAAAATGAAAAAGGATGGGAAGTGAAGAAGTTGGGAGATGTTTGTACGGACATTACAGATGGTGACCATATGCCTCCACCAAAATCTGATTTCGGAATTCCTTTCATTACAATTTCGGATATTGACAAAGAGACTCGTTGCTTAATTTTCGAGAATACATTTTATGTTCTAGAAGATTATTACAATAATCTCAAGGAAAATAGGAAGCCCCAGAAAGGTGATTTACTATATACTGTTACAGGTTCGTATGGAATTCCTGTTATAGTAAAGACTGATAAGAAATTTTGTTTTCAACGACACATTGCTTTATTGCGTCCAAATAATGAAATATTATCATTATTTTTATGCTATTGGATGCAAAGTGATGGAGTAAAATTTATGGCAGACAAGGTTGCTACTGGAATTGCTCAAAAAACTATTGGATTAAAATCCATCAGAAAATTTAGCTGCATCCTCCCACCCCTCCCCCTCCAACATCTCTTTGCCCAACGCATAGAACAAATAGAGCATCAGAAGGCAGAAGTTCAGAAATCCATCACGGATTTCGAAACCCTACTTGCTTCTCGCATGCAATACTGGTTCGAATAGGAAACAGAACAAGCCCCCTATTCGAATTACAAAAACAAGAAGTTTAACCCTAACAAGATAAACGACAATGAAGAATTTTGACTTTATCAAAAAGCTGGCAGAAGAAATTCCAGCCCTCCACCAGCTATACGCATACTGCGATAAAGCAGAAATCTTTCAGAAGGCATTCCCCGAAGAGAGTGCCGCCAATGCTCGCAAGGCTTTAGAATGGCTCGTGAAAAACCATCTGACGATGGCAGAGGTACCCCTCGCCCCACACGAAACCTTAAACAATATGGTGAAACGCCCTGAGATAGATGCCTTTATTAACGAAGACAGGGAGTTTGAACAAAACATGCGCACGGTAAAGAAAATAGGCAATTATGCAGCCCATACGGGGAGTCAGCCAATAAAGCAAAACGAAGCCTTTATCTGTCTGCGAGCACTCTACTATGTGGTATGTGGTTTCCTCTACCGTTGGCAAGCAATTACCCAATACGCAGCCTTCGATGCTACACGCATCCCACAAGACTTCACCCAAATTCATGCAACGGATAACTCTGAACCTACCATATCGCCCGACCTATCAGACCATGTTTCTGCTGAAGCTATTGAACATCCCAAGGCTCCCAAAACACAACCTGCCGAATCACTTGAAAGCGAAGCCATTACTCGCCAATGCCTCATCGACTACATGCTCAACGAAGCTGGATGGGAAATACTCAGTGTAAAGGGCGACATACAAGGTGGCAAGGCTGGCATAGAGATAAAAATAGAAGGTATGAACCCGCAATTCCACCCTTCGGGCATTGGGTATGCCGACTATGTGCTCTTTAGCAAGGGCGGAAAACCATTGGCAGTAATTGAAGCTAAAAGCACCACTCACAGTCCGAAAGCAGGACGCAAACAAGCAATGGAGTATGCAGATTGCTTGGAGAAAAAGTATGGTGTGCGACCCGTCGTTTATTTTACCAATGGCTACAAAACTTGGGTGATAGACGGCATGGGCTATCCCGACAGAGAGGTAATATCCTTCCACAGCCACGACGACTTGGAATATCTGATTCAGAAACGAGGGCGTGCCGACATTACCAATCTGACGATAGACGATGAAATAACCAATCGCCCCTATCAAAAAACCGCCATAAAGAGTTTGGTGGAATGGCTCAACAAGAAGCATCGCCGTGGACTGCTCGTGCTGGCAACTGGTACGGGCAAGACTCGTGTGAGTATTTCGCTCTGCAAACTGCTCGACAATAACAACTGGATTACAAGGGTTCTCTTCCTTGCCGACCGCACAGAACTGGTGAACCAAGCACGCAAGAACTTCGAAAAATTCTTGCCAAGCCAAACCATGACCAGTTTGTCGGACGATGCAAAGCCCGACAGAACGGCACGCTTCGTATTCTCTACCTATCAGACCATGATTAACTACATCAACGCTGAACCCGTAGAGTTTACCATCGGACATTTCGACCTCATCATCATTGACGAGGCGCACCGCAGTGTGTTTGGTAAATATGGTGCCATCTTTCAATATTTCGATTCTCTGCTCATTGGTCTCACTGCCACCCCACGTGCTGAGATTGACAAAAACACCTTTCAGCTGTTGGAACTGGAGAATGAGCCGAACTTTGAATACTCCTACGACGAGGCCATTGGCGATGGGTATCTTTGTCCTTATCGCTTGAAGAAATGCAACTCTAAGTTGATTAACCGAGGCATTAAATATAAGGATTTAAGTGCTAAAGAGCGTGAGGAACTTGAAAAGGTTTGGGCGTATGAAAAAGCAATGAAGGGCATTCCTGAGGAAGAAGAATATCATCGCGACATTCAGGGCAGCGAGATTTTCAACTACCTTATCAATGACGACACCATCGACAAGGTGTTATCGGAATTGATGACGAACGGACTGAAGGTGCACAGTGGCGAGGATGTGGGAAAAACCATTATTTTTGCCTACAACCATGAGCATGCTGAGCGCATTGCAGAGCGTTTTCAAAAGCTCTACCCTGAACGTGGTGCCAACTACTTCCAAGTGGTAGACTACCAGACGAAACACCACGCTGCGCTCATTGCCGACTTTAAGATAGAAAGCAAGATGCCACAAATTGCGGTGTCGGTAGATATGCTCGACACGGGCATTGATGTGCCTGAAATTTTGAACCTTGTATTCTTCAAAATCGTTAAGTCGAAGATTAAGTTCGACCAAATGATTGGTAGAGGAACCCGACTCTGCAAAGACCTTTTCGGACCTGACCAGGACAAGCAGGAGTTCTACATTTTTGACTGGTGCGGAAACTTCGACTATTTCTCGAAGAATGGCGATGACTTGCATCCCTCTAACAGCAAATCGCTCACCGAACGTCTTTTCTGCCTCCGTTTGGACATTGCCAAGGAGTTGCAAAGTGCTGCGCATCAAGAGAAGGAGTTTGACAAGCAACTACACGACACACTGAAGACCCTGTTGCATAAGCAAGTGGCTGAAATTGGCAAGGAACGCAAGGAGGCTCGTCCATGGCTGCACATCATTGAACCTTACAGAGATAAGAAGAAATGGGTCTGCCTTTCGGCAGTGGATGCCCAACAACTAAAAACGATTGGTCAGCTGATTAAGGTGGAAAAGGATGATGAGGATGCCAAACGGTTTGACATTGTGATGCTTCACATCATGTTGTCGCATATTGACTCTACCCATAAAGCAGGACTGTTCCGAAAGCAGGTGACGAGAATTGCCTCTATTTTGGAGAAGAAAGCATCGGTGCCTGCTGTTATGGAACACATCAACACCATCCGTGAGGTTCAGAAGCCTGTGTTTTGGCAGAATGAGTCGTTGGATGCCTTAGAACATGTGCGCAACGAACTTCGTGGACTGATGCACTTGCTGAAGGAGCAACGAAAAGGCGAAAAGTTTGTAATCAATATTGATGACAGCTACGACATTACTGAAGGAAATGGTGATGAAGTGATTAGCACCAACTATAAGCAGCGTGTGTTAGACTATTTGGCTGAAAACAGCGAGAACGAAACAATCCGCAAAATTAAGGAATTCGAGCAGTTGACTACAGACGATTTTAAGGAATTGGAACGCATATTCTTTGAGGAATTAGGCACTAAGGATGAGTTTAACGAACTTACTCAAGGGCATCCTTACAAGAATAATGTGGCTGCCTTTATCCGTGTGATCAATGGCGTCGACCATGAACGGGCTCTCCAAATTTACCAACATTTTATTGAGGGTTACAATCTCACCTCTGAACAAGAGCTTTATCTGAAGAACATTCTGGATTACATCAGTGTGAATGGCGACATTGAAACTCGCAACTTCACGGAGTATCCGCTGAAAGAGCTGAAATGGCGTGAAACCTTCGGTAACCAGTTCATCAATCTCAAAGATTTTATCAAGCAGATGCATCAGGTGATAATAGCATAAGGTAAAGTAAGTAGTAGTCTGTAAAGTCTAAAAGTTTTTTAGTCATAAATGTCCATCAATGAGCCATAAATGTTCATGAATTTATTTTTTTTGAATTTCCATAAATAACCCTTTTCGGGGTTGGGCTGGCGCGTGAAGCATTGTTTAGTCATAATTGTCCTGTGTGTACAATGCCCTCAGAAAAGTAACTTAGCTAACATGCCCAAGTATGTTAACTTACTTTGCCAAGTATGTTAACTTAAATGGCAAAGTAAGTCAACATACTTTTTTTCGACACTTTAGCTGCTTTTTTGGGAAACCAATAAAAACCTTACATTCTGCAGAAAAAAATCTCTCTTTTTCATCCCTTTCAATCCGAAAAGAAAGAAATCTGTTTAATCAGCAAAATCCGTATTCAATATTCCCTTTTCAAGACTACCAATTAACACGTCCGAGTTAAACAATAGAAAAGGCAAAGTTAATCAATTAACTTGGTCGAGTTAATCAATTAACTTGGTCGAGTTAATCAATAGACTTTTTGTTTACAAAAGACACCCCAAAAAGCTCATCATGGAAATCAGCCTACCCTATACCGCTCCCTAACGAGATAAGGTTGGCGCGAGAAACATGGGTGATTCTATTAAAAATGTGCAGCCTTTTTATGCTCTTTTCCCCCAATAAGCTCTAAAAACATTTACAAAATTTGTCCTTATAGCTATTTCGTTGTTCTATTTCACCTTTAATTTAAAAAAAGCTATTGAAAAGTTGCATCGTATTACATGAATCTCTAATTTTGCAGCGTTGAGTTATAAAAGAAGACTCAACAAAGAAAAAATAACATTCAAACATAACAAACAAGCAGACACATGAAAAAGTTATTTTTGACCCTCGCAGTTGCTTTCGCCTCATTGGCAGCAAATGCACAGCTTTATGTTGGTGGTGAAGTAGGCGCATGGCGCAATTCTGACGCTAACCACACAACTTTCGATCTTAAGCCTGAAATTGGTTACCAGCTTAGCGATAAATGGGACCTCGGTGTAGGTATCGGTTTTAGCCACGACTATGAAGGTAAAGGTGAAGACAACGACGGAAACACTATGCTCAAGGTAAAGACAAATAGTTTTGAAATTAATCCTTACGCACGTTGGAGCTTCGTTAAGTTTGGTCCCGTTCGTATGTTCCTTGATATTACTGGTGGTGTAAGCACTTACAAGGTAAAGAACACTTACCGTAATCCTCTTACTGGCGAAAGCACTACAAAGTCTGGCGATGCTCAGGTCGGATGGCGCATTGGTGTAGAACCTGGTATCGCTGTAGGTCTTTGCAAGAACCTCGACTTTATTGCTCATGTTGGCTTCCTTGGCTATCGTGATGCTGATGATGATAAATGCTCTTATGGCGAAACAGGTTTTGGCTTCGACCTCTCAAGCAACAACCTTAACTTTGGCTTCGTTTACAAGTTCTAAAAAACAACTATTATTAGTAGGTGTTCAAAATTATTTTATACAATCAGTACGTGTTATTTTCGCATTGAAAGCACGTTCTCGGGCGCATCTGTTTCCCTCGTTCTCAGTCACATAGCCCGCTATGCTCCTTCATCCGAGGAAAACAGCTGCATCCCGATAACGCACTTTCAATGTAAAAATAATTTCGAACACCTACTTAGCAGATGTGTCTTATATAATAGATGCGTTTGCACATAAAAACAAGGCTTTGCCACAACGCTATGATGCGTGTGGTAAAGTCTTGTTTGCTTTTTTACACCTCGTTCGCATTTATTTTTTATAAATATACACCAAAAATCAAATTTATTTGTACATTTGTGGTCTTAGTGCGATAGATAGCACGTTTGTGAATGCTCTATATTATATATGCGTGTGGTTGGTAATCGCTCCTATATATATTATATATGTGTAACCCCTGAAACGAACGACGTATGGAAACAGCAGATAATATGAAGAAAGGCCTCAGTCCGCAAGAGCAGAAGGATGAGGAGATGATTAGTGCCGCATTTCAGCACTTGTTAGATACTTACTTAGCTTCGAACCACCGACGTAAGGTGGAACTTATTACGAAAGCCTTCAATTTTGCTAAGGAGGCTCATAAGGGTGTGCGCCGTCGTTCGGGCGAACCTTATATCCTGCATCCTATTGCCGTGGCACAAATTGCTTGTGGAGAAATTGGATTGGGTTCGACCTCTATCTGTGCGGCTTTGTTGCACGATGTGGAGGAAGATACGGATTATACCAACGAGGATATTTGTAATCTGTTTGGTCCTAAAATTGCCAATATCGTTGAAGGCGTTACTAAAATTTCAGGGGGAATTTTTGGAGACCGTGCTTCGTTGCAGGCAGAGACTTTTAAAAAACTCTTGCTGATGATGAGCGACGACATTCGTGTGATATTGATTAAAATATCTGACCGCTTGCACAATATGCGCACGCTGTCGAGCATGTTGCCGTCGAAACAATATAAAATTGCTGGCGAAACGCTTTATATCTTTGCGCCGATTGCCGATAGATTGGGATTGAACAAAATTAAAACAGAACTCGAAAACTTGAGCTTTAAATATGAACATCCCGATGACTATCAAGCTATCTTGAAAAAATTGGACGAAAGCCATGTGGAACGCGATGAGGTGATTGAGAATTTTACACCGGCTATTCGTCAGCAATTGGATTCTATGGGCGTGAAGTATACAATTAAAGCACGTATTAAAAGTCCATATTCCATCTGGTGCAAGATGCAAAAGAAGCACATTCCATTTGAGGAGGTGTTCGATATCTTGGCTATTCGTATCATTTTTGTGCCTGCCGACCGACAGCACGAAAAGAATGAATGTTTCCGCATTTACTCGGCTTTGACTGAAATCTATAAACCACACCCCACACGTTTCCGCGATTGGCTGTCTAATCCTAAAACAAACGGTTATCAGGCATTGCAAAACACTTTTATGTCGAAACAGGGTAAGTGGATTGAAGTGCAAATTCGCTCTGACCGCATGGACGATATTGCTGAGGTGGGATTTGCGGCACATTGGAAGTATAAAGATAAGGATGCAGAGTATGATGAGAATGAATTGGACAAGTGGCTCAACTCTATTAAGGAAATATTGGATGACCCACAACCCGATACGCTCGATTTGCTCGATAACATCAAACTGAACCTTTATGCTTCAGAAATTATGGTGTTTACTCCTAAGGGCGAACTAAAAACGATGCCTAAGGGGGCTACTGCACTCGACTTTGCTTATTCTATTCACTCTTTCTTGGGCTCGCATTGCTTTGGAGCAAAGGTGAATCATCGACTTGTGCCGCTGAGTTATGCACTGAAGAGTGGTGACCAGGTGGAAATACTTACTTCGCGTAACCAACATGTGCAACCCGAATGGCTAAACTTTGCTACAACGGCTAAAGCACGTGGTAAAATTCAAGCCTATCTGCGTCGTGAAAGTCGCGAAAAGCAACGTCGGGGCGAAGAATTGTTGCGCGACTTCTTGGTAAAGCACGATTTGGAATATGCTGCGCCTTTAGTTGATAAGTTGCGCAGACATTATAATGTGTTGTCGAACGATGAGTTCCTATATAATATAGGTGATGAGAAGATTGTGCTCTCTGATGATGCCTTGAACGCTCTTAACGAACGCTCAAAGGGATGGCGCCGTTTCCTCCCATCATTCATGGGTAAGAACGAACAAACACAGACGCTTAAGGCACATGATGTGGATGCTGATGATTGGGCTAAGAATTTGAACCGAAAAGAAATCTTGGTGCTCAATGAGGATGTGTTGCGTAAATGTACCTTCGAAAAGTGTTGTTCGCCTATTCCTGGCGATGATGTGTTGGGGTATATTACCGATGAAGGTACTTTGCAGTTGCACAAACGCAGTTGCGATGAGGCTACAAGACTGAAAACACGTTATGGTAATAATATTATAGCGTGTACATGGGATACGCACAAGGTTCTTTTGTTTGATGTGGTGATTGAAATTCGGGGTATCGACTCGCAAAATGTGTTGTATGCTATTGCGGATGTCTTGCACAAACTGACGCATTTTACGGTTAAACGCATTGCACTTGATACAAACGATGGCATTTTTGAAGGAAAACTCACTATTTCTGTCTACGATACTGAAGACGTACAAAATGTATGTAAACAGCTAAAACAGATAGAAAACGTTACCGAGGTTGTTCGCGTCTAAATTTTCTTCAAAAAAAATAATTTCATCTAATTTACTGATTATCAATGCTTTTTGGATTTTACCTCAAAAAATCTTCAAAAAAACTTCACAAAACATTTGGTCAGTATTAAAAAAGCCCGTACCTTTGCACTCGCAAATCAGAAATAACGCCTACCACACTAACAAAAACGGTGGTGCGAAAGCGTTGAGAATGAGAAGCAAAACACGATCTTTGACAAGAATTACATAAAACATTTTGTAGAGAAGTACAAGAGACAAATGAGCATTCAAAAGAATGTTCGGGTTAAAGTCACTTGTCAATTCCTAAAAGGATAGGTAAGACGGAGTCTTGAGCACAAACAGAGAATAAAACAAAACATTATATTACAATGAAGAGTTTGATCCTGGCTCAGGATGAACGCTAGCTACAGGCTTAACACATGCAAGTCGAGGGGCAGCATGTTGGTTGCTTGCAATCAACGATGGCGACCGGCGCACGGGTGAGTAACGCGTATCGAACCTGCCTCATACTCGGGAACAGCCTTGCGAAAGTAAGATTAATGCCCGATGTTCTTCATTTTCCGCATGAGAGATGAAGCAAAGATTTATCGGTATGAGATGGCGATGCGTCCCATTAGCTTGTTGGCGGGGTAACGGCCCACCAAGGCATCGATGGGTAGGGGTTCTGAGAGGAAGGTCCCCCACATTGGAACTGAGACACGGTCCAAACTCCTACGGGAGGCAGCAGTGAGGAATATTGGTCAATGGACGGAAGTCTGAACCAGCCAAGTAGCGTGCAGGAAGACGGCCCTATGGGTTGTAAACTGCTTTTATAAGGGAATAAAGTGAGTCTCGTGAGACTTTTTGCATGTACCTTATGAATAAGGACCGGCTAATTCCGTGCCAGCAGCCGCGGTAATACGGAAGGTCCAGGCGTTATCCGGATTTATTGGGTTTAAAGGGAGCGCAGGCGGACCTTTAAGTCAGCTGTGAAATACGGCGGCTCAACCGTCGAACTGCAGTTGATACTGGAGGTCTTGAGTGCACACAGGGATACTGGAATTCATGGTGTAGCGGTGAAATGCTCAGATATCATGAAGAACTCCAATCGCGAAGGCAGGTATCCGGGGTGCAACTGACGCTGAGGCTCGAAAGTGCGGGTATCAAACAGGATTAGATACCCTGGTAGTCCGCACAGTAAACGATGAATACTCGCGGTTTGCGATATACAGTAAGCCGCCAAGCGAAAGCGTTAAGTATTCCACCTGGGGAGTACGCCGGCAACGGTGAAACTCAAAGGAATTGACGGGGGCCCG
>OWJS01000765.1_pt1 | contig 11755 bp, 8 predicted proteins | sample 1732961 | NCBI WGS metagenome assembly OWJS01 (sample SAMN05065774, study PRJEB22554) | human gut metagenome | biome: ENVO:2100002; feature: ENVO:00000062; material: ENVO:00002003 | host: Homo sapiens | place: USA
ACTTTGATCTTCAATAGAAAGTGGAATACCTTCTTCATAGAACACCCATCTGTCTTCTTTGTATGCTTGAATTAAGCGTTCTTCTAAATTTGAATTGGAAAAATAAAATTTAAAAAACGGATTATCTGTTTCATTGGACAACGCACACATAATAGTGTTACATTTCAAATGCTTTTGTATAGTTCTACACAAATTAGACAATCCATCTTCATAATTTGATATAAAAAAGACTTTATCTGGATACATTTCATTTTGCCAACAACTAAATTTAGGGAAATGTGAACCACCACTTTGGGGATTTATATATTCCTCTATAACTGGGCATATAGGATATATATATGCTTTCCCTTTTTCTAATTCTCTTTTAAAAATTAATTTTACGACATCAGTGACTTTGTTGAAGTCACTGATGTCAAAAATAGAGAATATTATGTATTTAAAATCACTTGCCATTTACCTTGTAAAACTTATTTCTTGCTTGATTGTCATTTTTAGGAAGCTGTTCCTTATGTTTGTTCATAGAACGAGTCTGTGTGTCATATTCAACATTGGTGTGAACACCATGTTTGTCAAACTGGACATCAGGACGATTATTACCAACGACATTTCCATTAACATCAACAAGAAACAACGTGTCATTTCTTGTGTAAAATGTAAATCGATATATAGTATCTGCTTGTGAATAAAGTACAGCAGTTCTATCCTTGTAAAACTCCATTTCGGGATAATTTACCCGCTTTTCTTCTCCTTCTAAACTCCATTTTCCACACAATATATTGGCAGAAATTTCCAATTCGTGTTTTCTACTTGGTGAACAGGAGAAAATAAGAAAAATTGTTATCCAAATAAAGAGTTTAAGGAGTGAAGTAAAACATCTTGTTGCTTCCATTTTAATTCATAATTTGTTACACGAGAGAAGACTACTATCAATACCCAAAACGTTGTATTTGTTTCTTATTTCTGAGGTTTTTTATTCAATAAATAAATTACGCCATCGTGTCTTATCATCATACAAACTTTATATGAGTCATCAAAAATTATTATGTCATCAACTGATGGATACCATATATCACTAAAATATTTAACGATATCATTATAGTCAAAACGGTCTATTGCATAAAAATAATCCCAACATACATAAAGATGTGTGGGCAACTGCCTCTTGCAAATTTCGGATATTAAACAAGACAAATCAAAATTTTTCTCTTCTGCGTTTGTGAAGTTTACCGGGATGCCCTTATCTTGAATAATGTCAAAGACTTGGTTTCGCTCTTGTTTTTCCATATTATATGCCGAACAAAACGAGGCAAAAACCTTATCACATTCTGCTTTGGAGAGTGTGACAACATTCATGGTCTGACTGCTGTGCTCCTTTTTGAAAAAATCGAATTTGAATTGTTCCATATATTCCTTAATTCCGCAACACTATTGTAAATTAAACTTTTTAAGTACCTGAGCAACAAAAAGTTGCTCAGGATTTTGCCATGTCAGAATTTTCACTTATCTTAGTGTTGCGAAAAGAAAACAAGCAAAACTCTAATATGACATGGCAAAAATACAAATTAGATCTGAGAAACTCACTCCTTTTGGAGGAATTTTTTCAATCATGGAGCAATTTGACTCCATATTGTCATCAGTAATCGACTCAACCCTCGGTTTAAGATGTAAATCGTTTGGTTATCGGTACAGCGAAATCATCCGTTCACTCATGAGTATCTACTTCTGTGGTGGCTCATGTATCGAGGATGTCACTACGACTTGTGATTCAAAGACAGAAACGGATGGATAGTGTACAGGATCTTTGGGAAGGAGAATACACATACTGTTGTATCCTGACTAACGACTATGAATCTTCCGTAAGAGAAATTGTCGAATTCTATAACCTTCGTGGAGGAAAGGAACGTATCAAGCTGGTATATATCATATTGGAACAGAGTATTTATAGAGGTTTCCTTATTATTTTACTAGATTCTTACCACACTTTGGTAATCGGATTACCATAGTGTGGTAATCTCATTACCAAAGAATGGTAACACCCTTACCAAAATTCGGTAAGGTCACTACCATAGCGTAGTATGAATGCTACCACGCTGCGAATACGATGGATTAATATTCATCCCCTTCTTCCTTGACAATGCTCGGACCATCAATGAGTTCCGGACTCGGCACATTGCGGTTGACATCATGGTATGCTTTTCTAATATCTCCCATGCTGATGTCGATGTCTCGGTTGACCGGGCGATCCTTGTCAACAAGGCTATGAGAGAAGAGCCACTGATAGGTTTTCTTGAGATAGAAGACACGAGCAGGCGTACCATGGTTGGCACCCTGCCACCAGTCGTATATCAATCGAGAGTCATTGCTGCCCTCCTTCAACTTCTCGACGACCACCTTCGATTGCTTCACGGACACTGCCCTATCCGCTGTGCCATGGATAATCCAGAAAGGCAACTTGCCCAGTCCACTGACATCCTTCAGAGAGCAACCTCCACAGAGAGCCATACCGGCAGCGATGCGATCGGGATAGGTGCCACAGACATCCATCGTGCCATAGCCACCCAAGCTCATGCCAAGCACATACACACGAGTGGTATCACAGGCATAATGAGTCTTCACCCAGTCGAGCACATCCATGATCTTCTTCGGACTCCAAGCACCGCCTGGATTCTGGGGAACGATGGTCAGTGCATCGATGTCACGCCCTTTGACGATGGCATCGAGAGGTCCATATCGTCTCACCCTATCCAGATTTCTGCCACAAAGACTTGCCCCATGCAAGAAGATGATGACAGGTGTCTGTTCCATGGAATAAAAATAATCGACAGGTGTATAAACCCAGAAGTTGTAACCTCCAGGAATCTCATCCTTCACTGCCCTGAGGTAGTCGAACGCCGACACTTTGAGGGAAGCAAGGAACAATATTAGCAAAAAAAAAGTCTTTCTCATTTCTTATACATTATATATATAATAGCAGCCACGGAGCAATGTATCTCAAGAAAGCCGCAGCCTAACTGATGCAAAGATAAGGAAAAACAATGGAATAAGCAAGCACCAGTCGCCATCCACAAGATAATTTCTGATTCTTTTGCAAAAAATAAATCTTTTTCCTCTTGTGTTAGGTTCTTTTTCACTATCTTTGCATTCGGAAAAAGACAACTACCCCGATTATTGACAGAGATGAAGGCATACCTATATCTTATCATCACTATCCTCATGCTGATGCCAGAGACGATGGCTGCAAGGAAGTTGACATCGAAGGACGCATTTCGTGACTCGGTGGTCAACCGCATATTCTCTTACGCATCGGTACATCGGACTGATACTTTTTCCACCGACCAAGCAACCTATGCCTACACCAAGTTTGTGATGCGCACCAATCATCGTAACTTCACCCTCGCCTTGGTACCTACGATGTACGCCATCGCCCATGGTGGAGGAAGGCAATACATGGGTGAATATTACACCAAGTTCTATAAGAACGAAAAGAACGAAAACGCTACACACCGTCTGCTCACCCTGAGCACCGTGCCACGCCGTCGCAACATCATGTCGTCGGCACTCAACTATCTGACTCCCAACGTCTATGACGAGACTCTCTTTCAAGACAACATTCTCTCGCCCTATCATCGTTCCAACAAGAAATACTATATCTACGCCGTGACCGTGCTCCCCTTCGGAAAGGCACAAATCTATGTCTATCCGAAATTGAAGAACACCCAGCTAGTGAGGAGCAAAGCCATCGTAGATTACCGCACAGGACAAATCAACTTGGTGGATTTCGAAGGAGAATACGACATGACCCGCTTCTTCATCACCGTCACCATGAACAGTGGCAAGGAGAGCAGTTCGCTCCTGCCAAAGAAGTGCGACCTGAGGGCCAACTTCCGATTTATGGGCAACCAGATTACAGGTATGTACACCTCTGTATATAACCTGCCGAAGATACTGTCAGACTCGCTCATCAACGTGACCGACACTGCCTTGATGTCGAAAGTTCGTCCCATCCCATTGACCCAGGAGGAGCAAAGCATCATCAGTGCATACCAAAAGAAACGAGACATACAAGATTCCATTGCAAGGAACACCCCTAAGAAGAAAGACTTTGCCAAGGATATTCTCTGGGATGCCATCGGCGACAATGTGCTCAACCGCATCCGACAGAATTTCGGAAGCCAGGATCAAGGCTATCTCCGTATCAGTCCGATTCTCAACCCTCTCTACATGGGATATTCCCATCGCAAGGGATTTGTCTATAAGTTTGATATCAGAGGCAGCTACTCCTTCAATGAGAACATCCAGTTGGCTTTACGTTTCAAGGCTGGTTACAGCTTCAAGCTGCATCAGTTCTTCTTCCGACTGCCAGCTACCTTCAATTACAACAAGAAGCACGATGGATTCTTGGAAGTGGAGCTCGGTAAGGGCAACCGCATCAGTTCGAATGTGGTGGCACGACGTGTACTCGACATCAGCAAAGACCGAGACAGTCTCATCAACTTCCCTTACGGAGACTACAAGGACTTCAAAGACAACTACTTGCGCATCACCAACCACTGGATGTTCAACAAGCATTGGGGAATGGAACTCGGACTGGTGGCTCACCATCGACAAGCCGTGAACCCAAAGTTTTACGAGGACAACAACTTCCCTGCCACCTATCGTTCGGTGGCTCCTGCCATCGCCGTGGAGTGGCATCCGATGGCAAACCGCGGTCCCGTCATCAAGCTTGACTTCGAGAGGAGCTACAAGAATCTCTTTGGTTCCAATATCAGCTACGATAGATGGGAACTGGATGCGCAAGGCATCATCAATGCCAAGCGCAGACGCTCCATCTCCTTGCGAGGAGGTGCGGGATTCTACACGCAGAAGGGCGACCACTGGTACTTCGTGGATTACACCAACTTCAGGGACAACAATATACCGGGAGGTTGGAATGATGACTGGAGCGGCGAGTTTGAGTTGCTCAGTTCCAGTTGGTACAACGCCTCCGACTACTACGTGAGAGGCAACGCCACCTTCGAATCGCCTACGCTTTTCGCCGCTTGGCTACCCTTGGTAGGACGGTTCATCGAGCGAGAGAGATTCTACGTCAACTCGCTATTGGTGAGAAACTTGCATCCCTATACAGAATGGGGATATGGTTGCACCACACGAGCCATATCACTAGGTGTCTTTGCCGCCTTCCGCAACGAGAAGTTTGACGGCGTAGGCTTCAAGTTTGGCTTCGAATTATTCAGAAATTGGTAATACCTTTTTAAAAACAGAACATACCATACTTTTATCCATACGACCATGCAACAAGAAAAAGGAATACAGAAAGATAAGAGTTATCAACTTACCGTCTATAAGGCGAGCGCTGGTTCGGGTAAGACCTTTACCCTAGCCAAGGAATACATGACGCTCGTCATCAAGGACCCTATGGCATATCGCACCATCCTCGCCGTCACGTTCACCAACAAGGCGACCGAGGAAATGAAGATGCGTATCCTCAGCAAACTGTATGGCATCGCACATCGTCTGCCTGATGCCAAGGACTATCTAGAGCAAATCCAAGAGATTCTGGGGGATGACTACTCAGAGCAACTGATCGTTGACAACGCAGGAACCGCCCTCAGCAACCTCATCCACAACTACAATTACTTCCGTGTAGAGACCATCGACACCTTCTTCCAAAGTGTGCTTCGCAACCTGGCAAGAGAACTCGACCTCACTGCCAACTTGCGCATCGGACTCAACGACGAGCAGGTGGAGCAACAGGCTGTGGATGAGTTGATAGAGGAACTGAAGGACACCGACAAGTTGCTCTTCTGGATCATGGAATACATCAAGGAGAACATCGCAGACGACAAGAGTTGGAATGTCATCGGACAGATTAAGAACTTCGGGCGCCACATCTTCAAGGACTATTACAAGGACAATGCCGAGCGCTTGAACGAGTGCTTGAACAAGGAAGGCTTCTTCGAGGCATTCACCTCCAAGATGAGAAACATGCAAAAGGAGGCAAAGGAGCATTTCGAGCAAATCGCCGCCACCTTCTTTGATGCCTTGGAAGAAAACGGTCTCACTGCTGACGATTTTCAAAACAAGACAAGAGGCATCTGGAGCTACTTCAACAAGTTGAGAACAGGCAAGTTTGATGCCGACGACCTACGAAACAGCACCGTGGAGAAATGTCTGGAAAGTCCTGAGGCATGGGTCAAGAAATCGGATGCCAAGCCAGGCAATCCGGCTTACGACATGGTCTGCTCATTCATGTGGGACGTATTGCGCCATTCCGAAGAAACTCGTCCGAAGTTGCTTCGCATCTACAAGAGTACCGACCTCACCTTGCGCCACATGAACCAGCTCAGACTTCTTGGCAGCATCGACCGAAAGGTAAGGGAGATGAACCACGATGCCAACCGATTCCTCTTGAGCGACACACAAAATCTTCTCCACTCATTGATACAAGACAGCGACTCCCCATTCATCTTCGAGAAAATAGGTACGCAGTTGGAGCACGTGATGATCGATGAGTTCCAAGATACGAGTACAGTGCAGTGGAAGAACTTCAAGGTTCTCCTCTTGGAGACGATGAGCCACGAGAATCCTGCCAACCTCATCGTGGGAGACGTGAAGCAGAGCATCTATCGTTGGCGTTCGGGCGACTGGCGATTGCTCAATAATATCAAGGAGCAGTTTACGCCAAGTCATACCATCGACGAAGAGCCATTGAAGACCAACTATCGTTCCGACCGCAACATCATCGACTTCAATAACGCCTTCTTCGTTGCGGCGAAGGACAAGGAGTACGAAGCCCTCAGCCAGTTGGACGATTCCGCAGAGCAACTCAAGAAAGCTTATGACAATGAAGATGTCAGGCAAGATGTGCCGAAGAAAAAAGGCGACAAAGGCTACGTGCGCATTCAACTCTTCGCCGCCGCCAACAACAAGACATCAAGCGAGGATGGCGAGTCCTACCAAGACAAGATGATGAGAATGACTCAAGAAACCATTCAAGAGTTGTTGGATAAAGGCGTAAAATACAACAAGATAGCGATCCTAGTGAGAAGCAACCGAATCATCCAGGACATCGCCGATTACTTGATGAGTCACACCGACTATCCGTTGGTTTCCGACGAGGCTTTCCGTCTCGATGCCTCACAAGCGGTCAACCTGTTGGTGACGGCGCTCTATCATCTTACCCATCCTGATGACTTGATAGCGCAAAGTGCCATCAGAAAGTTTGCCAGAGTATATCTGGAGAATGAAGAGATAGCCAGCAGCTTCTTCGAACAGAGGAAGGAACTGTTACAAGAGCCTCTCCTCGACTTGGCAGAGAAATTGGTTTGCCATTTCCATCTCAATGAAATCGAGCAACAGAGTGCCTACGTGTGCGCCTTCTTCGACCAGTTGAGTACCTATCTCGCCGACAACGGCAGCGACATCGACGACTTCCTTGCGGAATGGGATTCGAGCATTCACTCCAAGAGCATCCATAGCGACAAGGTAGATGGCATCCAACTGATTTCCATCCACAAGAGTAAGGGACTGGAGTTTGACAACGTCATTATGCCATTCTGCGACTGGACCATGGAGAAAGGTGATACCATCTGGTGCTCACCTACCGAGGCACCCTACAATGAGTTGCCGCTCGTTCCCGTGGATTTCAGCAGCAAGAAGATGATGGGCAGCGTCTATGAGCAAGACTACAAACAAGAGCACTTGCAGAACATGGTCGATAACCTCAACCTGCTCTATGTCGCCTTCACACGTGCTGGTAGAAACCTCTTCGTATATGGCAAAAGAGGCTACGACACCTTGCGTAGCCACACCATCGAGAATAGCCTGAAAGCCGTGAGTACCGAGTTGGCGCAGCTCAATGAGAAGCGTGGCGAGGATGCCTTGCCATTAAACTATCAAGACGGTGGCGAGGACATCAAGGCTGGCGATGTGGAATTTGAGTATGGCATCATCGACACGGAGACCAAAAACGAGGATACCAAGGAGGAGGCTAACGTCTTCCTGAAAAAGGCTAAGAGTATCAAGGCGGTCATCAAGACCATGCCAAACCTGCGCGAGTTCAAACCTAGCCAAAAGAGTCTCGACTTCATACAAGGTGAGGATGAGGACGACCAACAGCAGTTCTACATCAAGTTGGGTACTGTGCTACACTCCCTCTTCTCCACCATCCATACCAAGGACGATGTGGAGAAAGCTCTCAAGCAACTGGAACTAGACGGTGTGCTCTACGATGAGAACATCTCGAAAGAGAGAATCGAAAACATGCTGAGAAAACGACTCAACAGCGACCTGGTAAGTGATTGGTTCTCTGACAAATGGAAGGTGATGAACGAGTGTAATCTCCTCTACATCGATGCCGAGGGAAAGGTGAAGCAAGACCGACCGGACCGAGTGCTCATCGGAGAGAACGAAATCATCGTCATCGACTTCAAGTTTGGTAAACCGAAGCCAGAATATCACAACCAAGTGAGAGGCTATATGAGTCAAATCAAAGAGATGGGACATCCAAATGTGAAAGGTTACCTTTGGTATGTATATCCCAACAAAGTAGAAGAAGTAAAATAAACTAGAAAAAATGGAATCATTTCTCAAATACGTAGCACAAGATATTCTCCAGGAATATGGCACCGACCTCAGTCATGTGGCTGTGGTCTTCCCAAACAAGCGTGCCAGCCTGTTTCTCAACGAGGAATTGATGCGACAGGTAGGTCATCCTATCTGGTGCCCTACCTATATCACCATCAGCGACCTCTTCCGTCGCCATTCCAACTTGCAAGTGGCTGACCCTATCAAACTCATCTGCGACTTGCACAAGACCTTCATCGAGGCAGTACAGACCGACGAGACGCTCGATCACTTCTATGGCTGGGGGCAGCTCTTGCTAGCCGACTTCGACGACATCGACAAGAACATGGCTGACGCACAACAAGTATTCTTCAATGTGGAAAACCTTCATGCGCTCGATGACGATAGTTACCTCACCGAGGAGCAGCGCAAGATACTCAAGAAGTTCTTCGGCAACTTCCGTGACGACCAAGACAGTGAACTTAAGAAAAGATTCTTGCAGCTCTGGAGTCATCTTGGTGAAATCTATACAAATTTCAACCAACGACTGGAGGCGCAAGGACTTGCCTACGAGGGTGCACTCTATCGCAAGGTAGCTGAAAACAAGGAGATTACATTCGAACACGAGACCTACCTCTTCATCGGTTTCAATATGATGCAAGAGGTAGAGCAAAAGTTGTATGCCCAGCTCAAAGGCAAGGCAAATTGCCATTTCTACTGGGATTACGACCAGTATTATGTGAACGATCATCGAGACATTCGCTCTCTCGACCGAAAAGATCGCAACATCAAGAATGAGGCAGGACACTACATAAGTCAATATCTTGGCATATATGGCAACAAGTTGGGTGACCATCCTCAACACGATGCCATCTACAACAATATGAACCGTGAGAAGAGCATCACCTTCATCAGTGCACCAACTGAGAATGTGCAAGCTCGCTATGTCTATAACTGGCTCATGGAGAAGAAGCATCAGCAAGAAGAAGGTCAATGGGTAAGCAGATACGAGGCAGGCAGAAAGACCGCCATCGTACTCGCTGACGAAAGTTTGTTGCCTTCTGTCATCCATTCCTTGCCTGAGGAGGTAGATAAGGTGAACATCACCCTCGGTTACCCACTCCAGCAGACCCCATTCTTCAGTTTGATACAGCAGTTGGTGAACCTGCAGACCATAGGTCATCCCAAGGGCAGCAGCACGTACCGTCTCCATTATATAAGTAAGGTGTTGCGTCATCCATACGCCAGCTTCATTTCCGAGCATAGTCAAGCACTCATCGAAAACTTGGAAGCCAAGAAGCATTTCTATCCGACAAGAGAGGAACTCTGCTTGGAAGGCGACGAGGGACTGGGCATCCTCTTCTCTGACCTGGAGGCGAACGAGAACTTCAACCTAGCATTGACTGATTATCTCGTGGCGATACTCAAGTGCATCGGTACCCGAACTCAGGAAGAGCAAGAACCATTGTTCAAGGAATCCTTGTTCCGCACCTATACGCTCATCAACCGTCTGAGAGGTCTGATCGCCTCTGGCGACTTGGTCGTGGACATCATCACCTTGGAGCGTTTGATATTGCAACTCTTCCAGACCACCTCGATTCCTTTCCATGGCGAGCCAGCCGAAGGCATCCAAATCATGGGTGTACTCGAAACTCGAAACCTCGACTTCGAGCACATCCTTGTATTGTCGTGCAATGAAGGCAACATCCCGAAGGGAGTGAGCGACGCATCCTTTATCCCTTATTCCATCCGCAAGGCGAATGGCTTGACCACCATCGACAACAAGGTTTCCATCTTCGCCTACTACTTCTTGAGTATGTTGCAAAGAGCAGATGACATCACGCTCACTTACAACAATGCGACAGAAGATGGACATTCGGGAGAGATGAGCCGATTCATGTTGCAACTGATGGTGGAAAGCAAGCACGACATCCAACGAGAGTCGCTCACCACGGGCCAGAATCCTGACCGTCCTGACTATCACGAGATCAAAAAGACCGAGCGTATGATGCAGATACTCAACCGTGAGCATCTCATCACGCCTACTTATCTCAATACTTTCATCAGATGCAGTAAGCGATTCTATTACAGATACATACTTGGATTGAAGGAACTAGACGAGATAGAAGATGAAATAGACTATCGTATCTTTGGTAACATCTTCCATAGAGCCTCCCAGCTCTTCTATCTTCAGTTTGCCAGTCCATCCGACATCGCTACCAACGAGAAGGGTGAGCAACAGCTCATACACCCTATCGTCATCATGAAGGGTGACATCGCCAATGCCATCAAGAATGAGGCATTGCTCTACAGACTGGTGGATCAAGCCTTCCGTGAAGAACTCTTCAAGGTGAAGGAGAATGGTTACCATCCTGCTTACAACGGACTCCAACTCATCAACCGAGAGGTCATCACCAGCTACCTCCGACAGTTGTTGAAGATAGACGAGGAACTTGCGCCATTCACCATCAAGGGCTTGGAATTGAAGGTGTCTTCCTATTTCGATTTCGATACTCCAGATGGAAAGAAACGATTGGAACTGGGCGGATTCATCGACCGACTGGATGCTGTATCGGCTAATGGCAACTCGGGAATCGACAATATCGCTGAGCGCATCCGTGTCATCGACTATAAGACCGGTCGCACTCCGTCCTCCTTCCCAAAGACCGCAGAAAGTCTCTTCGATAGCAAGGAGATTGAGAAACATTCCGATTACTATCTGCAAGCGATGCTCTACTCACTCATCGTGAAACATGACCAGAAATTGAATCCAGCAGAAGATCCAGTTAGTCCGGCATTGCTCTTCATCCAGCAATCAGGCGCACAAGGCTACGACCCTACCCTCAAGTTTGGCAGGGATCTCATCATGGATGCCGCCACCTACGAGGCTGAGTTCATGGTAGGACTGAGCGGTCTCATCGCAGAGATATACGACAAAGACCTGCCATTCTCGCCAACGGACAACAAAATGCGTTGCAACACCTGTCCGTTTGCATCTTTATGTAAGTAAAAATGTAAAACTCTCTTAAAAAAACTTGTCGTCAGTACCCTGAAGCAAGTGGTACAACGTATTAAAAGAGAAAAAAGGACAGAAAAGGCGAGAAATCGCAAAAAAGACATACTGTCTCTTATACACATCTCCGAGCCCACGAGACGCGTAGTAATTTCGTATGCCGTCTTCTGCTTGAAA
>OWJS01000766.1_pt1 | contig 11738 bp, 8 predicted proteins | sample 1732961 | NCBI WGS metagenome assembly OWJS01 (sample SAMN05065774, study PRJEB22554) | human gut metagenome | biome: ENVO:2100002; feature: ENVO:00000062; material: ENVO:00002003 | host: Homo sapiens | place: USA
GCGTGAAGTAAAACGCTAAAATACTTAAAAAACATACCATTTTTAAAGAAAAAGTAATTCTGCCTATAACTGTAGTGTGAAGTAAATATGCTAACATGCTGCAAAACATCCCATTTATGTGGAAAAGTGGATCTGCCTATAATTATAGCGTGATGTATCTATCCAAAAATTTCTAAAGCATCACAACAAATTACTCCTTGCTCAAAATGCAACTGAGGCAGAAAAATTTGTATGAAACAAATCACGCGCGGCGAAATCTTACATTTACTTGTAAAATAACACCGCGCGTCAATTATTTTATTCATAAAGTCAGTCTGTTTCATTAAATATGACAATCATTTTCTATAGCAATTAATTCTGCCTATTTTGTCAGCCATTTAGTCGAACTATTTTTTCTCATTACAAGACAAATTTTTGTTGTGCATCAGATAGCATTTTTTAATACACAGATACCGGATGCAAAAATGTAAAAAAGAAAATTAGCAGCAAGCGTATTCGACCAACAGGGCTTTGCATGATTTTAATGACCAACTATTTCATGTTACAGGCATCGGAGCCATACTTATTTTTGAAGGACAAATTTGCAACTGCTTCTGGGTTCCATTCCGCCCGCTAATAGCGTGACAAAAACAAATTGTAGCTGTCTATCTGAAATAGAGCCAGAAGCTGACTTGCAAATTTTCCTGAACAAAATAATCGTATGGCCTGATGCCGCAACTCTGAGAATTTTTCAGTCATTGAAATCATTCAAGTCCGTCACTTATAGAAGAATCTACTGCTAATTTTCTATCGTCCCTTTATCATCCGTTTTAGAAAACCAATCTGATCACGACAACCCCGAATTTGCAGATTTGGTTGCTTTGGAATATTGGATTGTTATATGATAAAAGAAGAAAGTGTTCCGGGATGTGTAAAAGGGGTTTACCCAAATGGAGGAGTAAAATGCTTTTTGTAAAATCTGCGATTGAAGATTATTATTACATGGTCGGAGGAGGTGTTCATCCATGCCTGTATGGAGCAACTTGTGGTGGTATGCGAAAACTTTTTAAGGGTAAAGGAGGCGATTCCATGAATATTCAAATTTTCGGAACGAAAAAATGTAACGATACAAAGAAAGCAGAGCGCTTTTTCAAGGAGCGTGGCATCAAGTATCAGTTTATCGATATGCAGGCTAAGGGGATGAGTAAGGGCGAATTTAATTCCGTTGCGCAGGTGAATGGTGGCCTTGAAAACATGATCAATTGGGACGGCAAGGACAAGGATCTGCTTGCGCTGATCAAGTATATTGCGGATGAAGACAAGCTGGAAAAGGTGCTTGAAAATCCGCAGGTAATTAAGACTCCGGTGGTTCGAAACGGAAAGCAGTCGACGCTTGGCTATCAGCCGGATGTGTGGAAAAAGTGGGAGTGATGCGAATGAAGCAAAAGAAGAAACTATGGTTGATCGTGGCAGCACTTTTATTGATGCTTTCGTTTTTGTTCTCAAGGATATCCATATCGACAGATGGAATTGGTGGATGGGTGCTGCTTGGAATTGGGGGATTGCTTTTTATTCTGGCAATCCTTTTGTTCGTTGTCCGCGGCAGAAAATAGGGAATGTCCAACGATTCGCGGTCTGTGGGAAAGACAAGAAAGCTTCGAATTGTTATCATAATTCAGGAGGTGACACAGATGGACTTGATTAAGATTGGAAATTTTATAGCGGAACTCAGAAAAAACAACAGCTTACGCAGGAACAGCTTGGTGAAAAACTGGGAGTGACCAACAAGACTGTATCCAGATGGGAGACCGGCACCTATCTGCCACCGGCGGAGGCGCTTCTTGCGATGAGTGAGTTGTTTGGTGTAAGCATCAATGAATTGTTAAGCGGAAAGAGGCTTTCAGAAGCAGAATACAGACAGGCGGCGGAAGAAAACTTAAAGCAGACGGTTAAAACAAGCAGCTTCACATTAAAAGACAGAATTGATTTCTACAAAAGTAAATGGCTCAAAGAACACCGTGTAAGCATGATTTTGATCGGCATCGGTATCGCAGGAGTTTTACTTGTCGGAATCGTATTGAAAAATGAATGGTTCATTGGCGCTGGGTTTATACTGCTGCTTTTGGCACATGCATGGAGAAACAATACAATGATGGCATATGTGGAAGACCTTGCATTTGACGGAAGGGGCAAGCAGGCAAGCTGAGAGAAAGTCGGTATCGTCCGTTTTAGAAAGCCTATCCGATCACGGCAACCCGAATTTGCAGAAATTATAAAAGTTTTGGAAACAATTTGCAAAAAGAGCGAATTTTGTTTGAAAAGGGGGTATAATAACAGAAAATACATAGGAAGCGTGAGTTGATATGGAAAATCGTACAGAGATGGAAATGGAGCAGAGAATGCCGCTTACACGTGTGCAGGCAGATCCGGGCGTGGGACTTTCTGCGGAGCAGGTGAAGGAACGTTTTGCGTGTCATGCGGATAATTATAAAGTGGAATCGTCCACGATGTCGGTATCTGATATTGTGAAGTCGAATGTGTTTACGTATTTTAACCTTGTGTTTGCGATTATTGCAGTATTGTTGTCGATTGTCGGTGCGTGGCGTGATATGCTTTTTTTGCCAATCATTGTTGCGAATACATGTATTGGTATCATTCAGGAGATCCATTCCAAGAAAGTATTGGATAAGCTGTCAATTCTGAATGCACCGCAGAGTGTGGTCATTCGTGAAGGAAAGAAGGGACAGATTGCCGCTGATAAGCTGGTGTTGGATGATGTGGTTGAATTTACTGCGGGAAGTCAGATCCCTGCGGATGCAAAGATATTGGAGGGGGAGCTTCAGGTCAATGAGTCATTGATCACAGGCGAATCGGATGAAATTACAAAGAGTGTGGGGGACTCCCTGTTGTCGGGAAGTTTTGTTGTGTCAGGACGGGCTACGGCGCGTTTGGAAAAAGTCGGCAAAGATTCCTATATTTCAAAATTGACTTTGCAGGCAACAAAGAGTAAAAAAGGCGAGCAGTCGGAGATGATCCGTTCCCTTAACTATTTGATCATGGTTATGGGTATCATTATTATTCCGATCGGAATCGCTTTATTCGTGCAGTCTTTTATTTATAACGAGGGTACACTTCACGACAGTATTACCGGAATGGTGGCTGCCATCATTGGCATGATACCGGAAGGATTATATCTGCTGTCGAGTGTGGCGATGGCGGTATCGTCCGTTCGCCTTGCACAGAAGAAAGTATTGATCCACGATATGAAATGCATCGAAACGTTGGCACGTGTTAATGTTCTCTGTGTGGATAAGACCGGAACGATCACGGAGTCAGGTATGCATGTATACGAGGTGGAAATCCTCGACGGGCTGGATGAGAATGCAACATGTAAAACACTTGCGGACGTTGTGAAAGCGCAGAATAAGGATAATGCCACGATGGAGGCTCTTCAGGCTCATTTTACCGAGGGTGGGGGAATGCGCGCTAAAGAAGTGTTCTCGTTTTCATCCGAGACAAAATTCTCCGGTGCGATCATGGATGATGGAAAGAGTTATGTGATCGGTGCACCGGAATTCGTATTGCGCAATCAGTTTGATGAATATCAGGAGCAGATTGCAGAGTACAGCAGCAAGGGCTACCGTGTGCTTGTGTTCGGAGAATATGAGGGAACCCTGACGAAGAAACCATTGACGGAATCAGTTGTTCCGATGGGGTTTGTTATGCTTGCCAATCCAATCCGAAAAGGCGCAAAGGAGACATTTACTTATTTCGCGGAAAATGAAGTGGAGATCAAAGTGATTTCCGGAGATAATCCGCTGACGGTATCGGTAATTGCCAAGGAGGCTGGAATTGCCAATGCAGAACGGTATGTGGATGCGTCTATTTTAAAGACAAAGAGTGATTATTATAATGCAGTCGAAGAATATACGGTATTTGGCCGTGTGACTCCGAATCAAAAGCGTATGCTTGTGCAGGCACTTAAAGCACATAAGAAAACGGTCGCGATGACCGGAGACGGTGTCAATGATGTATTGGCTTTAAAAGATGCAGACTGCAGTGTGGCGATGGCGTCCGGAAGCGATGCAGCTTCGAATGTATCACAGCTGGTACTGCTTGATTCGGATTTCTCGCGCATGCCGTCTGTTGTGGCAGAAGGCCGTCGTGTCGTTAACAATATTGAGAGGACGGCAGCCTTATATATCGTAAAGAATATTTTCTCCATGTTGCTTGCCATCTTCTCGGTCATCTTGTTACTGGATTACCCGCTTGAACCGACACAGGTTTCACTGATCAGTATGTTTACGATCGGAATTCCTTCGTTTATCCTGGCTTTAGAGCCGAACAAGAATCCAATCCGTGGTCATTTCTTGACGAATGTGTTGGTCAAGGCACTTCCGGCGGGACTTACAGACTTTATTGTAGTAAGCGGACTGGTTATCTTCTGCAGAGAATTCTCGGTGGATACGGATTGTCTGTCGACTTCCTGCACGATCCTTGTTGCTATCGTAGGTTTTATGATCTTGTATCGTATCGCAAAGCCGATGAATGTGGGACATATCATTATGATGATCGGTGTGATCGCCGGATGGCTGTTCTGTATGCTTTTTGTCAGCAAATTCTTTGCAATCACAAGTATTTCAAAGCAATGTGCGATGTTGATGATCGTGTTTGCCATCATTACAGAGCCGGCATTGAGATATCTGTGCGCCGTGGTGGAGTGGATCTATGCGAAGGCTACAGGGATTCGCAGTTGCAAGGAGAATTGAAATCGTCTATAATTAATTTATCTGTAGTTTTTCAGAAATTACGATGTCCTTATATGCAGGAATAACGAGCATGGGGCTTTCTTATATTGGTTTCTGAAGAGTTACCTAAATTATTATACAAAAGCAGGTGCGGGCGTGCGTAAACGAATCAGGCAGATTGCCAGAGGAAAGTTCGAATACGAGAAACCGTCGCTTTCACTACCGGATGAGGAACTAAACATTCAGGTAATCGAAGGACAGGAGTATGCCGGTAATTTTACGATTACCAGTACTAACCACGTGCCGGTGCGCGGCGTGGTGTACTCCACAAGCCCGAGAATGGAGTGTCTGACACCGCAGTTTGAAGGCGAAGAAGTACGGATTCGGTATCAGTTTTATAGCAAGGGTCTGGTTGAAGGCCAGGAAGAAAAGGGTGACTTTGTGATTGTTTGCAATCAGAGTGTGTACAGCCTTTCTTTTTGTGTATCTATAACGAAATTATATGCGGAAACTTCGGCGGGACCGGTGCGCAATCTGTACGATTTTACCTGCCTTGCGAGAGACAATTGGAGTGAAGCTTACCAGCTTTTTTATCATAAGAGTTTTGCCAATATCATCAAAGCGAAAGAAGTCAAGGAAGCGTTAATCTATCAGGGAATTCTGGGGGCGAAACCATCGCCGCAGAATATGGAGGAATTTCTGATCGGTATTCGCAAGAAAAATAAGATCGGCTTTTCACTGGATCAGGCAGAGTGCAGACTGGATGCAGTGGAGGAAACTCTTCAGCAGTCGGTGGAGATCAAGAAGGATGAGTGGGGATATTTGGAACTTCATGTGAGCTCAGATGCCGATTTCATCCGTCTGTCGGAGAAAAAGATCACAACGGAGGATTTCCTCGGAAGCGCATATACGCTCAAGTATCTGATCGATTATGATAAGATGCATGCCGGCAATAACTATGGACGTATCATTGTAAAGTCAATCTACGAGTCGCATGTGTTGGAGGTTTATGCACACAAGGGGACGAAAGCGGAAGATAAGGCTGTTTCTATCCGAACGGAGATCAGGGAGTGCAAGGCAGGAATCATGGAACTGTATCAGGCATACCGTTTAAAGAAGATTGTGACTGGTGTGTGGGCAAATGAGACGGTTGAGATATTAAATCATCTGCATGCAATCCTGCCGGATGAGCCAATGTATGTGTTAATGAAGGCACAGGCACTTGTCATCAATCGTCAGCGTCAGGAAGCGGAATGGATTCTTGAGGCATTTAAAAGAGACTGGACAGATCGACATGCGCCGGAATGGGGTTATTATCTGTATATTATGACATTGATGGAGAGAGAACCGTCTTATGTGGATCGTATGACACATGAAATTGAGGTGATCTTTCATGAAAATCCGGATTCTGCATTGCTTTTTTGGGTATTGTTGTTTTTGGAAGAAGACTATTACAATAACAGCGCGCATAAACTGAAGGCAATCGAGCATTGGGTAATGGATGGATGTGCGTCGCCATATTTGTACATAGAAGCGTATTATCTGATATGGCAGGATCCGTATCTGCTCACGAAACTCGGTCATTTTGAGATTCGTATTTTAAGGTGGGCAATAAGGCATCAGGCTTTAAATCAGGATCTTGCGGCACAGATTTTTCAGGTTGCGCAGCCGAATACGGGATTTGATGCTACCGTTTATGAACTTTTATGTGCGGCATATGAGGTGGATTCGAGCCCGGAAAATGTCGGATTTATCTGCAGTTACCTGATTCGTGCACAGAAATTCGATGTATGTTATCATAATTGGTTTGAGATGGGAATTGAACTGGAACTTCGTATTACAAGTCTGTATGAAGCATATCTGCTCTCACTCGATGAGCGTGCGATCGGACATGTTCCGAAGATTATTCAGATGTATTTTCAGTACGATAGCAATTTGCCATACCGCAAGATGGCAATACTGTATAACAATATTATCGCATCCCGCAAATCGGACCCGGAAACCTATGCAAAGTACCAGCGGACGATGGGACATTTTGCAATGGAACAGGTTGAGCAGGAACACATGGATGATAATCTGGCAGTACTCTATGAGGACATGCTTGATCTGGGGCTAGTCAATGAGGAACTGGCGCATTGTCTTGCAAGGATCCTTTTTATGAGAAAGCTGATCGTGTTTGACAGGAAGATGGTTCGTGCGATCATTTATCAAAAACCTTTGAAGGAGCCGCAGATCGTTCCGATCGTGGAACAGGCAGCATATTTTCAGTTGTATTCGGATCAGTATGTGATATTGTTTGAGGATGAAAAGGGGCGCAGATATGTAAGCAGCGTTTCTTATCGATTAGAGAATCTGATGAAGCCGGACAGCTATCTGGAAAAGTGTATGCCGCTTGCACCGGATGAACTGCCGTACATTATCTCATATTTTGAGAAAAAGCCGAATTATCTCACTTACAGCAAGGAAGATGAGAAATATTTTGCGAGAATTCTTTTCGCGAAAGAGCTGGATGCTGTCTATCAGGCGGATATGGCACAGGAAATCCTTCGGTACTATCAGACAAAGGAACCACAGGATCTGGTGACGGATTATTTGAAGCAGGCAAACTATGAAACTATGCCGCAGGCGGTCCGCCAGTATATGATGGAGATGCTTGTGGATAATCATTTGTATGAAGAAGCTTATTCGTGCATGGAAATTTACGGAATGGATCAATTTGGCATGGCTTCCAAAGTTACGCTTGCAAGTTACAAGATCCGACAGCTGGCGGAGGAGGAAGAGGCAGATGAGAAGGTGCTTCTTCTTGCAGCCAATGCTTTTGGTAATAAGAAGTATAATGATTCAATTCTCGATTATCTGTGTCGTTTTTATAACGGGCCGTCGCAGATGATGCTGCGATTATGGAGAGCAGCTCGAGAATTTGAGATTCCGACATTTGAACTGGAAGAACGCATTCTTGTGCAGATGATGTATGCACAGGAGCCTCTTACCGATGCGGAGAATATCTTTGCTCATTATTATGAAGCGGATGGCAGAGATCTGGTTGTGCTTGCCTATATCAGTGCGCGGGCACATGCATATTTTGTAGAGGATGAGCCACTTTCCGAGGATGCGCTTCTTGTGATTACGGACCGGTATAAGCGGCACATGGAGTTAAATGACGCCTGCTGTCTGGCTTTACTTAAGTCTCTGGCACAGATCAGTCAGCCGGATGACGAGCAGTTTGCAATGGAAGATGCGTTGCTTGCCGAATATACATGCAGAAATATGAATTTTGCGTTTTATAAGCGGTTGGATAAGCGGCTTGTACATAAATATCATCTCTATGACAAAGTATTTCTGGAATACCGTACAAGCCCTAAGAAGCATGTGGTGCTTCATTACAGCAGGGACGAGGACGGAGAGAATTTTGTCAAGGAGGACATGCCGGATGTGTACGATGGCATTTTTGTGAAACAGTTTGTACTCTTTTTTGGGGAGATGGTGCAGTATTATATCACGGAGGAGTACGGCAATCAGGTGGAGGTCACGCAGTCGAGCAGGCTTACCAGTACCGATGTGTATTCACAGAAGGATGAGAGTCGTTACAACCTGTTGAATCAGATGCTAATGTCATCCACTTTGCAGGATGAGAAATCTTTATATCATAACATGAAACAGTATGCCGGATTTGATGAGGTAACGAAAAAAGTATTCAAGCTTTTGTAAAGAGGAGTGTCGATGGAAAATCCATGCTATCTTGGCATTGATCTCAGTGATTCGTATGCCATGGTAAGTTATTACGAATTGAATATGAGTGAGCCTGACACGGTCAGTACGGTTGCTGGAAGTGAGAATTATCATATTCCGACGCTGCTTGCACGACGCAAAAACGTTGGAATGTGGTATTACGGCGAGGAAGCGAAGAAGATGGCAAAGACGAGTGAAGTAATCTGCGTGGACTCTCTGTTGCGGCGAGCGGTGGCCGGAGAAGTCATCGGAGTGGGAGGCGAGAATTATGAGGCCGTTGATTTGCTTGCTTTGTTTTTGAAGAAAGTGATGGAACTTCCACTAAAGCTAGGAAACGGCAGAAGTGTGAAACGTCTTACAATCACGGTTGACCGGCTGACGAGGGAGAATATGGAAGTGTTTTGGAAGGTGGCAGGCCGTCTGGAACTGACTGCAGATCGTTTTATGGTTGTGGATCATAAAGAGAGTTTCTATTATTTTTCGTTGAGTCAGCAGGAATCGTTATGGCTTCATGATGTTTTTCTGTTTGCCTGCGAGGGGGGCAGCTTGTATTCATATGATCTCAAACGTGATATGCGTACAACGCCACAGGTGGTTTCCATTCATGAGTCGCCGCGTCATACGTTGAAAGAGAATCGGGATGATTCGTTTGTTGATATTATGAATAAGGCTTTTGAAAATCGTATCGTCTCTACGGTATATCTTGTGGGTGACGGATTTGACGGTGGATGGATGAAGAATTCACTCAATGTGATGTGTCGTGGACGCAGGGCTTTTATGGGAAAGAATTTATTCTCGAAGGGAGCTTGTTATGCGGCTGCGGTGCGGGATCGGGAATCCTGGCCATATATCTATATGGGCGAAAATGAGATGAAGTTTAATCTCAGTCTTAAAGTTAAGGATAAAGGCAAGGTGGCCTTTTTTAATTTGATCAGTGCGGGAAGAAACTGGTTTGAGACAAAGGGGGAATGTGAGGTTATCCTGTCCGGAACGCCGGAAATTGATTTCTGGAAACAACTTCCGAACAGTAGAGAAGCCAAGATTGAAACACTGGAACTGACGGATCTTCCGCGCAGACCGGATCGTACGACAAGAGTGCGTGTGGTGGCAACTCCGATCGCGGATGACAAGATTGCAATCGAAATCCGGGATCTCGGGTTTGGAGAATTTTTCCGGGGAACCGATAAAGTCTGGAAATATACAATGGTAATGTAGAGGTTGTTATGGGTGAGTTATTATTTTGTCATGAGCCGATCGCGGCACTGCCTTATTATGTGGAGGGAATAGGGATCAATCTCTATTCTATGGAAGAATTGTGTTATTACATTATGGGTAATACATATCTTTTGGACAACTCCTTTATGAGTGAGGAATTGTGTACGTGGGTGGAAAAGCAGATGGGACTCTATAAGCTGGCGGAACAGCTTAGGGATATTATGCGGGGGCAGGGACTTCTCTCGGAATTTGTGCTGGCAATATTGGAACAGAACGGATACTGCACGATGAAAGAGATGCAGGATATCGTCCTAACAATCCGGCAGATGGAGGAGAAGTCGGATTTTGAATGTAACAAGATTCGTGCGGACCAGCTGATGGAAAAACAGAAGTATCTGGCAGGAATCTATGAATATAAGAGACTTCTGGACTCACCGGATGCAAAGGAAGCATCGGCATTGCTCCGCGGTAATATCTGGCATAATCTCGGTACCGCATATGCCAGGCTGTTTCTGTTCGAGGAAGCGGCAAAGTGTTATGAAGAGGCATACAAACTGAACGAATCGAGAGAATCGCTTCGGGAATGTCTACTTTGTTATCGTTGCATGCACGATGAGACCGGATTTATGCGCAAAGCGATAGAACATAATATTGATGAGACAGGTATGCAGGAGATACGAAACGAATTGTCGCTTGCAAGTCGATCGGAAGGTTTGGAACAGTTTGAAGAACATCTGGAAAAACTGGCTGAGGCAAGTGAAGGCACTGCGAAAGTACAGGCAAAAAATGAGATTGGAGATATCATTTTCCGGTGGAAGGAAGAATACCGGAAGAGTTGTAGAGTATAGGAGTTTATGATTTTTTCAAAGTTATTTCGTAAAAATAAAAGAAGATACGATGCGCAGGATTACGATCAGAGTGAATATGCAAAGCTGCAGACAGAGAATATTGTCGAGGAACTGAATCTGTCCGATGAAGCACAGGCTAAGCGTTATGTGATCGATCTGTGTGAGCAGATGATCGCTGCTTCAAAAGAACTTGATGACGTGCGCAGTGAGTATAATCTGGTTACTGCTTATCTGACGGATATTCAGATCATAGAGGAACTGACGGATGCGGAGAAGGCTCCGATCGTGGAATGCGCGATGCATGTGGCAAAGCTGGACAAGGACCGCAACGAATTCTTAAAAACGCAGCGCAGGCTTTCTGAGACACAGTTTGCACAAATGCAGGAAGAGGAGGATGAACTTCCTGGAATTATCAGGCGGTTGAAGGAAAATGAGCGTTATATGGATGCGGTCAAGAAAGATCTCACGTATCTCGAGGGACAGAAATTGCAGTGGGCAATCCTTCGAAACGAAGCTGTACACAGTCAGAAACTGCTTCGCAAAGCATCGCAGTATCTGTTTGTTACGTTTGCATCGGTATTTATCCTGTTTCTTGTCGGGGCCTGGTATTTTAAGTTTGACTCATCGTTGCCGCTTACAATTGCCGCATTTGTTGCAGTACTTGCAGGGGGATATGTTCTTGTGCGGTATCAGGATTGTACAAGGGATATCAGGAGGTCGGATGTGAACAGAAATCATGCGATCTCATTGGAAAATCATGTGAAGATTAAATATGTCAATATTAAAAATGCCGTGGATTATACCTGCGAGAAGTATCATGCCCGCAATTCGCAGGAATTGGAGTATGTGTTTGAACAATATCAGGATGAGGCGCGTGAGAAAGAAAAGTTCCGTAAGACGAGTGATGATCTTGATTATTATTCCAAGTCGCTGATACAGTATCTGATGCGGCTTCGAATGTATGATGCACGAGTCTGGATCAATCATGCAAATGCAATTGTAGACAGTCGAGAGATGGTGGAACTGAAGCACAATCTGATCGAGCGACGTCAAAAGCTTCGTGCGCGTATGGAATATCAGATCCGTGCAATCGCGGATATGAAGAAGGAAGCGAGAAAGAATGTCGATCGTATCGGAAATTGTGGGCCGCAGATTGAGGCGATTATTCGTAAAATTGAATCTATAAATCCTGTTTTATAACAGAGAACCGGTTATTGAC
>OWJS01000778.1_pt1 | contig 11626 bp, 5 predicted proteins | sample 1732961 | NCBI WGS metagenome assembly OWJS01 (sample SAMN05065774, study PRJEB22554) | human gut metagenome | biome: ENVO:2100002; feature: ENVO:00000062; material: ENVO:00002003 | host: Homo sapiens | place: USA
ATATTCCACTGGTAACAAAGAACGTTATTATGGAGTATGCAAATATGAAATGGGAATTACCAAAGAAAGTATTTGATCCCATATTTGAAAAAAAGGCAAATGAGTATATTTATGGTCAGGTAGTAAAAGAGATAGATGCAGGAATCGCTTTGAAAAGAGTGAGATACAAGGAATTAAATTTAAATTCTATAATAAAAAATGCAAATGACATGTAAGGTTGACATAAGCAAAGATGAAAAAGTGAATACAGAGTAAATCAATAATAACACGATATATAGAAAAAGCAGTCTGCATAGGCTGCTTTTTCTGTTATCTGAAAAAGGAAGGAGAACTGCGTGAGAAAATATGATTTTATATCGGCTCTGGCAAAGGAGACAGCAGCCGAGGTTGTCAAAAATCGTGAGGAATGGATGAAATACCTTACTACAGCGGCGAGATTATACAAGTATCCGTTCCGGGAACAGCTTTTAATCTATGCACAAAGACCGGACGCAACAGCGTGTGCTTCCATAGAGCTGTGGAATGAGCGTATGCACTGCTGGGTAAACAAAGGGGCAAAAGGTATCGCACTTTTGGACGAGGATGATGCACATGGCAAGCGTCTGAAATATGTATTTGATGTTTCAGATGTCCATGCGGCAAGGAGAATCGGACGGTATCCGGAACTATGGGAATTACATGAGGAACATAAGGAAGATGTAATTAAGCGTCTGGAGCAGACTTATGGTGCTACCGATGATAAGAAGCTATTTGAAGAAAGACTTATGGAGTTAGCTGACAGGATTGCAGCAGATTATTATGAGGAATTGTTGCCGGATTTGCAGTACATGATCGAGGACAGTTTCTTAGAGGGACTGGACGAGCAGAATGTCGGTATCCGTTTAAGAGATACTTTATCTGAGAGTATTTCTTTTACACTTTTATCTGCCTGCGGTGCAGATATGCAGGAGTATGGTTCGGAGTTTGCTTTCGATTTTATCCATGAATTTAATTCCATGGATACCCTTGCGGTACTTGGAGATGCAGCTAATGAACTTGCAAAACCGGTACTTTTAGAGATTGGAAGAACCATAAGGGCATATAACAGGAGCCACGAACAGGAACAATCGCAAAATTTAACGCAGAAAGGACTTGCAAATACTTCTAAAATAGACTACAATGCGTTAAAGCGTGAAAGCGAGAGCGGACATGAGGAATATATTGACAACAATCAAAATAGCGTAGAAAGGGGCAATAGCAATGAATCTGACATACGAAAAGAACGGGGATTATCTGATCCCGACATTACAGGCGGACATTCAGCCGGAGGGAACGGTAACGAAGTACGGAATGATGAGGGAGACTTATCTGAAGGAGAACCACAGGGGCGTGTACTCAGCGTTTCTTCTGAAAGGGACATTGAAAGAACACCTGCTGACAATCCAGAAGCAGGCAGAGGAGAGAATGGAGAAACTGATAAGCCAGATGGCGGCAACAGAGGGAGTGACCGAACAGCTCAAGGAAGCCGATCAGATGCTCTGGGTAGCGAAGATGAACAGCATCCGGAACCGAGCAGAGGAAGTAGTTCTGGGCGAGTTGGTTTACAGCCTGTAACAGATACCGATGATCTTCTCCGGGGAGACGCACCGGAACCCACCTTTACACAACTTAGCCTGTTTCCTTCTTTTGAGGAGCAGGTTGGAACAGTCGCAGCAGCGGAAGCAAGTATGAAATATACCATGCCCGCTGCTTTTTCTTTGCCACAGAATGAACTTGAAACCATTTTAAGGAGTGGCGGAGGAAAACAGCACAGCAGGAAGCGTATTTTCGCAAAGTACACAGAGGGCAGAAATGCCGAGCAGATGGTGGATTTTCTGAAAAATGAGTACGGACAGACCGGAAAAGGTTTTGAAATCAATGGAAATCCAGTATCAGTGTGGTTCGATGAGCATGGTATGAGTGTCGGCTATGGAACAAAGGCAAGGGAAACACCGATTGTCACGATGGATTGGGAAGATGTGGAGAGCCATATCCGTTCCATGATTGAAAATGGTACTTATATGAGTGCCAGTGAAGCATTTCTTGTAGATACACAGGAGAGAAATCGTGTTGCCAATCAGATCTATTTCTTCCTGCGAGATGGAATGGATGAAATGCCGGAGGAGCTTGGCTTAAAAGCAGGAAATTATCCGGAAAGTGAAGCAAAACTCATGGAGTTTCTTTCCACCCATGAGGGCAGGGAACAGCTTAAAAATATTTTGGAAGATGCGGCAAACCGCCTTGCTTCTGGAGAAGCAGAATTAAAATGGCGGCATGTGAAATCACCGGAATATCTGTTATCGGAGATAGCAGACCTTGACAGGGAGAGACTGGAATTTCCATTGCCGGATGCGGTGGAGGTAGCACAGGAAGATTTTATCACACAGGATGAAATCGACTATGCACTTGGCAGAGGAAGCGGCTATGAGCATGGAGCTTTCCGCATTTATGAGTATTTCATGGAAGGACATGACCAGAAAGAAACAGTTGCTTTTCTGAAAAATGAATATGGCATCGGTGGCGGTTCCGGTGGACTGCCGGGCAATGATGATTCCCATAATGAACATGACGGAAAAGGTATCCGTCTGGAGAAGGGCAGTTATGGCAATCCGTATGCAAAAGTGCTTCTGAACTGGAATGTTGTGGAGAAAAGGCTGCGTGAGCTGATCAAAGAGGATAAATATTTATCTCCACAGGGGAAAGAGAATTATAAGGCATACAAAGAGGAACAGGCAGAGAAAGCGAGACAACGTGAGCTTTCCCGTCTGGAGCATGGACAACGGCTTGAATGTAAGAAGGACATCGAAGCTCTGATTGCTGAGAAATTCAATGGCTTTGTGCTTCCGAGGAATACCGCAGATGAGATCATAGATAAATATGGCATTGACTGTGTGGAATTTGTTCTTGCAAATACGGTTACGCATTTTGATTATGACGGTCGTTTTTCGCAGAACAATAAGGACTGGGCAAAGGGCATTGTTGCGGAAAATGAGTGGCAGAACAATGATCTGATTCTAAGCTCACATCAGGCGGTATTGGACGGATTTACCAATCAGGCGAGAAGATATATCAATGTGCTTCGGGAAAAAGAAAAGGAAGCACAGCAAAAAATCACGATTGATGGATATGAGTGTGTTCTGGTTGATGAGTGGGGCAGTGAAAAAGAGAAATACCTGCTTGGAAATAACATAGAGGACAGCAGTTTTTATTATGCACAGGTCAATGGGAAAACCTTTGAATACGACCATAAGCCGGAGCGTAGCGAGGTAGAGGACGATTATATCAATGCCATTGCAGAGGAAGATATTGACAGGCACGAAGCAGAAGTGTTTTCACGCTTTGAGGGGACGGATGGTATCGCAGAGCCGGATGAAACTGAGCCACAACAAGAATTTTCACAAGAGAAATCGCAGAAATTATCATGGCATGTGGTACATGATGCAGATGATGAATATGGCAATCCGACACAATGGAGTGCCACCTTATCAGAGGGAGTATTCCTTTGGATTGATAAGGAAGCGGATGGATATGCGATTTATGATACGGCAGACATTACCCGTCCGGCATTGGAGACATTTTCGACTTTGCAGGAAGCAATGGACTGGGGCAATGAACTTGCAGAAAGTGGCATGGAAGCAGAGGCGGAGTTTTCTGGTGAAAGGGAACAGGCTGAGCAGGAAGCCGATGAACTGGACAGCATAGATACGCAGTCTGCCCGTGAGCGTCTGGAGAATGGAGAAGCAGACCGACAGACAGAGGAAATGTTGTCGCAGGTGCTTACTGGAGATTGGGAGCCGCTTACACCTTCGTCAGAGGAAAAACAGCCTGCATCAGAAAGGCAATCAGCACAAGAAAGGTCGGTATCAGCACCAGATAAAAGTAACGCTGTCAATTTCCATATCAGCGATGACCGATTGGGTGAAGGCTCTCCAAAAGAAAAATTCCAGACAAATATTGCAGCAATCAAGCTGTTGGAGCAGATTGAGGGCGAAAACAGATATGCTACACCGGAAGAACAGCAGATTTTATCCCAGTATGTCGGCTGGGGCGGTCTTGCCGATGCGTTTGACGAGAGCAAATCAAACTGGTCAGCAGAATATCACCAGTTAAAGGAACTGCTATCGCCGGAGGAGTACCGCATGGCAAGGGAGAGTACCTTGAATGCCCATTATACAAGTCCGGTTATTATCCGCCAGATGTACGAAACATTGGAAAAAATGGGATTTTCCAAAGGAAATGTACTGGAGCCTTCCATGGGTATCGGCAACTTTTTTGGTATGATGCCGGATTCCATGAAAGAAAGCAGGCTTTACGGAGTAGAGCTTGACAGCATTACCGGACGCATTGCAAGGCAGCTTTATCCGCAGGCAGATGTGCAGATCAAAGGTTTTGAAAAGACCGATTATCCGAACGATTTCTTTGATGTGGCAATCGGAAATGTACCTTTTGGTCAGTATAAGGTGGCAGATAAGCAGTATGATAAAAATAATTTCCTGATCCATGATTATTTTTTGGCAAAGACGTTGGATAAGGTGCGTCCCGGAGGTGTAGTTGCTTTTATCACAAGTAAGGGAACCATGGACAAGGCAAGTCCGGAGGTCAGAAGATACCTTGCACAAAGAGCAGACCTGCTTGGTGCAGTCAGACTTCCGAATACCGCATTTAAGGCAAATGCAGGAACCGAAGTCACTTCGGATATTTTATTTTTCCAGAAGCGTGACCGCATGGTGGAGCGTGAGCCGGACTGGGTACATCTGGGAGAGGACGCAAATGGCATTACAATGAACGCTTACTTTGCAGAGCACCCGGAGCAGATCGTAGGAAAGATGGAAATGGTATCCGGTCCTTATGGCATGGAAAGCACCTGCAAGGCAGATGATGGCAGACCATTTGAGGAGCAGTTAGCGAAAGCACTTCAAAACATTACAGGACAGATTGATACGATTGATCTGGATGAGGAGCTTGCGGATGAAATGAGCAGGCAGAGTATTCCTGCTGATCCGTCCGTCAAGAATTTCAGTTATACCGTAGTCGATAATGAGGTATATTACCGTGAAAACTCTGTCATGAAGCCGGTGGAAGTATCAGACACCGCAAAAGAACGTATCAAGGGAATGGTGGCAATCCGTAACTGTACGCAGGAACTGATTGATATGCAGCTTGAGGAATGCTCCGATGTAACAATTAAGGAAAAGCAGACAGAACTTAATAGCCTGTATGATAATTTCTCTAAGAAATATGGTCTGATCAATTCACAGACGAATAAGAGAGCCTTTAATCAGGACAGCAGTTATTGCCTGTTGTGTTCTTTGGAAAAACTTGATGATGAGGGCAATTTCAAAGGCAAGGCGGATATGTTCACGAAGCGTACCATTAAAAGGGCAGAGGTTGTCACAAGTGTGGATACCGCAAGTGAAGCGCTGGCAGTATCTTTAGCAGAGAAAGCCAAAATCGACCTTGATTATATGGGAGCGCTTACCGGAAGAGATAAGGATACACTTACCGAGGAACTTCGTGGTGTTATTTTCCAGAATCCGCTTACGGATGTGTGGGAGACAGCAGACCAGTATCTCAGCGGCAATGTGCGTGAGAAACTTGCCATAGCAGCCACTTATGCGGAAAATCATCCGGAATATGCTCCAAATGTGCAGGCTCTTACTCAGGTACAGCCGAGGGAGCTGGACGCATCGGAGATCGAGGTACGTATCGGTGCCACATGGATTGATCCAAAGTATATCAATGATTTTATGCGTGATATTTTCCAGACACCGGAACATTTATTCCGCAGGGATACGATAGGTGTGCAGTTTTCGGGTGTAACCGGAGAGTGGAATGTAAAGGGCAAAAATGCGGACTATGGCAATACGCTTGTCAACATGACATACGGTACAAGCCGGGTAAATGCCTATAAGATACTGGAAGATTCCCTGAACCTCAAAGATACGAGAGTATATGACACCATTGAGGAGGATGGAAAGGAAAAGAGAGTCCTCAATAAAAAGGAAACCATGATTGCAAGCCAGAAGCAGGAAGCAATAAGGGAGGCATTTAAGGACTGGGTATTCCGTGATCCGGAACGCAGGCAGACACTTGTGGCAAAATATAATGAGCTTTTCAATTCCACCAGACCAAGAGAATATGACGGTTCGCATCTGAAATTTCCGGGCATGACACCGGATATTGAATTAAAGCCGCATCAGAAAAATGCGGTTGCCCATGTGCTGTATGGAGATAATACCCTGCTTGCGCATTGCGTCGGTGCCGGAAAGACCTTTGAAATGACAGCAGCGGCAATGGAAAGCAAGCGTCTGGGACTATGCCAGAAGTCATTATTTGTAGTGCCGAACCATTTGACCGAGCAGTGGGCAAGTGATTTCTTACGGTTATATCCAGGAGCAAATATCCTTGCAGCAACGAAAAAGGATTTTGAACCTGCCAACCGTAAAAAGTTCTGTTCCCGTATTGCCACAGGCGATTATGATGCCGTTATCATCGGACATAGCCAGTTTGAAAAAATCCCATTATCGCAGGAGAGACAGGCAGCTACAATCGAAAGACAGATTGATGAGATCGAGCTTGCCATTGAACAGGCGAAAAAAGATAATGGGGAGCGTTATACCATTAAGCAGATGGAAAAATCAAGAAAAGCATTGCAGGTGCGTCTTGATAAATTAAATGACCAGAGCCGGAAAGATAATGTCGTAACCTTTGAGCAGTTGGGGGTAGACAGGCTGTTTGTGGATGAGAGCCACAATTACAAGAACCTGTTCCTTTATACGAAAATGAGGAATGTGGCAGGTATCGCACAGACAGAAGCACAGAAGTCATCTGATATGTTTGCCAAGTGCCAGTATCTTGATGAAATCACGGGTGGCAAGGGTGTAACTTTTGCGACCGGAACGCCAATTTCCAACAGCATGACGGAGCTTTACACGAATATGCGTTATCTTCAGTATGGAACGCTCCAAAAGCTGGGACTGGGACATTTTGACGCATGGGCGGCTTCTTTTGGAGAAACACAGACAGCCATAGAGCTTGCACCGGAAGGAACCGGATACCGGGCAAAGACAAGATTTGCGAAGTTTTTCAATCTGCCGGAGCTGATTGCACTTTTCAAGGAGAGTGCGGACATTCAGACACCGGATATGTTAAAACTTCCTGTGCCGGAAGCAGAATATGAAAATGTGGTTCTAAAGCCGAGTGAGTTCCAGAAAGACATGGTAGCGTCACTTGCGGAACGTGCCGAAGCAGTCCGGGACAGGCAGGTACAGCCTTACGAGGACAACATGTTAAAGATTACCAATGACGGAAGAAAGCTGGCACTTGATCAGAGATTACTCAACGATATGCTGCCGGATGAGGAAAATTCCAAAGCGTCAACCTGTGTGGAGAAAGCCTATAAGATATGGGAAAATACCAAAGAGCAGAAGTCAGCACAGTTGATTTTCTGTGATTTATCGACACCGAAGGGCGATGGCACTTTCAATGTGTATGAGGATATAAAAAATAAGCTCATGGAAAAAGGAGTGCCGGAGAATGAGATAGCATTTATCCATGATGCCAATACAGAACTCAGAAAAGCAGAGCTGTTTGCAAAAGTAAGAAGCGGACAGGTTCGTTTTTTATTAGGTTCCACCGCCAAAATGGGAGCCGGTACGAATGTGCAGGACAGACTGATTGCATTGCATCATTTGGATGTGCCTTGGAGACCTTCTGATGTAGGACGGATTTTGCGGACATCCAAAATAAAAAAGAATGTGGAGGTAACAGACAATGGCAAAATCATTATTTGAGGAACTGGGCGGCAAATACGAAAGGCAAGGGGATTATTTGATACCGTGCTTAACTGTACCCGCCGAAGAAGAACAGGCAATAGGCATCTGGGGGCAACGGCATTTAGATTATCTAAAACAGTACCGTAAAGTTACATACACCAATCTTCTTACAAGCGGCAGGCTAAACGCCTACCTTGCCGACATCAACAGACAGGCACAGGAACGCTTTGAAAGGCTCATAGAGGGTATGAAACAGGCACAGGGCATAACGGAACAGCTAAAGGCAGAAAACGCCTTAGAATGGACAGGATGCCTCAATAACATAAGGGCTTGTGCGAGGGAGATTGTGGAAAAGGAAATTATTTTTGCATAAACAGATGATTAGTGGCAGGGGGAAATCCTGCCGCTTTTTCTGCTTTAGTTTGTCAGCTTGACAAATAAAGGGTTAAGGAATATAATTAGATTCAGTATTATACAAGGAGTTAATAAATATGCGGCAAGGTATTCTTAAATAAACTGTCAATTTGATAGTGGGAACAAAAAGTAGCAGTCCCGTTTCACTTTTAATATGGGGCTTAGTTTTTTGTACCCAGTTTAAGAATACTTTTATCATGTAATTTTATATGCCCGAAAACATATAAGTGTTTTGGGGCTATTGGAGTTATTTACCCAGTGATAGGAGTATTTATCACTGGGTATTTTTATGCCCTTTTTTGGGTGTTGATAGGAGGAAAATCACATGAAAATAATTAACTTAGGCATTCTGGCTCACGTTGACGCAGGAAAGACAACATTAACGGAGAGTTTATTGTATACCAGTGGTGCAATTGCAGAACCAGGGAGCGTAGATAAAGGCACAACAAGGACAGATACAATGAATTTGGAGCGTCAAAGGGGAATCACTATCCAGACAGCAGTGACATCTTTTCAGTGGGAGGATGTAAAAGTCAACATTATAGATACGCCAGGCCATATGGATTTTTTGGCGGAAGTATACCGTTCTTTATCCGTATTAGACGGAGCAGTATTATTAGTTTCTGCAAAGGATGGCATACAGGCACAGACCCGTATACTGTTTCATGCACTACAGACAATGAAGATTCCGACAATTTTTTTCATCAATAAAATTGACCAAGAGGGGATTGATTTGCCAATGGTATATCGAGAAATGAAAGCAAAGCTTTCTTCGGAAATTATAGTGAAGCAAAAGGTTGGGCAGCATCCCCATATAAATGTAACGGACAATGACGATATGGAACAGTGGGATGCGGTAATTATGGGAAACGATGAACTATTAGAGAAATATATGTCAGGGAAACCGTTTAAAATGTCAGAACTGGAACAGGAAGAAAACAGGAGATTCCAAAACGGAACGTTATTTCCCGTTTATCACGGAAGTGCTAAAAACAATCTGGGGATTCGGCAGCTTATAGAAGTGATTGCCAGTAAATTTTATTCATCAACGCCTGAAGGTCAATCTGAACTATGCGGGCAGGTTTTTAAGATTGAATATTCAGAGAAAAGGCGGCGTTTTGTTTATGTGCGTATATATAGCGGAACATTGCATTTGAGGGATGTTATTAGAATATCTGAAAAAGAGAAAATAAAAATCACAGAGATGTGTGTTCCGACAAACGGTGAATTATATTCATCCGATACAGCCTGCTCTGGTGATATTGTAATTTTACCAAATGATGTTTTGCAGCTAAACAGTATTTTGGGGAACGAAATGCTGTTGCCGCAGAGAAAATTTATTGAAAATCCTCTCCCTATGCTCCAAACAACGATTGCAGTAAAGAAATCTGAACAGCGGGAAATATTGCTTGGGGCACTTACAGAAATTTCAGATGGCGACCCTCTTTTAAAATATTATGTGGATACTACAACGCATGAGATTATACTTTCTTTTTTGGGGAATGTGCAGATGGAAGTCATTTGTGCCATCCTTGAGGAAAAATATCATGTGGAGGCAGAAATAAAAGAGCCTACTGTTATATATATGGAAAGACCGCTTAGAAAAGCAGAATATACCATCCACATAGAAGTCCCGCCAAATCCTTTCTGGGCTTCTGTCGGGTTGTCCATAGAGCCGCTCCCTATTGGAAGCGGAGTGCAGTATGAAAGCAGAGTTTCACTTGGATATTTAAATCAATCGTTCCAAAATGCGGTTATGGAGGGGGTTCTTTATGGCTGCGAGCAGGGGCTGTATGGATGGAAAGTGACAGACTGTAAAATCTGTTTTGAATATGGATTGTATTATAGTCCTGTAAGTACCCCCGCAGACTTTCGGCTGCTTTCCCCTATCGTATTGGAGCAGGCTTTAAAAAAAGCAGGGACAGAACTATTAGAGCCATATCTCCACTTTGAAATTTATGCACCGCAGGAATATCTCTCACGGGCGTATCATGATGCTCCAAGGTATTGTGCAGATATTGTAAGTACTCAGATAAAGAATGACGAGGTCATTCTGAAAGGAGAAATCCCTGCTAGATGTATTCAAGAATACAGGAACGATTTAACTTATTTCACAAATGGGCAGGGAGTCTGCTTGACAGAGTTAAAAGGATACCAGCCAGCTATTGGTAAATTTATTTGCCAACCCCGCCGCCCGAATAGCCGTATAGATAAGGTTCGGCATATGTTCCACAAGTTAGCTTAACAGCTTGCAAAAGTCATATAAAATGAGATTTGAAAGGATTAGAGACTAATTATGATGAAATGCGAATGGATATTGTGTCCTGTTTGTGGGAGCAAAACCCGTAATAAAATTAGGAAGGACACTGTTTTGGAGAATTATCCCCTTTATTGTCCAAAATGCAGACAAGAAAGATTGATTAAAGTTGACAACTTGAAGATAACTGTCATCAAAGAGCCAGACGCTTAAGACGCAGAGCCGATGAAATTGTGGAACAATTCACGAATCATCGGCTCTTTTTGTTTCGTATTTGAAAGAACAAACTCACCAAATAAAAAAAACGATATTCGGGTGGGTTATTTTGTTATACCCTAAATTACCCTCTGAATTTGTTTTTAAATTTGGAGGGATTTTTTTATGTCCTTTTTTCGGGCAGTTATCTATCTGCTCATACGAAGCAAAATTTATCAATACATAGCATATCAGAGAACGGCAGGAAACCAGTTAAAAAAATTTCTGCCTATGCAACGGCACTTCCTGCCTTGAATGTAGAAGTACAATCTCCATACAACAGAATTAATATTTCCCATAACCGTAAAGGTCATAGAGCCTTTGCGGTTTTTCTTTTGTCGATTTTTGTTGGAAAGTGCCATAGGGCTATTAGTGGTGTTAGGTGTCGTTCGCCACCTCTCCATCTGGATTTTGAACATTTCAAAAATTCAGATGGGAGGTACTTACAGTGAAATACGCACCGAGAAAGGTATATATCAAGGAAAGCGGCAGATATGTGGAACTGTCCTATACGGATTTCTGCCGCCGCAGGGAATCCGACCAGACCTATATGGACAAGCTGTTTATCCCCATTCAAGGCTGTCTGCTTGAAGTCGTGAGGGAGCAATACACGGACTTCTACCGAGATAAGGAACGGTGGCGTTATCTGAAAAAATTAGATACGAAGAACAGCCTGCTTTCTCTGGATGGATTTACGGACAGCGAGGGGAAGCCTTTAGACTTTATCGCTGATGAAGCGGCAGACATTGCGGAAACCGTTGTCAATGCGGTTATGGTGGACAGGCTGAAAGCCGCCCTGCCTTTGCTGTCGGATAGTGAACAGGAATTGATACAGGCAATCTTTTTTGACGGACTTTCCGCTGTCTCTTATACACATCTGACGCTGCCGACGATCTTACGCGTGTAG
>OWJS01000780.1_pt1 | contig 11617 bp, 8 predicted proteins | sample 1732961 | NCBI WGS metagenome assembly OWJS01 (sample SAMN05065774, study PRJEB22554) | human gut metagenome | biome: ENVO:2100002; feature: ENVO:00000062; material: ENVO:00002003 | host: Homo sapiens | place: USA
AGGCATTTAATTAGTCAAACTATCAAAGAACTCTTTGGCTGGCAGCGCAAAGCGGCTTAGCCGATAACCCATTTTTTTACGAACTATTGATATTAAAAAAGGCGATAAATTACAATAATCTGCGCTCTGCAGGGTATGCTACTTTAATGGGAGCGTATCTCGAATGGCATCAAACATAGGAAGCGCCGTATGCGGAACCGCACGTACGGTGGTGTGAGAGGTCGGTAAACATGAAAGTAGGAGATAAACACCTATGATTAGTATTTACCTCCTACTCGATTCTATGGGAGTAACTACCTCTGATTATGAACTCTATGCATTTTGATGTTCATAACTATCTCTTGTTGTTTAGAATTTGTGATTTCTTATCCTCATTATAATTGAGTGTAGTTTCAACGTAGCCTTTCAGGATGTCATTCTCCTTAATGGCTTCCCAATATACAAGATGTATCTTGAACTCGCAACTATCGTTTTCATTTTCGAATACCATAGACACCGGATTCTCTTGACCTTTTTCTTGTTTTGGGATAATAGCAATATATCTGCTATCCTGCAAGTCCTTTTTTATTTCTTCATAGAACTTGTTCACAATCTCATTGTTTCCAAGTTTTCTTTTACGGTCAATAATCGTTGTTTGTGAATCATTGTTCGGACCATACTTCAACAAAAGAAACTTTTCTTTGAGTTGAAAGAACAAGTTTGAGGTATGATTTTTGTTGTATTTCGTATGATCCTTTAAGTATTCTTTATGGTGACTTTTTTGTTCATCTAAATTATAATAACCACCAGCACTAGCCTTGGCCTCAATGAAAAAGACAATGGTCTTGCCTAATTTATTCTTAGCGGTAATTACTAAATCAGGGTCGCCGAAACCAGACAAGGAGAATTCGGAATAAAGTTTGAAATCTTGAAATGTTTCTGTTTCGCCTGCCATGCGCAGGAATTCATTCATAGCCTCGTTTGCTGCCTTCTCGTCCTTGTTCAATGCAATACCATAGAATAGAGCGTTCATTGCTCCTCGTTCAGAATAACCTACAATCTTAATAGTGTTCATATTTATCTATATTTTATTAAACATTCTTCTAATTTTTCTTTCTGTCTGAACCTGCAAACTATGAGGTTCAAGCACCTCAACCTTTTCGCCCATTGGCAACGTCTTGATAGTAGGACCAGACTAAAGGGTAAGTACCTTGTGTGGTATGATGCTGTTGAATAGTATCTGCAGTAAAGGTACTATTTTTATCAATCTATTGCAACAAAATACACTATATATTATTATTGACATTTTTTAGTATCACCCTCAGTGATTCTATTCATGCGTGCGTCCTTTCAATTATGATATACAACTTACTGAACTTTATAATAGGGCGACCACGATATGTTGATGTGTTATAACCATTTGATTTTGCCCTGTCTATTATTTGGTTGCGATATTCTTCGGGATAATAGATTGTTAGCAATTTAGACGTTCTTTCTGCAAAAAATATCTGAAGAACTTACGCAATTTCTTTATGATTCTTCCGTTATCTTTAATAAAGTTGCAGAAAATCATGATAAGTAAAACCTATCTCAGATATATTTGGCTACTTGATACAATTTTTGGGTCAAGAGAGCCTTTAACCTACGACCATATTGTCAGAATGTGGGGAGGTTCTCCTTATGCTTATATGGGTGGTTTGTCGATCCGTACCTTCCACGAACATCGTAAAGGTATCGAAGAAATGTTTGGAGTTATCATAGAATGTGACAAATCCAAGGGATACACATATTACATCAAAAATCCTGAGGTGCTAAAGCAAAATCCTTATGCCCAACTGTTATTGCGAAAGTATAGTGTACCACAGGAATTCTCAACTTTCAACATGATGCGCGATCGTATCTTGCTGGAAGAAATACCTCATGGCACAGCATACTTTGATGATGTAGTTGAATCTATGAGGACTAATACAGAACTTATAATTGACTATCAACGTTATGAAGGGAAAAGCGAAACACTTACCATGCAACCTTATTCCATGAAGGTCTATGATAGAAGGTGGTATGTTCTTGGTTATATAAAAGAAAAAGAATCCATTAGACACCTGGCATTGGAAAGATTCCTTGATCTGCAAACAACCAGTCAGAAATTTGAGTACCCGAAGGATTTCAATCCACGAAAGTACTATGATCATGTGGTAGGAATCTACGTGAATGAAGACCTCCCTATAGTTAAATTGAAATTAAGAGTGTATGGTGTACAGATGGAATACATGAGAATGTTGCCACTTCACAAGTCACAGAGCGAGGTCAAATCAAGATGTGGAGAGTTTGCAGAGTTCACGTATCGGCTATGTCTTACCCCAGAACTAAAATCAAAGATACTGGCATTGGGGGCGAGCGTTGAAATGCTTGAACCCTTGGAATATCGCGAAGAGATAATGGCTCAAATAAGTTCTACTCTTGATAGATACATGAAAAAATGAAGAAATTTAATGGTGTTATGCGGAGTTTTAGCATACAATACTCTTCAAACACCCGATTCTACAGGTTTTCATTCGTATATATATTATAGAGATAGATCATTTCATTTTTAAAGTAAACGATAAGAATATGACAATGAATGAGAAGAAGTTGATGGGTATCAGAATTATAGTACATCGTGGAACCAATCAGATTGGTGGATGCGTTACTGAGTATGAGTGCCGTGTTTTTCATCTGTTTGTGGACTATGGTGAACAGTTGCCTGGTTATGAGCATACAGAAATGGAGATAGAAGGACTCACTAAAGGTGATGTCTCCAATTCTGCTTTGCTGATAACTCATTATCATGGTGATCATATCGGCAAGGTAAGTGAGTTGAGCAGCGAGATTCCTGTATATATGGGTAAGACTGGTTGTGAAATCTGCCAAGAATTTGAACTTCACATGTCACACATACCTGGAGAAGAGGGTAAAAGACATCGCTTGATGGCAGATAGAGTTGCTGAGTTTAAACATTTTGAGCCAGGGCATACCTTTGAGGTGGGGCCATTCAAGATTATGCCAATAGTGATGGATCACTCGGCATTTGATGCCTATGCTTTCAAGATTGAGGCAGATGGCAGAAAGATTTTTCATACTGGTGATTTCCGTACCCATGGTTTCCGAAGCAAGATGTTGCCAACGGTTATTGAAAAACGCATCGGAAAAGTGGATTGTGTGGTATCTGAAGGCACCAATGTTGAGCGAAGCAAGGATACCAATACCAAGACAGAGCGGGATGTCAAGGATGAGTTTGTAGATAATTTCAAGGAGAATAAGTATAATGTGGTGTATGTGTCATCCACGAACATAGACAGATTGTTTGCCCTCTATCATGCAGCTTGTGAAGCAGATAGAATGTTTGTCTTGGATGATTTTGCCAAGAAGATGATGGATGCGTCAACAAACATTGACAAGCTTTGGGGCAAGTCTCGCTTCTATAAAATTCAGAGAGAGCAGAAGGTTCCACAGGTCTTATGGAAAGATAGGGTGATAAACAGTAAATTCTATCATGCTATGGAATCTCATGGTTATGTGTTGATTGCCAGAGCAAATGACAAGTTTGATGAGTGGCTAAAGAAGATGCCAAGCGAGGGAAGAAAAGTTTATCTCTCTATGTGGAAGGGCTATGTGGATAATCCAGAAAGTCCGGCTTATAACAAAAGGTTGGCAGAGGCTGTTGGTAAGGATTATGTTCATATCCATACCAGTGGGCATTGTGATGTGAACAGTATGAACAAGTTGTTTGAAATGTTGGAGCCTAAGGTGATAATTCCAATTCATACCAATAGCCCAGAGAAATTTGTGGCAGCTTTCCATTCCTGGAATGTGAAGATGTTGGAGGATGGAGAAATTTTTAGTACCAACCCATTTGGCGATATACCTGTGCATGAGGAAGGTGATACCTTTTTGAGTGCAATATGTCTTTCAGAGAATCAAGATTCTGATGATGATGTCAGGATTTCTTCTGTGGATGAGAGACTTAAATGGTGGAAACTAGATTATAAGAATATAAGTTCGTTTGATGATAGTAATCTGGCAAGAGAGACCTTGAAACTTGTTCGAGCAGACAAGAATGTGCTTGCTTTTGAGATTTGGAGTGAGTGTGACTTTGCGCTAATCTTAGGGGAAGTTTATCGAAGAGACAAGACTTTCTACGCAAATCTTGACTCGAAATGTACTTTTGCTTCTGGTGAGATGGTATTGGCGATCATGCGTTTGCCATTCTCATGGAATTTGATTCCAGTGAAGGTAATGGAATTTGCTACCAAGGAAGCATTGAAAAACGTATATGATGAGGGTTTGTTAGATATTGGTATATCAGATTTCGATGAATTTTATGAGTCGTATGAGCCTGTTGCGCATTATGCTCCAGACATGATAGTGAAGCCTTTGGTTGACATAGAGACTTTTGAAGGCAAGGTGCTATGTGATTTGGTACCTGTTCGCTATCTGTTTCCTATGGATGTAGTGGAGCAACTTCATAAGAAAAAATGATAGGGTGTACGGTATGTAAGAGTGTTTCTATAAACTGCATAGTGTATTAAGCACCATGCAGTTCTTATTTTATACCAAACTAATATGATAACATCAGAAAAGGATTTGAGAAAAAAGTTGATAGATGTGAAGAATTAGCAGTACCTTTGCATAAGATAGGCTGCACCTCAGCAAAAAACTCAAGCATGCTTGGCTTTTTGCGTTCGGTTTGCACTATCTTTGGTGGAAAAATATAATAGTTATGTCAAAAACAACGATTAAGAAACTTCTTCAATCCATGTCGAAGGAAGAGATTATAGAAATGGTTATTGAAATGTATGATGCTCGTAAGGAAGCAAAGGAGTTTCTGGAGTATTATGCAAGTCCTAACGAAAATGGTAAACTCGAAGCATACAAAAAGATTGTTCGTGCTGAGTTTTATCCTGAGGGACATCGTGAACCCAAAACACGTTTTACGGTTTGCAGAAAAGCTATAGCTGATTTTAAAAAACTCAAGCCATCAGCCGATGCTCTGTCTGAACTGATGTTATCGTATATGGAATATGCCATAAAGTTTACATACGACTTTGGCGATATGTGGGAACAGTATTATGACTCTGTTGAGGGTAATTTCAAAAAGACCGCACAGTTTATTGCAAAAAATAATTTGTGGGAGAAGTATGACAAACGGCTCCTACAGTGTGTTGAATGGGCAAGCGGATGCGGCTATGGGTTCGCTGATATTATTGCTGATACGTATGAAGAAGCAAAGCTGTTAAACGTATGACAGATTTGTTGATGATGGAATAGCGTAATATGCAAAATATTACTTGTGCAACTTTCGACGGGTACTCCTTAATGATAACAAGCTATTATCGAATTCTGCGCAAGTTGTTCGTTTTTTGTCAAAAAATGTCCATCAGAATTAAGTATTAAGTATTACAAACTAAGTGAGTTACGCTATCAAAAATCGTACAGAAAAAAAATGTGGATTTTGAACACCTACTTAAAACGAGTGCGCAGTATGAGAATAATTCACTCATATTGCGCACTCGTTTTTTTAAGCAATGAAGATGTTCGCTATTCCTAAAAAAATTAGTTAGCGTTTTGAATTACCGTAATCTTATTAGACACGCCATTTGAGGTAAGCGTGAGTTGGGCTGTACGTGCACTACCCGTGGTGTTCTTCTCGAGCGTGAGTTCCACATTCTGAACTTTACAAGGCGTGTAGGCAGGAGTTCCCACCAAGTTGCCAGGTTCGGGTACTTTGAGCCATGACTCCGATGAGGTTAGCGTGGCATTGGTAGAATATACCGTGAAAGAAACGTAAGGTTTCACATTCTTAGAACCTACCACATAACCATCAGCACTGATGTTTTTAAGCGTAAAAGTTCCATTGTCTACAACTTTATCATTAGGATCTTTTTCCAAAGCAGGGTAATCAATGTTGAGCAACGGATACTGAAGGATGTAAAGAGGTGTGGTACCAATTTTACCAAACTCACTTGTTACCATTATGTTTGTATGACGTGTTTTGCCTGTTGTGTTAGGCTGAAGCTTAAGGTCGATGCGGTTGCTATAGAGCACTTGCCAATTGCCTGCAGCAATTTTTTGAGTGAAAGGCGGTGTTTGACCTTTATAACTTACGCTGAGCCATTCCTCGTCATACGACTTATTTAATGTCCAAGTGTCGGTTGTCGCTACAAAGCATGAGTCTACCGTTTGATCGGCATAAGCCACGATGTCGCTAATGTATACACTGGGGGTGTTACGGAAATAGTAGAAGGTGTGATTCTCGTAAGAGCTATCGCCACACGATGTTAAACCTGTTGCAACTGCTAATGTTGCTAAGGCACCAAGGATAAATGTTCTCATATTGATATGTTTTTAATTTTCGTTTTTGAAGTTTGTTTTTTGGGGAAATAGAAGTCGTCTGAACTTTTATGACGACTTATTTAGGAACTTAATACCACTCTACATTGGTTGAGTAAGAACTACGCTTTTCCCATTTCAAAGCATCGGCAAGCTCTGAAGCTCGTGCACGGAATGTGAAGTTGAACGATGAATAGGGCTTAAGCACGACTGAGGCTGACATTTCAAAGCAGTGTAGGTCGCGTGCAAGCGACATGGTTGTCATTGAAATTTTGTGCATCTCGAAGTCGTAACCCGAAGAGAAGGCTATGTTCCATCCTTGTGCTATACGCACGTAGCCCGACGCATTGAGCGTTTGCGTAAACGAGAAGGGATAACGCATGCGGCGCACATTGATTTGGCGTGTACGGTCTTCTGCCATAGTTATGCCGTAAGAAAGCGAGAGTGACCAGGGTATGGAGAACGCAAGATAGCCATCTTTGTCGATGCGAGCCTTCTCCTTTTTTCGTCCCTTACTTTGCTGTGCGGCTTTAAGGTCGGGGTCGACGTTGGCATCTTCCGTATCATCGGTTTCAGTCTGCGTATCGGCAGTTGTGGCATTATCGTTTCTACGACGTCCCTGAAAGAGGTCGAGCAACTTTTGCCATGTTTGGTTATTGAAGGTATATGCCAAACTTTGCGACATTCCCTGGAAACGACCAAAACGTCCATAGCTCCACTCCGTACGGTCGGAGGTTACCACCTGTCCGTTTTCATTAAACTTATAGGCATACGTTGCAAACACGGCTGCCATTGAGAAGGTTTTGTTCTTTCCTAACTTTAAGCGCAAGCGGGTGCTGAGGTTACTCCACGGACGAGTTTGCGCTGCCATGTTGTAAGAGAGCGATGCTGAGAGTTCATCGATAAGCGATATTTTACGATAACCTGTTGTGTCACGATCAGAACGCACCTTCATTTCAAGGTTATTCGACACCGACATCGATATTAAGCCTTGCTTCGAGCCCGATGGATAACCATAAATGCCTGCTGAGTAGGGCGAATATCTGACCATCGTTGAATTACCCTCTGCATCAACTTTTTCATAATACTTGATGTAGCCATAGCGCGACACGGTGAAGTCGGGCGCATAGCTAAAGCTAATTGAGGGTTTGAAGACGTGGCGTATGGCTTGAATTTTATCGCCAAAGAGTTTTTTCCATGGTTTGTAAAAACCATAGAGTGTGGTATTGGCTGTTACGCCCACATTCCAATCATAGAGGTTGTAGAAGCCATAGGTTGTATCGCACAATTCGCGTTGTAACTCACGATCCCACGAACGATTGATGCGCGAAGCATACATTAAATCGCGGAAAGAAAGGTTGGGCGAAATGTTGATGTATTTAAACAACTGAAAAGTTGCATCGATAGGCACTCGGTGCTGAAAACCATTGCGCCAATCCTTCACCAAATTCGACTTAAAGAGTTTATCCTCCTTCGTGGTAATGGAGTTAGAGAGTTGACCGGTGTATGACACAGAGATTTTTTCGTACCAACGCTCTTTTCCCACGGAATACTTACGACGGAAGGGATAAAAACGCGCTAAAGAAAAACTCACATCGGGCAGTGTCATTGCGATGGTTGAGTCGCGCATGTTTTGCGTTAGGTTGGCAGAGGCTGCTATGCTCAAACCAATTGTGGGAAAAGTGTGACTAAAACTTACCGAACTGGCACGCGTGCTCTGCGTGTAGCTCAGTGGGTTATACATACTTTCAAGGTTCTTGCGCTCGTAGCTTTCTGAGGCAAAGTTTACACGTGCCGAGAAGGTTGTGTTAGGATTTGCACGCGAGTCTTTTGAATGGGTCCACTGCAACTTAAAGCTCTTTGTAACTTGGTAGTCGGGCATATTTTTTTCGCCTTCTACCGTACGCAAGAAACTAAAGTATACGTTACCACGATATTTATAGCGTTTGTTGTAGTTTGTTTCAACACTTGTTCCCCATGAGCCTTTGGTGTAAATTTCGCCCAGAGCCTTAAGGTCCATATAGTCGTTTATTGCCCAATAGTAACCTCCATCACGCAAATAAAAGCCACGAACGGTTTCATCGCCATAAGAGGGCATAATAAAGCCCGAAGAATACTTTTTATTAAAGGGGAAGAAACCGTAAGGCACGGCTAAGGGCAAGGGTACATCTTCAACTACAAGGTGGGCAGGACCAAACACGGTCTCTTTTCCGGGTCGCACCTTGGCACGCGAAAGTGCTAAATAAAAGTGTGGATGCTTGGCGTCGCAAGTGGTGTAACGAGCATGTTCCAAATAGAGTGTACCATCTGCTGCACGCTTAGAACGTTCGCTGGTCATAAAGCCATCACCTTGGCGCGTATCGACATTGTGAATAAAGCCTTTTTTAGTTTTAAAGTTAAACGACATGCGTTCGCTGTTATACTCATCGCTCCCTTGTTTATAAACAGGTTTTTCAGCCCAACCTCCTTCGGCAGTAGAGTCGGGACGTGCTTCGGCATGTACCAAACTCGAATCCATGTTCATTGAAATTTTGGCTGCGGTGAGTTGCATATTCTGATAGTCGACCTGTGCTTGACCATAAAGGAGTGCCAAACCTGTAGCTGCATCATAGACCATAGAGTCTTGTGCCTGATATTCAACAGGAGAGTCAATGCCTGGTCGGGGTTTCACGGAGTCGGTTTTCAACGAATCTGCTTGTTTTTGTGTGGTAGTGTCAACAGGTATACGCGGACTGGCTACTGCACGATTATCCTTAGCCGTAGTGGCACTATCAGTAACTGGCTGGGGGTTGGTTAGGAGTTTCTTAATCTGAGCAGTAGAGTCGGTTTTAGCCGAATCGTTAAGAGCATGCACGTTCTTTGCCGCCGGCTTACGTGCAGGCTGCATACGCAAATGGCTGGCCATGATGCACATCGTGGTCAGCACAGAGAGTATGATGAGTAATAGTCGTCGCATTCGTGTGTTAAGCGTGTTCAACGGGCAACGCCTCGGGGTCAAATTGTTGCACCCAATCCCAAAAGATTTTTACGCCTTCGTGTCCAAACTTTTCAAGGCTACGCGCAGTGTCTTGAACTGAGCGTATTCTGTTGGGATGGCTTTTTGAGTAAAACTTATCAGCGTAACAAATGAGTTGTTCTTCGAGGGTTTCGGGTCGATAGTCACCAGCTGGTAAGGGTAATTGTCGTTGTTTTATCACTTCATCAGTGAGACCTGTCCCTGTGTGTCTTTCACACACACGTGCTATTTCAGGAAAACCTTCGCGTCGCATCAGTTGTCCCCCCAAATATCCATGCATTAAATAAGGTTCTTTGCCAAAGCAGTGTATGCCGGGTGCATCTGTAAGGAAGATTCCCACATCATGCAACATGGCAGCTTGTTCCACAAAGTCCTTATCTATGTTCAATTCTGGGTGAGACTCCGCTATTTTCAACGCACGTTCTGTCACTTGTTTACTATGTTTTATAAGTAACTCGCGCAGCGCCTCATTGTCAGCGTAATACTTATTTATAATATCCAAAGCTCTCATTGCTCGCTTTTTGGGTGCAAAGTTAGTGCAAACCGAATGCAATACAAAATAAAAAGCCTCTGGATTTTTATTTTTATTGCTGAGGTGCAGCCTAACTTCGCGAAGCAGAGTTAGTGCAAGGCGAGCACAATGAAAAGAAAAATACAATTTTTATTGCTGAGGTGAAGCCTAACTTCGCGAAGCAGAGTTAGTGCAAGGCGAGTGTAATTTTTGCGCTTCGCGCTTGGGGTAGTCAAAAATGTCCATCAATGAGCCATAAATGTTCATGAATTATTATTTTTGAATGTCCATGAATAGCCCTCTTTCGGGGTTGGGTTGGCGCGTGAAGCATTGACGGAAGTTGACGGAGGATGTTTATGGCTCTACTACGGCAAAGTCTTCTTTGTGTACACCTCGGATGGCTACGGCATATCCTCCAAGTTCCATGATGAGTTGACGATCGCGGTCTACTCGTACAATGTATCCTTCCATGCCTTTGAATAGGCCTGTGAGGACGCGGAGCTTGACATGGTCTTTGGCAAACTTTATGAAGGGATCGCGCAAGAAGGTTACGTTTTCGGGATGTGCCGAAACTACTTGCATAAAGGGTTGCATCATTTTGTGACTGATGCTGGCTGGTTGTCCCGTACTGCAATCGTTTACTAAATGGTAGTGGGGATAGTTGGTTTGAAGGAATGTTTGTAGCTCTTTTACCTCGCCTTGCAAAAAAACTAATCCACTGATGGTGGGTTGTTGCTTTTTGATGACGCCTTTGCCATTGTCTTTTTGCTTATATTTATAGGTGTAATGTACAAAACATTTGTGGGGGACGTCGGGATGTTGGTGGTTGTAGGTTTCTACTTGTTTCTTGAAGGTTTCTATGAGTTTGTTGTGTATCATAAGATAGCTCCAAGGGGATTCGTCCCGTATTTTGTCTTTGTTTACGCTGTTTTTTCCTTTTTGTTCTGCCTTGGGATGGGGTATTTCTTCTATTCCTGAGCCCGATTTTGCATCAGTCTCAGTTACGTGTATGCCCTTTGGAAAACGCTTGTTTTCTGAACTTTTGTTTTCGTCGGCTATAGAAAGAGTAAGGGAGCAATCCTGCGTCATTTTCTCAATCTATTTTATGTTGCTGTTGGCTATCTTCACCTGGGAGGATTGTGCCAATGTTGCCATGAGATTGTTCATTATGTTACTAATGATGGGGGTTGCCACTTTTTTAGAGAGGGGGATGAATGTTTAACGAATCGAACTTGCTTGATTGTTTTGCATTTTCATCCTTTATGTGGCTTTGCGTCTCTATGTATTCTTCGGGTCTTTAAGAAAAAAGACACTTCTTTGGCTACAAAGGTACGGTTTTTATTGTATTTATTCTCATTTTAAGGTGAAAATATTTTTATAATCTGGCTTTTGTGGGTGTTTAGTTTAACAAATATAAGTATCGTTTTGTCGTAGATTGTTGATTTTCATGGGGATTATTTTGTTTTGCGTGTTTTATTGGGGAAGATTTTGTGGGGTACGGAGGGGGATGGGTATGTAAGCATGGTTTTACAGACTACTTTTTTAGTCAAAAATGTCTTTGATTTTTTCGACATGAATGTCTTTGTTTTTTTAGTCAAAAATGTTCATCAATGAGCCATAAAATCCCATAAATTTTTATTTTTGAATTTCCATGAATAACCCCTTTCGGGGTTAGGCTGGCGCGTGAAGCAATGTTTCGACATAAATGTCCATCAGATTTAAGTCTGTCTCTTATACACATC
>OWJS01000787.1_pt1 | contig 11538 bp, 7 predicted proteins | sample 1732961 | NCBI WGS metagenome assembly OWJS01 (sample SAMN05065774, study PRJEB22554) | human gut metagenome | biome: ENVO:2100002; feature: ENVO:00000062; material: ENVO:00002003 | host: Homo sapiens | place: USA
AGATTACTACGCGTCTCGTGGGCTCGGAGATGTGTATAAGAGACAGATCTTTTTCGGCGCCCGCACCTTCAACATGCAGACCGATGAAGGCCAGATCAACGAGTCCTACTCGATTTCCGCGGGCCTGGACTTCCCGTCGGTGGGCCCGGAACACGCCTACCTCAAGGATATCGGGCGTGTCAGTTATGTGGCTGCAACCGACCTTGAGGCGCTTGAAGCCTTCATGACGCTTTCAATGGAAGAAGGCATTATTCCGGCTCTGGAAAGCTCACACGCCCTGGCCTACGCCTTAAAGCTTGTGAGCGAAAACCCCGAAAAAGAACAGACGCTTCTCGTGAACCTCTCCGGGCGCGGCGACAAGGATATCTTCCAGGTCTCCGCCTACCTTGAAAAAGCGGGCTTCATGAAGGAAGGCCGCATCGTTCCGGGGATGCTTGAAGCACTGAGAACCCGTATTGCGGCGGCAAAGTAATACTTCAGAGATACAAAAAGGATACAAAAATATGACCGACCGTTTTGCCGATACCTTTGCCCGTCTTTCTCAGGAAAGAAACGGCGCTTTTGTCCCCTTTGTCAATCTCTGCGATCCCGATGAAGCAACGAGCCTTCGGATTCTGAAAACACTGGTGGCCGCAGGCGCAGATGCGCTTGAGCTCGGCATTCCCTTTTCGGATCCGAGTGCCGACGGCCCGGTGATTGTCGCAAGCGCCGACCGCGCGATCCGCAACGGCGCCACCACGGAAAAGTGCCTGAAAGTGATTGAAGCCTTCCGCGCCGAAAACAAAACAACACCGGTGAGCGTCATGCTTTACGCAAACCTCGTTTTTGCGCCGGGCGTGGCGGCCTTTTTTGAGCGTGCCGCCAAGGCGGGCGTTGACGCAGTACTGATTCCGGACCTTCCGCTTGTGATGCGCAAGGCCGACCCGGTGTTTGCCCAAGAAGCGGCGCGCCACGGCGTAAAACTCGTCAACCTCGTGCCCCCGAAGGCCGACGCCGCCTTTTTAGAGGAAGCCGCTGAGGCAAGCGACGGCTACACGTATCTTCTCTCGCGCGTCGGGATCACAGGCACCGACCATGCTGCAGGCACCCCCGTTGAAGAGGTCGTTCGTGTGCTGAAAGAAAATCACGCGGCACCGCTGCTTTTGGGCTTTGGCATTTCCAAACCGTCTGACGTCACCCGTGCGATGGCCGCGGGTGTCGCAGGCGTCATCGTGGGTTCGGCGATTGTCCGCATCATTAACGAACATCTCGATAGAACCGAAGCGATGCTTGCTGCGCTCACCGACTACGTGCGTACCATGAAGGCCGCAACCGTCGGAGCGCTCCGGTAAAACCACCCGAGCTGCCGCGTGCCCGCCTCTGCCGGCTGTCTCAACACAGCCGGCATTCGCCGTTACCTTCCTTGTGCCGGGATCCTCTGCCGAGCTCACTTTGTATCGGTTTCAAAAATTCGGCGTTTTAGGACTTCCCCGCAGTCCTCTTTCCTATAGAATGCGCCCGAATTCACTGCGGCGTCGGTGCACTTTCTTCCGACCGAAAGGCACATTCTGTTCCTGCCGCTTTCTTTCATGCAGTCCCGCGCATCTTTGCGGCAGCCCTTGAAGTCTGCCGCCGACTAACAAACAAGCGGGAGTCTGACGGCTTTTCTCGCCTCAGCCTGCGTCTGCCGGTCGGACGGCGTACTTCAAACGCACGGCCTCTGAGTTGTTTTCAGACCGGTTGCGCCAACGCCCCGTGCAGTCACGCAGTTCTGTCTTTTTCAGGTTTTCTAAGTGACGAATACATTTGCCGCTTTGGGTCTGCCCGAAGCACTGACTGCTGCCGTAGCCGACATGGGCTACGAAACACCGACTCCGATTCAGACTCAGTCGATTCCGGAACTCTTAAGGGGCCGCGACATGCTCGCGGCCGCTCAGACCGGCACCGGCAAGACCGCCGCCTTTGCGCTGCCGATTCTGGCGCAGATGCTCGCGCGCCCGGAAAAACGGACACCTAAGTCCGTAAGAGCCCTGGTGCTTGCCCCGACCCGCGAGCTTGCCGCTCAGATTGACGAAAACATCCGTGCCTATGCGGCCCGTACGGATTTGAAGACGGCACTCGTTTTCGGGGGTGTGAACATTAAGCCGCAGACGGCGGCGCTTGCCAAGGGCGTCGATTTTCTGGTCGCCACGCCGGGGAGACTTCTCGACCACCTCGGGCAGAAAAACGTGACGCTTGAAAACGTCGGGTTTCTTGTGCTTGATGAAGCCGACCGCATGCTTGACATGGGCTTTATCCACGACATCCGCAAGATTCTGAAGTTTCTGCCCGTTAAGCGCCAGACGCTTCTGTTTTCCGCCACCTTCAGCGATGAGATCAAGGCGCTTGCCGACACCTTCCTCACCGATCCCCTCACAGTGGAGATCGCGCGCAACAAGGAGAGCACCCTCATTCATCAGGAGGCGCTTGCCATTGCCAAAAAGCGTAAGCGCGAGCTTTTGAGAGACCTCATCGTCGACAACGCCTGGGATCAGGTGCTCGTCTTCACCCGCATGAAGCACACCGCCAACCGTCTTGCCCAGCAGCTTGAAAAAGATGGCATCACGGCAGCGGCCATTCACGGCAACAAGAGCCAGTCGGCGCGCACCAAAGCGCTTGCGGGCTTTAAAAACCACTCGATCCGCGTGCTCGTTGCGACCGACATCGCCGCGAGGGGGCTCGATATCGAGGGGCTTCCCCACGTCGTGAATTTTGAACTTCCCGAAGTGGCCGAAGACTACGTACACCGCATCGGCCGCACGGGGCGCGCCGGCATGGAAGGCCATGCCGTAAGCCTTGTGGCCCCCGAAGAGCGCGATCTGTTAAGAGCCATTGAAAAGCTCTTAAAGCGCCGCATTGATCTTACAAAGGCAGAAGGTTACGACGGGGAGGTCCCCGAAGACATCGCCCGGGATAACGCCGAGCGCGACAAGGCCCGTGCCGAGGAACTCGCCCGTCTGCGCGAATCCCGCCGCAGGACCCGGGAACGTAACGGCGAGGCACCGCGCAATAAGGCCCGGGCCTCGGAAGCGCTTTTAAAGAAAGCCTCTCATGCCGAAACGACGGAAAATCCGGAAGAGCGCTTTGTAAAGAAAGTGGTCCGCAAGGCGCAGGCCGTGAAAGAAAACCGGGGGCAAGAAGCTCAGGCAACCCGCAACGCCCACGCCGGAACTGCCGACGCAAACCGCCGCGGCCCCCGCAATGACCGGCGTGATCGCACTGAGCGCGACGACGACAATTTCGGCAACCGCAAAGACCGGCAGCCCGGCCGCCGGGGCAGCACCGCCCGCCGGGAGAGCGATCCTTTTGAGCAGCGCCGTCAGACGCTTTCACTGCCGCAGCGCATGCCCGAAGAGGATGTCCGCAGCACAGGGCGCTTCACCCGCAAAAATGACAACCGTTACGGCGAAGGAAACGTCAGGGGCCGCAAACCGGAAGGCGCCAACGGCAAGAGCCGTTACCGCAAGCCCGACATCGTTTCCACCGTCATGCGTGAAGACGATGACCGTCGCCGCCGCGGCAACGCGTCCTCAGCCCGCCGCAATGATTCGCGCTACGAGTCGGTGAGCTCGAACCTTCCCCCGGGGATGGTTCTCAAGTTCCGCCGCCGTTAAGCGCCCGATACAATCGGGACAAAACCGGAAGAAGCCGCCCTGTCCGGGGCGCTTCTCCGGGCGTAGCCATAAGGATGATGTTCATGCCCGTATTTTCGAGTCTCAAAAAAGCGGCCGGTGCCGCGGCCGTTGCGGCACTTTTAACCGCCGCCGGCTGCTCAACACCGCAAACGCCCGCGGAAGACGCCGCCGATGCCGCCGCAGGTGTCCGTCCCGATCTCTCCAAACTCTACGAAGCGCCCGAAAAATTACGCGCGAGCTGCGTCTCCGAGGCGCCGCTTTCGGTGCACAATACCTTCGAAGCAATTCGCTTTGACTGCCCGCAGCTTGCAGTCAAAGCCAATGTCATTGAGATGTACGACGCCGGCTGGCGCATTGAGGCCGTGGATGTGGGCGAAGACAGCGCCGGCACTGACGGCGTAAAGGCAATGCCGCTCACGATCACGATCCGCAAGATTTTCTGATGCACGGTGCGTGCGCGCGGCATCCTGTTTAAGACAAAAGACAAATTTCTATGACCACAACGATTGAAAAACGCATCAGTGCCGTGCGTAAAGTACTGAAAAAAGCACGGCTTGAAGCGCTGCTTGTCCCCACGGGGGACCCGCACATGAGCGAGTACCTTCCGGAAAACTGGGCTTTCCGCCGCTGGCTCACCGGCTTTACGGGCTCAGCCGGAACGCTGGTTGTCACCGCAGAAAAAGCGCTTCTGTGGACCGACAGCCGCTACTGGGAGCAGGCCGCCAAAGAAACCGAAGCGACCGGCATCACCGTGATGAAAAGCGGTGCGGCTGATGTGCCGGACGTGCGCGTGTGGCTGGCAGAAAACCTGCCGGAGAATGCCTCTGTCGGACTTGACTGCAGCACGGTATCGGCTGAACGCCTCAGGCTTCTTGAAAACACGGTCTCTCACCGCGGCATCGGCGTCGTTGATACGGGCAATCTTATCGATAAGCTCTGGGCGGACCGCCCCGGGCGCTCTGAAGCCCCCGTTCGGCCGTTTACAACAGCTCAGAAACCGGCTGCCGAAAAAATCGCGGACGTGCGCACGGAGCTTTCTGAGCGTAAGGCCGATGCGCTCTTTCTTTCCACGCTTGACGATATCGCCTGGATCACCAATCTCAGAGGCAGTGACGTCCTTCACACCCCGGTTTTCATCGCCTATTTCCTTTTGACGGCTGACAGAGCCGAACTCTTTATTGATACCTGCAAGGTGACAAAGGAAAGCGCCGAGCTGATCAAAGCCGCGGGCATCACCGTAAAGCCTTACGAAACGGCCGACGCGGCATTAAAGGCGCTCAGTGGCACCGTTCTCTGCGATTTAAAGCGCACCAACGCCAGAGCCGCGGCGCTGCTGACAACCGCTGACGACGTCGTTGTGCTTGACCGCATGCAGCCCACCACGGTCATGAAAAGCCGCAAGACGCAAGCGGAACTCTCTTCGCTCAGAGAAACAATGACCGCCGACGGCGTGGCGCTGTGTGAACTCTTTGCGTGGGTGGCCGAGTGCGATGAAACGCACAAGGACATCACGGAAACAGATGTAAGCGACTTTCTGCACGAAGCGCGTGCGAAGATCCCGGGCTTTTTCGATGAGAGCTTTACGACGATTGCCGCTTACGGCGCCAACGCCGCGCAGCCGCACTACACCCCGAAGGCAGGCTCTGCGGCAAAACTCACCGGAGAGTCGCTGCTTTTAGTCGACAGCGGCGGACAGTTTGAAGGCGGCACCACCGACGTCACCCGTACCGTCATCTGGGGCAGGCCCACCGACGCGATGAAGCGCGACTTTACCGCGGTCTTAAGAGGCCATATTGCGCTGGCAACGGCCCGCTTTCCGCTGGGCGCCTACGGCAGCCAGCTCGACACGCTCGCGCGGGCCCCGATCTGGGAAATCGGCGCGGATTACGGTCACGGCACCGGTCACGGCGTGGGTTTTGTGCTTTCCGTTCACGAGGGGCCCGTTCACATCAGCCCCCGGGCACCGCAGTCACCGGAAGCCCGCGTGGTGCCGGGCCTGGTGCTTTCCAACGAACCGGGACTTTACCGTCCGGGACTCTGGGGGATCCGCACGGAAAACCTGGTGACCCCTGTGGCCGCCGACCCCGAAGCCGATGAAATGCAGGCCTTTCTTCACTTTGAAACTCTGACGCTTTGCCCCATTGACTACCGACTCGTGAAAACGGCGATGATGACGCCCTACGAGATCTGGTGGGTGAATGACTATCACCGCCGTGTGCGTGAGGTTCTGGAAAACCGCGTCTCTCCGAGAGCCCACAAGTGGCTCATGCGGGCAACCGACATCATTTGAAAAAGCTTCAGAAACCCAAGACGCCCGGCAACGGGCGTTTTTCGTTAACCGGCTTCAGACTTTCTCATTTTCGGAACCGGATTCACCCGTCAAACGCGCGTTAAGAAACGTAAAGCTTTCCGCGGGTTAAAGGCAGGAAACCGCCCTACGCCTTAAACTCTTTTGTTATTGCGAATTTTTGAAACACCTTTCGGGCACGAGAACCTTACCCAAAGGATGCCGTGCGCCTTAAATCCGACAACACCATGCCGTTAACTGTGTCTCTGCCCCTGCGTTCAACCCTTGTTGCCGTTGGTGCCGGTCTTCTTTTACTTGCCGGTTGCACGGATAAAAAACCGGCCGTCAAAACGGTGGCGCCGCTTGAGGTGACCGTGCTCTCAGCGCAGCCCTCGGAAGAATCGCTCTGGCTTGAGTCGCTCGGGCGCGCGGAAGGCGCCGAGGAAATCAGTATTCAGGCGCAGGTCACCGGGACTCTTGAAAAAATCGGCTACAGGGAAGGTGAATCCGTCAAAAAAGGACAGGTCCTTTTTGTGATTGACCAGGATCCCTACATCGCAGCCCTGGAGTCAGCCAAAGCCACCGTCCGGCAGCGCAGCTCTGAACTCAAGCAGGCCGACCGTGAAGCCCGGCGGTACGCGCAGCTTTGGGCCTCCAAGGCCGTAAGCCGCAAAGAGTACGATGATGCGGCAAGCGCCGCGGACATTGCCCGTGCGTCGTTGAGACAGGCCAAAGCCGCGCAGAAAGACGCCGAGATTAATCTTGCCTACACCACGGTGACGGCACCTTCAGACGGCACGGCAGGCCGCTCGCTCGTCAACCTCGGCGCGCTTGTCACATCGGGCACCACGCAGCTTGCGACCCTTTCGCAGCCCGAAAGACTCAGGGTCACCTTTACGCTTTCAGAGCGCGACATCGAGCAAAGCCGCATTACGCTTAATAACCCCGTGCGTCTTTTTGATCCCTACGGAAAAGAAATCGAAGGAAAACTTGACTACGTGAGCCGCGAAATCAATTCTGAGACGGCAACCCGCACGCTGCGCGCGAGGATTCTTTCCAAAACCGATGTACTGCCCGGTCAGTACGTACATGTTCAGCTTGAGCGCGAGAAACTCAAAAACGTTTTTCGGATTCCGCAGCAGGCCGTGCTGCAGCGCCCCGACGGCACCTACCGCGTCTACGTGAACGTCAACGGCAAAGCCCTTTCCCGTGACGTCACGGTGGGCACCTGGAAGGAAACCGACTGGATTGTCCTCACGGGACTCAAAGCCGGAGACGAAGTGATTCTTGACAACCTGCAGCGCATCAAGGAAGGCAGTCCCGTCAAAGCGACCGTCACCCAACCCGTAAGGACCGAAGCGAAGATTCCTTACGGCATCCGGATCGACCATTCCGACATCGATAAGCTCTGATGAAGGAGTGACGCAATGCTGAGTCAGTTCTGCATCCGCCGCCCGATTTTTGCCGCGGTTTTATCCATCCTCATCGTGCTTGCCGGGCTCGTGTCCCTGCAGGTGCTGCCCGTGTCGCAGTACCCCAACATCACGCCGCCCTCGGTGATGGTTTCAACTTCCTACGAAGGCGCCAACGCCCAGGCCCTCGCCCGAACGGTTGCGGCCCCCATCGAAAATCAGCTCTCCGGCATCGAAGGCCTCATCTACTACACGACCTCGATCCGCGCCAACGGCGACGTGCGCATTCAGTGCGTCTTTGACGTGGGCACCGACCCCAATGACGCGATGCTCGAAATCAACAACCGCGTGCGAAGTGCCGAACGCAGTCTTCCGGACGCCGTCCGACAAAACGGCGTAAACGTCAGAAAGCGCTCCAACGAGTCGCTGATGACAGTGGTCTTTACCTCGCCCGACGGTTCCATGACCCCGACGCAATTGGCTGACTACGCGCTTTTAAACGTGGTGGATTACCTTAAGCGTCTGCCCGGGATCGGTGACGTCTCCGTCTTCGGCAACACCCAGAGCGCCATGCGTATCTGGATGGACCCCTTAAGAATGGCCAAGATGAAGGTGACGCCGGAGGATATTGACAAAGCCGTCACCGACAAAAACCAGGAACGCGGCGCAGGCCGCATCGGTACGGCGCCCACGCCCGCCGACCAGAAACTCTTTTACACCACCCGCACCCACGGTCAGCTTTTAACGCCTGAGCAGTTCGGGGGCATTGTCTTAAGGGCGGACGAAAACGGCCATATCGTGCGTCTGCGCGATGTGGCGGTGACCGAGGTCGGCAAAAGAAGCTACGAATTCTTAAACGTCTTTCAGGGTAAGCCCTCCATCACCGTGGGCGTTTACCTGCAGTCCGGCGCCAACGCCATGGCAGCGGCCAAGGAAGTGAAGGCGGAACTTGCGCGTCTGGAAAAACAATATCCGGCCGGTAAAGTCGAGCACCAGATCACCGATGACACGACGGTCTTTGTGCAGGCCTCGCTCACCGAAGTCTTTAAGACCCTCATTGAAGCCGGTATTCTCGTGCTGCTTGTGGTCTTTCTCTTCCTGCAGAACTGGCGTGCCACCCTTATTCCCATGCTTGCGGTTCCGGTGTCTCTGATCGGCACCATGGCAGGTCTCTGGCTTTTCGGGTTTTCTCTGAATACGCTCACGCTTTTTGCCATGACGCTTTCCATCGGCATTGTGGTCGATGACGCCGTTGTGGTGCTGGAAAACGTTGAGCGCCTGATGACGCACGAAGGACTCGGCCCCTTTGAAGCCGCACAGAAAGCCATGCGGGAAGTGGCCTCTGCTCTTGTTGCCATTGTGCTCGTACTGTGCGCGGTCTTTGTGCCGGTCGCCTTTTTGGGCGGCATGGCAGGGGAACTCTACAAGCAGTTTGCCGTGACGGTTGCGGTGTCGGTCGCGATTTCAGGCTTTGTGGCGCTCACCCTTACCCCCGCGCTTTGCGCCGTCATTCTCAAAAAAGAAGAACCGAAAAAAGGACGCTTTTTCACGGCTTTTAATAAGGGCCTCTCCAAGCTCACTTTCGGCTACCTGCAGTGCGTGAAGTGGGCTCTTCACTGGCGAAGCATCGCGGCCGTCGTTTTAATAGCGGTGACCGTTGCCTGCTGGCAGATGATCGAACGCACGCCCACGAGCTTTGTCCCGAGCGAAGACCAGGGGATTCTGCGCATGACGATGACGCTTCCGGAAGGTGCGTCCTTTGCCCGCACACGTGCCGAAAGTGACGCCATGCGGCAAAAGATTCAGGCAGAGCTCCCCGGCCTTGACACAGTGCTTGTGATGACCGGCTTTGACACGCAGGGCGGCGACATCCGCCCTAACGCAGCCACCTTCATCATTAAGCTCAAAAACTGGAACGACCGTACGATATCGGCCGACGAAGTACTCGCCAAACTCAGAGTAATCGGTGCCACAAGCAAAGAATCGGTGACGGTGGCCTCGCTTCCCGCGCCGATCCGGGGCTTGGGTTCCTCAAGCGGCTTTTCAGGCTACATCCAGTCCCGCGGAAGCGACGACGCTCTGATGCTGCAGCGCGTCACCGAGGATTTCCTCGCGCGTCTTGCGGAACGCCCGGAACTCACCGGCCTCAGGCACTTCGTGCGCGCAGAGTCGCCCCTTATTCAGGTCGATCTTGATGACGTGAAGGCCTCGCAGCTCGGGATTACCTCAGACAACGTCTATTCGACGCTCACGGCGTTTTTTGCCGGTTCCTACATCAACAATTACACCCGTAACGGCCGCATCTACCGCGTGATCATGCAGGGCGAAGACCGCTACCGCCTCACCCCCGAAGATCTCGGCAAGGTTTGGGTGCGCTCCGACACCACCGGTGAAATGGTGCCCCTGTCTGCCGTTCTCACGGTTAAGCGCACCTCGGGCCCCGAGAGCCTTGCGCGTATGAACGGGTATCTCGCAGCGCAGTTTGTGGGCTCGGCCGTTCAGGGGGTGAGTTCCGGCGAAGCCATCCGGATCGTTGAAGAAAGCGCGCAGGAATACCTTCCCGTGGGCTACGCCGTTGAGTGGACGGGCCAGGCCTGGCAGGAAAAACGGATCGGCGCGTCTTCCACGACCGCGTTTATCTTCGGCATGATCATCGTGTTTCTGATTCTGGCGGCTCTCTACGAGCGCTGGTCGCTGCCGATTGCCGTGGTGCTTGCGGTTCCCTTTGCCGTGCTCGGGGCCCTCGTTTCGCTGTGGATCCGCGGTTTTTCCAACGACATCTACTTTCAGATCGGGCTGCTGGTGTTGATCGGACTTTCAGCCAAAAACGCCATTTTGATCGTGGAATTTGCCGCACAGAAAATGCACGAGGGGTTAAGCCCCTTTGATGCCGCAATTGAAGCGGCGGGCTTGAGACTGCGGCCGATTCTGATGACGTCGCTCGCGTTTGTGATGGGTATCGTCCCGCTTGTATTTGCCACGGGCGCAGGTGCCGGGGCCCGTCACTCCATGGGGACGGGTGTTTTCGGCGGCATGATTGCCGCGACCTTTATCGCGACTATCTTCGTGCCGGTCTTTTTCACCTGGTTTGTCAAGCGTAAGAAGGCTCCTGAAACGGTCTCGCACATGGAAAACGAGCCGAAGAAACCGCTTTTCTGAGGCCACGGTCCATGATCCCGGCGGCACGGACAAACCCGTGCCGCCTTTTTTTGTAAACCGCCAAGGCGCAGACTAAGACGCTGGCAAAGAGTGTTTCCGTACTTGTTTCGCGCACCGCATTTTTGGCATAGAATCATTGCGTCTTGAAATTACAAAAAACAGGGAACAGTTTTTATGTACAAGCGTCTCCTGGTGCCGACCGACGGCTCGGAACTTTCTCTTGATGCGGTCCGCGGTGCGGCTTCCTTTGCAGAGGCCATGCACTCTGAAGTGGTGCTCATCACCGTGATCGAACCCTACAGCTACACGTCTCTGAGCGAATACCGCCCGGAATCGATCGATGACTACGATGAACGCGTGCGCACGGTCGCTGAAGAGCGCCTTGCCGAAGCCCGCGCCATTCTTGAAGAAAAAGGCATCAAAGTGCAGACGCTTTCGGTGAAGTCTTTTTCGCCGGCGGAAGCCATTATGGACGCGTGTTCCGAAAAGGGCTGCGACTGCGTGTTTATGGCCAGCCACGGCCGCAAGGGCATTGCCGCAGTCCTTCTGGGCAGTGAAACCCAGAAGGTGCTCACGCATTCGAAAGTCCCTGTGATGGTCTACCGTTAACCGCGGTTTTCTGCGACAATCGCATACGCACTTAAAAAAGCGCCGGCGGAAGGAACTCTCTTTTCGCGCGGCGTTTTGTTTACCCGAATTTTTTAACGACAGGAATTCACAAAAATGGCATTCGGTGATGATCTGAAAGTCGAAATGGACGCAGCCAATCTTTACCGTGAGGAAATGATCACGGACCGCAAGATGGGCGTCATTCATGTATTGACTCCGGTGACGGCTCAGGGAGAGAAGGACACGGCCCGCGCCTGCATTTTCACCGGTGAAGTGCAGATCATGACGCAGATGGGGCCGCTGCCGATTTCTTTTGAAATCAAGGCTGCAAACCTTGAAGAAGCCGTGAAGCTTTACGGGGAAGCCGCCAAAAAGGGTGTGCCTGTCTCTTATACACATCTGACGCTGCCGACGATCT
>OWJS01000808.1_pt1 | contig 11336 bp, 9 predicted proteins | sample 1732961 | NCBI WGS metagenome assembly OWJS01 (sample SAMN05065774, study PRJEB22554) | human gut metagenome | biome: ENVO:2100002; feature: ENVO:00000062; material: ENVO:00002003 | host: Homo sapiens | place: USA
AACGTTAAAAAATACGCTCAAAGCTTGCTCAATTAGAGTAAAACAGGGCGTGCTGGTTGCAGGGGGCTTGCATTCGTGCTTCGGGCGATGGACATTAGTTCAGGGCGTGCTGATTATAGTAGCTTCTGCCCTTACAGGCGGTCTTAAAAGGCTGTTGTCTTAACTCCTTAACTCCCTTAACTTCTTAACTCCCGAAAAGTCGTGGACTTATATAACTTCTGAACTTGAGATAAGAGATAATAAAATAATATAATATATATGACACAGCAAGAAATGCTGATGAGGCAATGGGTGGATAAACTGAACCAGGCCTCGGAGGCTTACTATAACGGTAAGGGGGAACTGATGAGCGACTACGAATGGGACGCTCTGTTCGACCGGCTGAAACTGATGGAGGAGGAAACGGGTATCACCCTGCCCGACTCGCCTACTGCCAAGGTGTCGGAAGACAACGTGGCGGGACAGAAGGAGGAGCATGAGTTCCCTGCCCTGTCGCTTGCCAAGACGAAGAGTGTGGCAGAACTGGTGAAATGGGCTGACGGAAGGTGTATCTGGCTGTCGTGGAAACTGGACGGTCTGACTCTCGTCGTGACCTACGACAACGGTAGGCTGACCAAGGTGGTGACTCGTGGTAACGGGCATATCGGTACCAACATCACTCATCTGGCACCTGCCATCGCGGGTATTCCTCAACAGATAGACGAGATGGGACACTTGGTGATTCGTGGCGAGGCGGTGATCTCCTATCCTGACTTCGAACGATTTGTGTTGGAGACGGAGGGCGACTATGCCAATCCACGCAACCTGGCTTCGGGTTCGCTGGCTCTAAAGGACATCGAGGAGGTGAAGCCACGACATCTGCAGTGGATTCCCTTTACCTTAGTATATACGGAGCACGACATCACCTCGTGGGGCGAGAGGATGGACTTCCTGGTTTCGCTGGGCTTCAATCCCGTGGAGCGCGAACGCATCGACCACCCTACTGCTGAGAATATCCAGGCGATGGTGGACCTCTTCACCCACAAGGTGACGAACAAGGTGTTCCCCTTCCCTGTCGACGGTCTGGTGATAGCCTACGATGATACGGCGTATGCTGCTACGGGGTCGGTGACCGGCCATCATGCTACACGTGCGGGCTATGCCTTTAAATGGCAGGACACGCATGCCGACACTACTCTGGACCACATAGAATGGTCGTGTGCCGCCAATACGATTTCGCCCGTGGCTGTCTTCACGCCTGTGGAGTTGGAGGGTACTACCGTGCAGCGTGCCTCGCTCTGTAACATCAGTGAGTGTGAGCGACTGGGCATCGGGAGCAAGGGTACGCGTCTGCAGGTGATCAAGGCCAACAAGATTATACCGAAGGTGATTCGCATCACTGAGAAGGTGGGTGTGCTCGAGGTGCCAGAGGTGTGCCCTGTATGTGGTGCACAGGCGGTGGTGACGGAGAGTGAGAGCGGCACGAAGACGCTGCACTGCACCAACCCCGACTGTACGGCCAAGCAGCTGAAGAAGTTCTCGCGATTCGTGAGCAAGGAGGGCATCAACATCGAGGGCATCTCGGAACAGACGGTTTCGCGATTTATCAACTGCGGTTTCATCCACGAATATGCCGACTTCTATCATCTGTCGCAATTCAGCCACCAGATTGCTACCTTCGAGGGGTTCGGCCGCAAGTCGGTGCACAACCTCTTGGAAAGCATCGAGAAGAGCCGTACCACCGACGGTCGTCATCTGCTCTATGCGCTCAGCATTCCGCTGTGTGGCGGAGATGTGGCGAAGAGACTGCTGGCTGAATATCCGGTGGCAAAGCTCATCGAGGTGGCACGGACGGCTCTCTTCGACGACGAGCTGGCAAGCATCGAGGGCATCGGACCGGAGAAGAGTGCCAAGTTTATCGGCTTCTTCCGCGACGACAAGAACTTCGGTAAGGTGCTGCGACTCCTGAAGGAACTCGACATCAGGGAGGAGGAGGAGCCTCAGGAGAAGGGTTCGATGTGCGAGGGACTGACCTTCGTGGTGACGGGCGACGTGCACCACTACAAGAACCGCAACGAGCTGAAGGCTTACATCGAGCAACAGGGCGGTAAGGTGACGGGAAGTGTGAGCAAGAGTACGTCCTTCCTGATCAACAACGATGCTGCCTCGGCAAGTACCAAGAACAGGAAGGCGCAGCAGTTGGGCATTCCTATCATCACGGAAGACCAGTTCGTGGAGCAGTTTACGAAAGAATCATAACAACGGATTGATAATATACTTATAACAACATAACATGTACATAGCAATAGCTGGCAACATCGGCAGCGGAAAGACGACACTCACCAATATGCTTGCAAAGCATTATGGATGGAAGAAATTTCTGGAGCCTGTAGATGATAACCCATACATCGACGATTACTACAAGGACATCTCGAGATGGGCGCTCAACCTGGAGGTGTATTTCCTGAAACAGCGCTTCAAAAACCTGTTGGAGATAGAAAAGAGCAAGGAGACCATCATACAGGACAGGACCATCTTTGAGGGCGTGTATGTTTTCGCTACCAACAACAAGAATATGGGGAACATGGACGAGCGGGACTACGATACCTACATGGGACTCTTCGACTCGATGATGAAGGTGATCAAAATGCCTGAACTCATGGTGTATCTGAGAGCCTCCGTTCCGCACTTAGTTAAGAACATTCAGAAGCGGGGACGCGACTACGAACAGCAGATGCCCATCGACTATCTGCAGGGCATCAACAACCTGTACGATGAGTTTATATACAAGAAGTACAAGGGTAAGGTGCTGGTCATAGAGGTGGATAACCTCGACTTTGAACACAACCCCAGGGAGTTTGGCGAAATCGTCGACAGAATAGACTCGCAACTCTTCGGACTCTTCTCGAAGGAAGAGGAGGGAAGATAATTAATAACCATCATAAAAAATAAATAAAGATATGCATATAGCTATAGCAGGAAATATAGGAAGCGGAAAGACTACGCTCACCAAACTACTCAGTAAACGTTACGGTTGGAAGCCTAACTTCGAACCTGTGGACAACAACCCTTACCTCGCTGACTACTACGAGGACATGAAAAGATGGTCGTTCAACCTGCAGATCTATTTCCTAAACAAGCGCTTCCACGACGTGGTGGAAATAGCACAGAACAAGGAAACCATCATCCAGGACCGTACTATCTTCGAGGACGCAAAGATTTTCGCACCCAACCTGCATGACAAGGGATTGATGAGCGACCGTGACTTCGCAAACTATACTGATCTCTTCGACCTGATGATCAGTCTGGTGAAACTGCCCGACCTGATGATCTATATCCGAAGCAGCATCCCTACTCTCGTGAGTCATATCGAGAAGCGTGGACGTGACTTCGAGAAGAGTATTCGTATTGATTATCTGCAGGGGCTCAACGACCGCTACGAGGAATGGATCAAGGGGTATAAGGGGAAGTTGATCATCGTTGATGGCGACAACTTGCACTTTGAGGAAAATCCTGAGGATTTCCGCAAAGTGACGGATCAAATCGACGCTGAACTCTTCGGATTGTTCCCAATGTAACAGTGATAATGAAACCTCGTTTCTCTTTTTCCTTTAGAGAAACGAGGTTTTTGTTTCTCGAAACTCCTCCTATCCTTAATTAGCCTTAATATGTTCTTCTTTCGATTTTTTCGAAAAACCAACCAGTTTTTCGATTTCTTTCGAAAGCCCAACAGTTTTTCCCTTTAGCCTTAAGTTTTTTTCAAAAACCCACCAGTCCTCCCTTACCCTTAATGAGGGATTTTTTCTAAAATCACCCCGTCCCTCTTTACCATTAAAGAGGGCTCCACCTCTCACCCCGACCCTCTCTCCTCAGGAGAGAGGGGGAAACCGCTCCTCCTCGTCGCTCTGAACCGCTTCGCTCTAAGGTGGTCGGGGGCATCAAAGCCCCTCGCCTTTATTTTTTTACGCAACAGAGTTGCGATTATTTGTGCGGTGTAAACCGCCTTGATGAGAGCTTGATGCTATGCCTTGATGAAAGCTTGATGCTATGCCTTGATGAGAGCTTGACGCAATGCGCTAGCCCAGCAGGGAGGCGGTGTAACACCGCACAAAAATCGCCGATTAGGCGTAAAACAATCGCAACTCTGTTGCGTAAGAAATCATCGCCAGCCCGTAGGGCAAAGGCTCCGCTGGCGATACCAAAACTCTGGCGAAGCTATAGCGTAGCCAGCTACATCCCTCGCCCCTATGGTAGGGGCGTAGGGCTTGGGTACTGGGGTAAGGACCCCCTCTTCGTAAGAGGGGGACAGGGGTGTCGAAAAATCCTCAATGGAAAATTGAAAAATTCTCAATGGAAAATGGAAACCATCCAATGGAAATTGGAAAATTAATTTAGTAAGAAAAATCATAAAAAAGAATTTGTTATGAGAACAATCAATCTAATCGTATTGCACTGCACGGCAACCCGTGCGACCCAAGACTTCACGGTAGAAGACTTGAAAGCCTGTCACCTCGCCAGAGGTTTCAAAACCATCGGCTACCACTACTACATCACCAAGGATGGTACCCTCTACCCTTGCCGCCCGGAGCGAGAGGTCGGAGCTCACGCCCGACACTACAACGCCCACAGCATCGCCATCTGCTATGAGGGCGGACTTGATGCCAACGGCAAACCTGCCGACACCCGTACCCTCGCACAGAAGGTAACGATGGAGGAACTCCTCAAGAGCCTCTGCCTCGACTACCCGGATGCAGAAGTTCTCGGCCATCGTGACCTCCCTGGCGTGCGCAAGGAATGCCCTTGCTTCGACACCAAGAAATGGCTCGAAGATATCAAATTCCATATTTAGCAGACGAAAACTGCACCCGACAACGTCCCTCGCCCCCTTCTTTGGAGCGAGGGACTTTTGCTTTAAAATCATTAAAAAAGCCAAAAATAAAAGCAAAAGCATAGAAATATCCTATACTTAGCTGTACCTTTGCACAAGGTAAAAAAATAAAGACATGACAGAAATATTATTTTTAGGAGGATTCGTTGTTTTCATAGCAGCGATATTAGTTTTGGATATGCTGGTGATTGACCGCAAGGCCCATGTCGTTTCCATCAAGGAAGCGGGTACGTGGACGGGTGTTTGGATTGGTCTTGCCCTGCTCTTCTCCGTGTTCCTGTGGTTCCATGGCGACATGGTGCATGGCATCGAAAACATGCAAGACTTACAGGCAGTTGCCGCTCGCTACGCTGCTCATCTGAAATTAGACGCCAGCGATTTCGAGGCGAGCCTACAGCAATATCGACACTATATGACGATTTCCTATATCTCTGGTTATCTCATAGAGAAAACGCTGTCGGTAGATAACCTCTTCGTCATGATGATGATCTTCACCTCGTTCGGAGTCGGCAAGAATGAGTACCAGCATGTACTCAACTGGGGAATCCTCGGTGCCATCGTCCTCCGCTTCATCTTCATCTTCCTCGGTGCTGCCATCATCAGCCGCTTCGACTGGATTCTCCTCGTATTCGGAGCACTCTTGGTCTATAGCGGCATCAAGATGTACGTGAACAGAAACAAGAAGGAAGAAATCAATGTGGAGAAACATCCGCTAGTCAAGTTCTTGACCAAGACTGGCAGAATGTACCCTAAGTTTATGGGTGATAAATTCTTTGTCAGAGAGGCTGGCAAGTGGCTCCTCACCCCACTGTTTGTAACGGTCTTAGTCATCGAGTTCAGCGATTTGATCTTTGCCTTCGACAGTATCCCTGCGGTCTTCTCCGTATCACTCGATCCATACGTGGTATTCTTCTCCAATATCTTTGCCATCCTCGGTTTGCGTGCCATGTTCTTCTTGTTGGCAGCCATCGCCGACAAGTTCAGATACTTGAAGACGGGTGTTTGCGTGCTCTTGGTATTCATCGGTGTCAAGATGTTGATTCACAAGTATTTTGAGATTGATGCCATCGCCTCCTTGCTCTTCATCATCGCCGTCTTGATCATCAGCATCGGAGCTTCGCTCATCATTCCGCAGAAGAAAGATTCTCCCGTTTCAGCGTGATAACCGTCATTTCGGGCCAAGCTCCCAGTCGGAATGGGAAGGAACCGCCCAATCCGGCTGATACATAAAGCATCTGCTTGCCTTGGCGGTAGATGCCACCCCACTCCTTGAACGCCATACGAGCAGGAGTCAAGCGACCAATCTGTATCTGACCGGCATGGGTATGTCCCGATAAGGTGAGCTGGATATGCTCAGCCAATGCCTCCTTGCGCCAATGGTGAGGGTCGTGAGTGAGCAGTATCTTGAAAGATCTTGACTTCTTCACATGATTTTCAGAAGACTCATTTGTTTGAGCAGAAAGATGGGCTGTCATTTCATCAATGCCCTTCATCGCCTTCTTCAGATTGGCTCGGTTGGAGAATGGAGGATTGCCAGCATTCTCGACACCGATGAGTTCTATGCTTGCCAAACCATGCGATATGGTGACATGCTCGTTCATCAACTGCTTCCAACCCAACTGGCTCTGGAAATCATAGAGCATCTTGCGATTACGCTTCAAGGCACCTATCGAATGGTTGTTGTCATACTCGCAATAGTCATGGTTGCCCCAAACGGAATAAATGCCATCAGGCGCATGGAGTTTCTTTAAGGTATCGAAATAAGGACGAACCTCTTCAGCGGAATTATTGACCAAGTCGCCTGTAAACACCATCATCTCAACATCTTCCAGGTTAGCCTTCTCCACCACATTCTCTACGAAGTCGGTGCCTTTGGGAAATGTTCCTAGATGGAAATCACTGAAATGCAAAATCCGATAGCCATCGAAATAAGGCGGTAAGTCGGGAGAAGAATAAGTGACCTGCTTCACCTTCAATCGCTTCCAACCATGCGTAAAACCATAGAGAAGACAAAGCATCACGATGAACGTAGGAACCAATGCCATCCAATAAGGCATCACGAAGTCCAACACGATAAACAAGACCTTGGGAAATACGGAAAAGAGTATCATGGTAAACAAGACCCTAACGGAAGTTTTGTGATACATTCCCAACTGCAATCCGAGTTCTGCTAAAAGAAGCAATCCTGTAGGCAACCACCATAAGATTTTCAGTGGCAACATCCACTCACAGACTCCTAGCTGCCAAAGCCATGCATCAGGCAGAAACGCCATGCACAACACCATGATGAAATATAATGTAGATCTTAAAATCTTTTTCATTTTACCTATTCTATATATGATGACAAGCATAACAATAAGCCGATGTCACGATACCCGATGCAAAGGTACAACAAAAAATCCCAGCTACCAAAGATAGCTGGGATTTTTATATTTTAATCTTTGCTAAAGGCTTTCTAATTCTCTAATTAGAATCCTCTGCACAGAAAATTAAGCTCCGACTGCAACTGAAATCCAATCGTAAACGCAAGAACAGATACCGAATGCTACGATACCTACTGTGCAGATAGCGAGAGCCAACTTGGTAGAGCATGCGCTCTGGAAGGTTGGCAATGGATTGTCGCTGTGCTTGATAAACATAGCCTTTACGATGAGCAAGTAGTAGTACAAGCTCAATACGGTGTTAACCAAGGCGATGAATACTACGCCGTATGCCCAAGCACCGAGTGTAGTGTGGATGTCGTGTGTACCAACGGCAGCCATGAACACGAAGAACTTAGAGAACATACCTGCGAATGGAGGAATACCACCCAATGAGAACAACGCCAAGGTCATCAAGAATGCCAAACGAGGGTTTGTCTTGTAAAGACCATTGTAACTTTCCATCTGTACAGTACCATTATTGTGCTCCTCGATAGAAGAGATAATGGTGAAGACGCTCAGGTTGGCTACTACGTAAATCAACACATAGTATGTCAATGCTGATACGCTCATTGCTGAGTTGCCTACTACTGCCAACATGATGTAACCTGCCTGAGAGATAGAAGAGAATGCCATGAAACGCTTCAAGTCGCTCTGACGGATGGCAAAGAGGTTGGCGATGGTGATAGACAATACGATGACGATGTACAGAAGTACGGTCCAGTACTCTACCATTGGAGCAAATACCTTCATCAAGATAGCGCAGAGAGTGAATGCAGCAGCGCCCTTAGATACTACTGAGAGGTAACCTGTCACGGTAGTAGGAGCACCCTGGTATGAATCGGCTGTCCAGAAGTGGAATGGAACCAAGGAAATCTTGAAGCCCAAGCCACTGAAGAAGAATACCATACCAGCGATGGTCAATGGAGATGCAGAGATTGCTGTAGCCATATCGTTGAAGTACAAAGTACCACAAGCGGCATAGAGCAATGAGATACCATAGATCATCACGCCACTTGAGAATGTAGCGGTGAGGATGAACTTAGCACCTGCCTCTGCTGAATTGTGGCGATACTTGTCGAAAGCCACCAAACAAGCCATTGGCACAGATGCCATCTCAAGACCGAGGAAGAACAAGAGGAAGTGGTTGGCACTAACCATCATGTTCATACCGAGCAAGGTAGAGATGATGAGCATATAGAACTCACCCTCCTTGAAAGCAGTATCCTCGCGGCTCAACCACTCCTTCGCCTGAACAATGACGATGAGAGTACCGAGCGCCAAGATAGTCTTCAATACACCAGCAGCAGGACTGGTAGCATACATACCACCGAAAGCCTCCGCAGCTTCTGTAGGACAAATGTTGATGACGATGTGAGCCACCATCAACAGAGATACCAGAGGATTGAACCACTTACGTTCTGCAGACTTAGAGCTACAGAAATCAGCAATGAAAGTTATGATCAAAACTGCCATCAAGGTAGCCTCTGGAATCATATTTAAAAATTGACTGTAATTCATTTCTTCTGATATTTATTACATGATTACACTAAAGATAGGACCTACAGCGTCCATGATGATCTCCTCTGCCCAGAGAGGGAACATACCAAGACCTGCCACACAGGCAATCAAACCTGCTACAGCGATACGCTCGTCCCAGGTTGCATCGTGAAGCTTCTCCAACTTGGCGTTAGGAACCTTCTGATACAGAATCTTACCCACACAACGCAAGATGTAAACCGCTGTGATAACGATTGAGGTACATGCGATGATGGTACATACACGGTGGAACGTATCTGCATTCTGGAATGAACCTACGAAGATGGTCATCTCGGCTACGAAACCAGAGAAACCAGGCAAACCGAGATTGGCCAAACCAGCTACCGCATAACCTACTGAGAGGAATGGGATAATCTTCATCAAACCACCCAAGTAGCGAACGTCACGTGTACCAGCCTGATGATAAATCATACCGATAACGGCGAAGAAGAGAGCGGTCATCAAACCGTGAGACAACATCTGGAGGATAGCACCTGTAGCTGCTGTCTGAGTCATCATACAGAGAGCGAAGAGCACCATACCACAGTGAGAAACTGAAGAATAGGCATTGATGTACTTCAAGTCGGTCTGTACACATGCTGACAAAGCACCATAGACGATAGAGATGGTAGTCAGCACGAGGAACACCTTGATCCAGAATCCGTGAGTAGCAGCTGGCAAGAGGAACATGGCGATACGGAAGCAACCGTAACCACCAAGCTTCATCAATACACCGGCATGCAACATAGACACAGCTGTTGGCGCACTGGCGTGACCATCAGGAGACCATGTGTGGAATGGGAACAAAGCTCCAAGAATACCGAAACCGATGAAGAGCAATGGGAAGAACACATTCTGCACGCTCTCAGGGATAGCATGAGCACCATTGGTATGGTGAGCGATGTCGAGGATTTCGAATGTCTGGGCACCACTGTAGAAGTAAATACCCAAGATACCGATAACCAAGAGGGCTGAACCACCCATCAACATCAAGGTAAGTTTCATGGCAGAATACTCCTTCGCACCACTACCCCATACACCGATGAGGAGATACATAGGAATCAGCGCCACCTCGTAGAACATGAACATGGTGAACATGTCGATAGAGATGAAGAAGCCATAAACACCAGTGCTCAAGAGTGTGAACCAGAGGAAGTACTCCTTCTTCATAGGCTCCATCTGCCAAGAAGCAAATGTACCGGTGAACACGATGATGGAAGTCAGAAGAATCATCACTACTGAGATACCATCCACACCGAGTGAATAGTTGATGTGCAATGGCTCAAACCAAGGCACACAGTAGGTGAAGAGCATCGGAGCTTGGTCGGCTGGCATTGTCTCACGAGCTTCGAGAAATGCAAACACCAAATAGATGGAGAGACCGAGCAATACGCTGGCACCTGCTACCATCACACCACGAACCTGCTTGTCGTTGCGTGCCAACCAGAGGCCGAGCAACATCAGGAGTGGTACTATGACGAATATACTTAAATTCATTTCTTTTCTATTTACTTAATTGTGAGACATTCATTAAAGAAGCGCGAGCAGACACAAGGTGAGAGCCACTGTACCTGTGAGGAACCAGATGGCATAGCTGCGCACGTCGCCACTCTGCCATGGACGGATGGTCTCGCCTGCCTCCTGTGCACCCCAAGCCATGAAGTTGAAAGTGCCATCGATGACATGACGGTCGAACCAAGCGATAGGCTTAGAGAAGAGACCGAACACAATCTTGTGGGTGAAGAACTGCCAAGCATCGTCGATATAAAAACGATTCAAGGCTGCCTTGTGCAACTTAGGCATCTTCTTGGCCAAGGTGTCGGCCAATGGTGTCTTCTTAGGTGCATACATATAGGTGGCGAGCGCGATGCCGATAACGGCTACAACGATAGAGGTGCAAGCCACCTGTGTATCGATGTGGATATCGTAGCTCTGACCTGTAGCAGAAACGAAGTGACCGAATGGAATCAAACCACAGACACAAGAGATTGCTGCAAGGAACACCAATGGACCCCACATCACGAAAGGAACCTCCTGTGGCTTACGACGATTCTCTGGATCCAACTCATAGTAGCTCTGTCCCCAGAAGATAACATAGTAAAGACGGAACATATAGAAAGCTGTCATACCAGCCACCAATGTCATGAAATAACCCATGAATGGTGAGAACTGGAAACAAGCAGTGATGATCTCGTCCTTAGAGAAGAAACCTGCGAATGGAGGAATACCTGCAATCGCCAAGCAACCGATCAAGAAGCAGATGTTGGTGATAGGCATGTACTTGTGCAAACCGCCCATGTACTCCTTGAAGTTGCTGCCGATGATGACGATGATGGCACCAGAGCAGAGGAACAGCAAGGCCTTGAACATGGCGTGGGTGAAGAGGTGGAAAATACCAGCCATATAACCCAAACCGCCGTGATGGTTATCTACTGCGAAGCAAACACCAAGTGCAACGAGCATGTAGGCAATCTGAGAGATAGTAGAGAAAGCCAGACCACGCTTGATAT
>OWJS01000809.1_pt1 | contig 11325 bp, 7 predicted proteins | sample 1732961 | NCBI WGS metagenome assembly OWJS01 (sample SAMN05065774, study PRJEB22554) | human gut metagenome | biome: ENVO:2100002; feature: ENVO:00000062; material: ENVO:00002003 | host: Homo sapiens | place: USA
GGCTCGGAGATGTGTATAAGAGACAGATTATAAGAATATTGTTTAACAATAAAAACATCAAAGAATCATGAAAGGTATCGTTTTAGCAGGTGGCTCGGGCACACGCCTCTACCCCATCACCAAAGGTATTAGCAAGCAACTCATACCAATTTTCGATAAGCCAATGATATACTATCCTATATCAGTGCTCATGCTCGCTGACATAAAGGATATCCTCATCATATCCACCCCTAACGACCTGCCGGCTTTCAAGCGCCTTCTGGGCGACGGCAGCGACTACGGCGTACGCTTCGAATACGCTGAGCAACCTTATCCTGGCGGTCTGGCTCAGGCGTTCATCATCGGCGAAGAGTTTATCGGCGACGACAGCGCTTGCCTCGTATTGGGCGACAACATATTCTACGGAGCCGGCTTCACACAGTTGCTGCGCGAGAGCGTGCAAAACGTGGAGCGCGACGGCAAGTCGACCGTCTTCGGCTACTACGTGAACGACCCTGAGCGCTACGGCGTGGCTGAGTTCGACGCCGAGGGCAACTGCCTTAGCATCGAGGAGAAGCCCGAGCACCCGAAGAGCAACTATGCGGTGGTGGGCCTCTACTTCTACCCGAACAGCGTGGTGGAGATTGCGAAGAACATCAAGCCGAGCGCACGCGGCGAACTGGAGATAACAACCGTGAACCAGGAGTATCTGGAGCGCGGCGAACTGAAGGTGCAGACCCTGCAGCGCGGTTTCGCATGGCTCGACACTGGCACACACGACTCGCTCTCTGAGGCAAGCACATTCATCGAAGTTATCGAAAAGCGCCAGGGACAGAAGGTGGCTTGTCTGGAGGAGATTGCATACAAGAAGGGATGGATAACTAAGGAGAAGCTCACAGAGGTGGCACAGCCGATGATAAAGAACGAATACGGCAAGTATCTGATGCGCCTCGCCGAGGACAAACGATAGACGACCCAAGCGAAGGCCCGCAGAAAAGGCACAAGGAAAAACATAGCCGAAAAGAAGATAAAGGATAATAAAACGCTTTAAATATACAACGCAAACAAAAAAATGGAAGGAAACAACAACCAACAAGGTTTATACAACGTACAGCAAGAGCTCGAGGAGGGTTCTTCCTTCGACTTTAAGATCATCTACACGACACTGATCCTCAACTGGCAGTGGTTCGTACTTTCATTAATCATCTGTCTAAGCGCAGCTGCCATCATGTTGCGCTACACGACACCTATGTACCAGTCGTACGCCAAGTTGCTCATCAAGGACGACAACAACGGCGGACGCAGAGGCGGCAGAAGCTATATCGCCAACTCGTCTACATTGGGTATGATGACAAACACCGAGGGTCTCGACAACGAGATGGAGATTCTGAAGTCGACAGCGCTCGCTACAGAGGCTGTGAAGCAGCTGAAGCTCTACACGGTCTACACTCTCGAAGGACACATCAAGGACCACCTGCTCTACAAGAACCAGCCGGTGAACGTAGACCTCGATGCGGCCCACATCGAGACGCTGAAGAGACCTATCAGCCTCGTTATCGACAAGGACGAGAACGGCAAACTGCATGTGACGGGCACATATACCTACGTGCCTGAAGACCCCGACAAACCGTCGAAGACCTACGCCATCAACCGCACATTCGACGTTCTGCCGGCTCGCATCATCACAAGCGTTGGTATCATCACATTCACTACCAACACGCTCTCGCCGATGCCCGACGATCGTAATGAGCTCGTGACAATCTATCCGCCGAAGATGATTGCAGGCAAGTATAGCGGTGCGCTCACCGTCGACCAGCTTTCGAAGAACACTTCTATCGCCAGCTTGACACTGACCGACGAGATGCCGCAGCGTGCCAACGACTATCTGAAGCAGCTCGTGTTCAGCTACAACATGCAGGCTAACGAGGACAAGAACGAGATAGCGATGCGCACAGAACAGTTCATCAACTCGCGTCTTGAGAAGATCAACACCGAGCTGGGTGCTACCGAGGGCAGTCTGGAGGCAACAAAGCGCCAGTACAAGATTGTGAATCCGGAGGCTACCGGTGCGCTTGGTTACACCAACACCGACCAGTTCACACAGAAGCTGGCTGACATGGACATGCAGATAGAGTTGCTCCACAGCTTGCAGCAGTACATGAACGAACCGGGCAACAAGTATCAGACGCTGCCGTCGAACGTGGGTTTGAACGACGCTGCCGCTTCTACGCTCATCAACGACTACAACAAGATCGTTATGGAGCGCAACCGCTTGCTGCGCAGCGCCAACGAGAACAGCCCTACCATCACTCCGCTCACGGCACAGCTCGACGACCTCTCGTCAAGTATCCGCCGCGCTATGACTCAGGTACAGCGCAACGCACAGATTCAGCGCAACTCTATACTGCAGGAGTACAACCGCTACTCGAGCATGATCTACTCTTCGCCTGAGCAGGAGCGTGTGCTCAACCAGATCGGCAGACAGCAGGAGGTGAAGTCGGGTCTTTACCTGATGCTCTTGCAGAAGCGTGAGGAGAACTCTATCTCGCTCGCCGCTACAGCCGACAAGGGTAAGCTCATCGACGACCCCGTATCGTTCGGACAGATCAGCCCGAAGAAGTCAATCATCCTGCTCATCGCGCTGGTTATCGGCTTGGCTATACCGTCCATCGTGCTGTTCCTCATCAACTTCTTCCGCTACAAGATTGAAGGACACGAGGATGTGGCTCGCCTCACCACTCTGCCTATCATCGGCGACGTGGCTATCGCAAGCGAGACAGCGAAGACGAAGGCTGACATCGTGGTACACGAGAACCAGAACAACGTCATGGAGGAGGTATTCCGTTCTATACGTTCTAACATCCAGTTCATGCTGAAGGAGGACCAGAAGGTCATCATGTTCACCTCTACCACATCGGGTGAGGGTAAGACCTTCACAGCGGCTAACCTGGCTGTGAGCTTCGCGCTGCTTGGCAAGAAGGTGTTGGTAATGGGTCTTGACATCCGCAAGCCGCGTCTTACCAACCTCTTCGAACTGAAGGACAAGAACATCGGTATCACCAACCTGCTCGTACACGACAACCCGACCCATGAGGATATCTGCGCCAACATTCTGAACTCTGGCGTGAACCGCAACCTGGACATCATGCCAGCCGGTCCTATCCCGCCAAACCCTGCAGAGCTTGTTTCGCGCGAGTCGCTCGACAACATCTTCGCCACTCTGCGCAAGGAGTACGACTACATCATCGTGGACACCGCTCCTGTGGGTCTTGTTACAGATACGCTGATGATTGCTCGTGTGGCTGACCTCACCGTTTATATGTGTCGTGCAGACTATACTCCGAAGTCAAGCTTCGAGTTCATCAACTCGCTCAGCGCTCAGAAGAAGTTGCCGCAGGTAAGCATCGTTATCAACGGCATCGATATGTCGAAGAAGAAGTACGGCTACTACTACGGCTACGGCAAGTACGGCAAGTACGGACGCTACGGCAAGAGCGGCAGCTACGGCAGCAAGTACGGTGACAACAATGGCGGCAACTACGGTCTGAACTACAGTTCGTATGGCGCTTACGGCAATTATGCTGACAGCTACTACGGCAACAAGGAGGACGATTCAATCAAGCGTAAGTAACAATGGTTATAGCAGTTGATTTCGACGGAACTATCGTTGAGCACAAATACCCTGCCATCGGCAGGGAGCTGCCCTTCGCTACGGAGACATTGCGTATGCTGATACGCGACCGCCACAAGCTGATATTGTGGAGCGTGCGCGAGGGACGGCTGCTCGACGAGGCTGTTGAGTGGTGCAGGGAACGCGGCGTGGAGTTCTACGCCGTGAACCGTGACTACCCGGAGGAGAGCCGCGAGCACGACTCTTTCTCGCGCAAACTAAAGGCAGACCTCTTCATCGACGACCGCAACATTGGCGGTCTGCCCGACTGGGGTACTATCTACCAGATGGTGAGAGACCGCAGCACGTGGGAGGAAGTCTTGGAACAGCGCAACAGCAGCTTTGAAAAGACGGAGGCCCCAAAGCGCAAGAAGAAATGGGGCATCTTTTAAGTTGCCTACTATGCTCTAAGAACATTGAAAATTGTCTGTATCTATTAGAAAGCATACAGACTTATAAAAACGAAAAAGACCATGCCGGAATACCGACATGGTCTTTTTCGTTTAAACCTTTGTTACAATATATTATTACTACTACATTATCTTATTACTCCAGCACCAATACATGGCTTGTGCCATCCTGCGCTGTGAAGACGTTCAGACCAATCTTCATCAGATAGTCGCCACTGTACTGCTTGCCGTTACACTCCAAGTCTGACTGCTTGCCAGGAATGAGGTTTGTCTCCTTCACGGTGTACATCTTTGCAGCATCCAGACCCTGCAGCTTCACGTTCTGCTGCGGCTCCTTGTAGCGCGGATGCAGGTCGTAGGCGAAGAGCACCGCACGCTGCTTGTCCTTGCTAACGTAGTTGATAGCGCAGTGGCTGCCTTCGTACGGTGAAACAAGACGATACTGGTCGCCTTCGAGAATCATCGGCTTCATGCTGTTATAGTTCTTTACAGCCTGCTGCACGAACTTGTAGTCGTCGGCAGAGAGCGACTTGAGGTCGATGTCGAAGCCCAACTTGCATGAGCTGCATACGTCGGTGCGGAACTTCACGGATGTGTTCTTGTTCCAGTTGGTGACGTGCGATCCCATTGTCTTTGCAGGGAAGAACTTCGAGAGGCTCCACTGGATGTAGATGCGCTCGTACGGGTCGGTGTCGTCAGAACACCAGAACTCGGTGAAGTACTTGAGCATCTCGTAGTCCATACGTCCGCCACCACCAGAGCAGAGCATCATCGGCAGATTAGGATACTTGTTATGGATGCGTGTGAGCACATTGTAGATGCCACGAACGTGGTCGATGTAGAAGTTGCCCTGGTTCTGCTTGTGATACGGCGAATAGATATTGGTTATAACGCTGTTGCAGTCCCACTTGAAGTAAGCCACGTCGGGGTTCTCCGTCATGATGCGGTCGACGATGCCGTACACATAGTCCTGCACCTTAGGGTTGGAGATGTCGAGCACGAGCTGGTTGCGATAGTAATATGTGTCGCGCTGCGGCTGCAAGATAACCCAATCAGGATGCTTTTCAAACAGTTCGCTCTTCGGGTTCACCATCTCCGGCTCAATCCATATACCGAACTTCACGCCAGCCTTCTTTGCATCTCTAACGAGACCCGGTATACCCTCCGGCAACTTGCTCTTTGTAGCCTCCCAGTCGCCCAGTCCGGCGTGGTCGTCCTTGCGCGGATACTTATTGGCGAACCATCCGTCGTCGAGCAGGAACATATCTACGCCGAGATCCTTGGCATCCTTCATCAGTTCGGCAAGACTCTGCTGGTTGAAGTCGAAGCCTGTATTCTCCCAGTTGTTCAGGAGAGTGAGGCGGTCGCCCATACCCATGTTCACCTGATACTGACGAGCCCAGTTGTGCAGGTTGCGCGAAGCCTCGCCCATACCATTGTCGCTCATCGCGAAGATGAACTCAGGAGTGGTGAACACCTCGCCTGCCTTCAGCTTATAGTCGGAAGCATAAGGATTGATGGCAGGAATGACGCGAAGCGCGCCGACGTTGTCCACCTCAAAGGTGAAGCGGAAGTTACCTGGCCAGCCTATCGTGCCGAGCATCACCTTGCCCTCGTTCTCCTTGGCAGGCTCGTCGAAGCCCAACTCGAAGAAAGGCTCAGCCTGCATAGCGGCACGTGTGCCGAGCTTTGTGTCGATAATCTTTTTGCCCGTGCTCAACTGGGTTGTCTCTGGCTGACCTTCCTTAGCCCAGTCGCTGTGATAGTTAGTGAGATAATACTTTGAAGATTTGAAGTAGAGCATCGTAGAGCTGTAGCGCCAGAGTGTGATGGCAGACTTCTCCTTGTGAGAGATCTCGCTCCATGCCTTTATGACATTCTCCTTCGGATAAGCCACATAGTGGAGCTTCACTGTCAGCGGATACACCTTGTCCTGAAGAGTGATGACTGTCTCAGTGCCGCCCTTCACAGCCTTCTGCTCCGACGACTTATAATAGAGATATGTAGTCATGTTGCCGTCGGCGTGCGTTACGGCTACAGCCGGTTCGAAGAAGTCTTCAGCGCCGGAAGTGGCGTACACCTCATGGCCGCGCTGGCACACAGCGCCGTCGGAAGCTGCATATACATCCCACTTAAGGTTCTCGTAGTCGGCAGGATTCTGCAACTTATCGCCGAGATAGACCTGATAAAGACGGCCCTTTGGCGACACTTTCATCACGAGGTCGGTCTTTTCGGTAGACACACGGATGATTTCTTGAGCGAATGTGATGGCAGAAGTCATGCACATTGCTGCGATTAGCATAATAGTTTTCTTCATTTTCGTATGGTTTTTACAGGTTGTTTATATATCGATATTCTTGCATTGGCTTGTTAGAACTTGATGCTTGCGTTGAACTCTACTGTGAACGGGCGGAGATAGTTACCGCTCATATACTTGCCGGCATACTTGCCAGCCTCATCCTTTGTGATAAGCTCCGAACCGCTGATTGTGCCCTTCGCACCCTTCTCGTTGAAGATGTTAATGACGCTGACACCGAGACTCAGGTTCTTGTTCACATTCCAGTTGACGCCACCGAATGTCTCCCAGTGGCCGTTGAAGTAGAGTGCCTCCTGAAGGTTGGCGTATGTCTTGCCGAAGTAGCGGAAGCTGAGCCAAGCACTGAGGTTCTTCGTGATGTCGTATCTCGGGTCAAGCTCAATGAGCACCTGCGGAATCTCCTTCACAATCTTGTTGTTGGCATTAACGCTCATAGTCTGTCCGTCGCTGAACGTAACGCTCGCGTTGTAGTTCTTGTACACAGGCTTCTGATAGGTGAAGAGAGCGTGCATGTGGAAGTTCTTGAACGGGTTGATTTCGGCAGATGTTGTCCAGCCCAATGTCTGGATGTTGTAGATGAGCAACACGGTCTTGCCTTCAGAAGTGCCAGGCTTAGTGAGGTTCTGCTGGTCGATATTGTTCGACTTAGAGATGTATGTCACCATCGACGAGAGGTCGAGCCAAGAATTCTTGTAGAAGATACCGCCGCGAACCAACGGAATGGTCACGCGCTTGTACTGCTCCTCGGTAGGACCGGTGCCGGCATACTCGCTGATGCGCGGGAAGCGTGTGGCGATAGTGGCGTCGGCAGTAAGACCGAACTGGTTTGTTACGTTGTAAGTCATCTGCAAAGTGGCAGCATAGTTGAGCTTGTTCTTCGTAACAGTGGCTGGCGCGATGCTATGCTCTGTGGCTACGACAGATCCGTCTGCGATTGTAGAATATGTATTGAAGTTGCCGAGATGGAAGCCACGGAAGCGTGACGCAGAAATCTGGTCTGCCGACATACGATAGTATTCGAGACGACCGCCGTAGAACAGCTTGAACTTAGGAGTGATGCGCCATTCGTCGGTGAAATAGAGAGCGAGCTTATTCTCCGAACCCTTTGTGTATTCAGGACTCAGCTCGTTGTAACCGAAGGTCTCTGAGCGATGTGCTGTCTGCGTAGGGTCGAGCGGATTGACGTACATCTGGCTCAGTGTACGAGGATAAGCCTCAACGGTGCCTGCCCACTGGAACGAAGACGAATAGTAGTTGAGGTGGTAGTACCACTCGTTCAAGCCAATCATCAGCTTGTGATTGTTCAGCTGCTTGCTCATCTCGGTTGTAAGGAGGGCGTTGCTCACCTTGCCGATGTGCAGCCAAGTGCGGCGGCCTTCGATGAGTCCGCTGTATGCCGAACCGTCTGAAAGCTGATAGCCGTCAGACTCAGCAACCTCAGAGATAGTGCTGCCACCGTAGTCTACATAGTTGGCGCGCGGAGCGTTCATATACTTGGCGTTCAACTTCCACAGCCAGCCGTTGTCAAACTGATACTTGCTCACCAAAGCCACCTCATTGGCACGGTTGTCGTTGCCGTCGGTCATGTTCCAGGTCTCCATCTTGCCGGTCTTGGTGTTCAGATAGCTGAACGAACCATTACGCTGCACGTATGAATCCATACCCGGGTCGAAACCTGCAAGCTTCTTTATGCTACCGTCGCCGGCGTAGATGAACGGAGCGGCATTGGCGAAGTTGCCGGGGTTCTTGCTGTTCGAATACTTATATAATAAAGATATGTGTCCCTTGCCGCCGTTCAGTATGCGTGTAAGACCCAAATGGTAGATTTGCGTGCGGTCGGAATAGTCGGTGAAGCGCAGCTTGAAGCTTCCCGGGTCGAAGTTCTGATACATGCCGGCTGTGTAGAGCCACTTGTCGCCGATGCCGCCAGAGAGGTTGAGGTCGAAGTTCTGCATGCCGAAGTGGTTAGCCTTATAATTGAGTTTGCCACTGAACTTCTTCTCGCCCAACTCGCTAAACGCTGAGACAGCATAAGCGATGTTGCCGGTCTTGATGGCACTCTCCGACGGAGTCATAAGGTCGGTGCCTTTCAGCGAAGCGTCGCTGCGCCAGTGAGCAGATAGCTTGTGCACGGACGACGAGTAAACGGCAGGCAGTCCGTTCTCGTATACCGTTACGTCTTCGCTCGGCAATCCGATCTGAATCTCACGCGGTTTGTTGGCGTCAGAAGCGTTGAGCATTACGTTGCGCTCTTCCTTCTTCTGCGGTTCCGAATCGTTTGTTGAATTGTTTTCTGTATGCGTCTGTGCATACATGCCCGTAGAGGCAGAAGCCAAGAGGGCGAATGAGAATGTTTTAAGTTTTAGGTTCATATCCGTTGTGCTTATGTTTTCGGTTGCAAAGTTACAAACTATAGCGGCTGATTGTATGTATGCGTAAAATGAAAGTAGACATAAATTAAGGTATAGAAGCTTATAACTTATTATATATCAGAATATTTAAGACTTTAGTCTTTTTTATCAAAGTAAATGGTTTTATCTTAATAATATTAGCTAAATTTGCAGCATTAAAGCCAAAAACCCACTATTATGCGCATCTTTTTATACCTATTGTTCATCTTTTTGCCGCTGCAAGCTACAGCCCAAACCAAGTTGGCTACAGCCGGCATCTCTGGCGAGCAAGACCTGCTTGACCTTCTCGACAGCTATGTCGACAAGCGCGACGCATACTCCAAGCAGAAAGAAAAGAAGATTGACCAACTGAAGCTGAAGTTGCGAACGGCGGAAGACATTCCGCAGCGACTCGCACTTCTGAACAGTATCTATCGCGAATACTATACATACCATTACGATTCGGCAATGGTATACGTGAACCGCGGCCTCGCTCTATCAGAGAGTGAGAACAACGCTTACTACACAACGCTCAACAAGATTAATCGTGCAGCGGTGTTGTCTACGGGTGGTTTCTACAGTCAGTCGGAGGAGTTGCTTGAGGATATAAAAAAGAAGGGTGTGCCTAAGCAGCTAAAGCAATACTATTATTATACACGCACGTGGCTGTACAACTATTGGGAGGCGTTCAGCAACAAGTCGGAGTTCATGGACTATTACCATAAGAAGAAGTTCGAGAATCTGAAGCTCACGATGGAAGTCACAAGCAGCAAGGATGTGGCTCTGCATGCCTATCTTAGCGGCGAACTGGCTTTCCTCACCAACCCCATGAGCAAGGCTGTGCTGCAATTCTACACAAAGGCTCTGCTGAACAGCCGGGTAGACAGTCGTGTGCATGCCTCGGCAGCCTACTGCATAGCACGCTATTATCGCGAGTTGGGCGACACGCAACGATATGAAAAGTACATTATTGAAGCGGCTATCTCGGACATAACATGCCCTTTGAAGGAGAATCTTGCGCTGCAGGAGTTCTCTACATATCTGTATGAGAAGGACCCGAAGTATGCCGACCATGCGGCACGTTACATCTATTGCTCCATGGAGGACGCCCGATTCTACAATAACCGCCTGCGTATGCTCGAGATTTCGAGCATATTGCCTATCATCGCCACAGCCAATCAGGAGGCGTTAGCGCATAAGGAGCGTATCGTGAGAGGCGTGCTTGCGGTGGTTAGTTTTCTGTCGCTGATGTTGCTGGCAATGGCTATCTTCGGCTACAAGCAGAACAAATGGCTGGCAGGTAGCCGCCGAGAGGTAAAGACACAGAACCGGCAGCTGAAGGAGCTGAACGAACGACTCATAGCGACCAACCATCGCCGCGAGACCTACATGCGTTTGTTCATGGACATTAGTGCGGTGTACATCCGCAAGCTGATGGAGTACCGCAAACTGGTGAGCAGAAAAATAAAGGCCAACCAAACGGCTGACCTTCTTAAGACTATAAACAGCTATAAGCTCGCGGAGGAGGAGGCGACGACGTTCTACACTCGTTTCGACCGCGCCTTCACGGAGCTGTATCCTGGTTTTGTTGACGAACTGAACAGTCTGTTGCTTCCAGAAGGAAGGATTGCGCAGCCATCTCCTAACACCCTGACTACAGAAGCGCGCATCTACGCGCTAATGCGTTTGGGTGTGACTGAGAGTCAGGAGATAGCCACACTTCTATTCTACTCGACACAGACAATATACAACTACAAGTCGGCGATGCGCGCACGGGCTGTGAACCGCGACACGTTCGACGAAGACATCAACAGACTATGCCATGTAGGGTAATGGTCTTTTCCCTAAGATAAGCAATTACTTCAGCAGGTAGTCCTCGGGGTGCTGGAATCCGTTGAGGTAGTCGCGGGCTGCCATGCGCTTCTTGCCGGCAGGCTGCAGCTCTACAAGCTCAAGCCACTCGTCGACGGTGGCAACGAGAAGACGGCGGTTCTCTGCCTTGAGCGTTCCAACCTCTACGCCGTTAGAAGACTCGCCGGTCTTTGCTGCCTTGTACACCTTAAGCACCTGAGCCTTAGCCTGAGCGTCGCGCGGAGTGAGCATACACCATGCGCCGGGCACTGGCGACAGACCGCGCACAAAGTCGTAGATGCGCTTTGCTGAGAGTGAGAAGTCGATGGCGCAGGTCTCCTTGAATATCTTCGGAGCGCCGTGGTGAGCCTCGCTTTCCTGCTGCGACTGCGAAGGCACATCGCCGTCGGTAGAGAGCACGAGGTCGACGGTGTCGGTGCAGAGCGCTGCGCCGAGCTGCATAAGTCCGTCGTATACATACTCCACATCGGCGTCGTCGGGGATGGGGAACTCGCGCTGCGCGATGATACGACCGGTGTCGATGTCGTGGTCGAGGAAGAATGTGGTAACGCCGGTGCGGGTCTCGCCGTTGATTACAGCCCAGTTGATTGGCGCTGCGCCACGATAGTCGGGCAGCAGGGCGGCGTGAACGTTGAACGCTGTCTCTTATACACATCTCCGAGCCCACGAGACGCGTAGTAATCTCGT
>OWJS01000822.1_pt1 | contig 11197 bp, 6 predicted proteins | sample 1732961 | NCBI WGS metagenome assembly OWJS01 (sample SAMN05065774, study PRJEB22554) | human gut metagenome | biome: ENVO:2100002; feature: ENVO:00000062; material: ENVO:00002003 | host: Homo sapiens | place: USA
CATACGAGATTACTGCGCGTCTCGTGGGCTCGGAGATGTGTATAAGAGACAGATTTAGAACTCAAGAATCTCAAAGACAATCTTTGGCACTCGGCTGATATGCTGCGTGCTGGTGCCCACTTGGCGGCTAACAAATATGGTCAACCTATCCTCGGTCTCATCTTCCTCCGCTATGCAGACGTGCTCTTCAAGCAGCATAAGGCTGAGATAGATGCGGAGTACAACAAGTATAAAGGTTCTCGTATGGAGCGAGAATACAAGGATGTAGCCGTGGAGAAGTGTGGCTTCTATCTTCCCGAATGCGCTTACTTCGATTATATCAATGATGCACCCGATGATGCCAACAAGGCTTTGTTGGTAAAGCGTGCCATGGAGGCTATCGAACAGGAGAATCCTCGTATGCAAGGCGTTTTGCCTAAGGAGGTGTATGGACAGTTGGTGCCTGAGGAAGAACCGGAGTTGCTGAGCCGCATCGTCAGAGTGTTCAAGGATATTCCTGAGGACATCAGCATCGACATCTTCGGTCAGATATACGAATACTTCCTTGGCAACTTTGCTTTGGCGGAAGGTCAGGGTGGAGGAGCCTTCTATACGCCAGCCTCCGTGGTGCAGTATATGGTAGAGGTGCTTCGCCCAGTTACGGGAGATAAGAAGTTCTTGGACCCAGCTTGTGGTTCGGGCGGTATGTTTGTGCAAGCGGCTCGCTATATGCATCGCCACAATGCCAGCAACCAAGACTTGATGAGTTTCCGCTGTTATGGTGTGGAGAAAGAGCCTGATACTGTGAAACTTGCCAAGATGAATCTCTTGCTCAACAATGTGAGAGGTGAGATAACCGAGGCTAATTCATTCTATAGCGATCCTTACAATGCCTTTGGCAATTTCGACTATGTGATGGCAAATCCTCCTTTCAATGTGGATGAAGTGGTGTTTGAGAAGGTGGCTGACGATGCCCGATTCAATACCTACGGTGTGCCACGCAACAAGACCAAATCTACCAAAAAGGCTTCGGATAAGAAGGAAACCGTGCCTAATGCCAACTATCTGTGGATAGGTTATTTTGCCACGGCTCTGAATGAGAATGGCAAGGCAGCTCTCGTCATGGCTAATTCGGCGAGTGATGCAGGTGGCTCTGAGTTGGAAATCCGCAAGAAGATGATACAGGATGGCATTATCAGTCAGATGGTTACCTTGCCAAGCAATATGTTCTCTACGGTTACGTTGCCAGCCACTCTTTGGTTCTTCAATAAACAGCGCACCCACAAGGATGAGATTCTATTCATCGATGCTCGTAACATCTTTACGCAAGTGGATAGAGCGCACCGCAAGTTCTCGGATGAGCAAATCAAAAACCTCGGTATCATCACTCGCCTCTATGAGGGTGATAGCGATGCTTTCTGGGAATTGGTTAACGAATACAAGGCAGAAGGCAAGCAAGAAGAAGTGGATTGGTTGCTCGAAAGATGGCCTGATGGTACCTATCGCGATGTCATCGGTTTGTGTAAAGTAGCGAAGATAACTGGTGAGGATGGCATTGAGGACAATGATTGGAGTCTCAATGCTGGTCGCTATGTCGGTGTTGTGATAGAGGACGATGGAATGACAGAAAGTGAGTTCCGTCAGGAAATGCTGTCTCTGAATGGTGAGTTCTCTCAGCTCAGTGCTGAGGCTGACGATTTACAAAAGGAGATAGAGAAGAATATGAAGGACTTGTTTGGGGAGGAGTAAGTATGGAAGTTAAAGTTCTTAGTATTGGACAAATTTGCAAAAGATTCAGTAGTGGCAAAAATATAACGTCTCAAAATATTAGTGAAGAGGGGGTGTATCCAGTATATGGTGGTAATGGTTTAAGGGGCTATACTGATACCTATAATTTTGAAGGTGAATGTGCTATTGTTGGAAGGCAAGGTGCTTATTGTGGTAATGTTAAATATGTACGAGGTAAGGCATATATGAGTGAGCATGCTATTGTTGCAGTGACAAACTCAGAACACAACAATAAGTATTTTTATTATAAATTGTCTTTGGCAAAGTTGGGACGGTTCTCTGGACAAGCTGCTCAGCCAGGATTATCGGTGACAAAGTTATTAAGGCTAAAATTAGAAATGCCTTCAAGAAAATATCAAGATGTGATAGCCTCCATCCTCTCCACATACGATACTCTCATAGAGAACAATACCAAGCGTATTCGTCTTTTGGAGAAAATGGCAGAGAACCTATATAAAGAATGGTTCGTCCGCTTCCGCTTCCCTGGACATGAGAATGTGGAAATGGAAAATTCAAAATATGGCAAACTGCCAAAGACTTTTGAAATCGTAAAGATGAATGAAGTCTTTGATTACTACATTGGTGGTGGATGGGGAGAAGAAGAACGATCTGAAGGTTTCCCAGAAGAAGCAAGTGTTATAAGAGGGGCTGATTTTCCAAATATTTGGCATTATGATGTAAGTTCTTGTCCAAAACGTTATCATAAAGCTAAAAACTATAAGGCTCGTCAGTTGGAAGATGGAGATATAATCATGGAGATTTCTGGAGGAACTTCTGAGCAACCTGTTGGGCGTACAGTACTCGTTACAGAAGATTTGCTTGAAAGATTTCCAAATAAAAGATTAATCTGTGCTAGTTTCTGCAAACTCATAAGATTGAAGAAAGATGTCGTGTCTCCCTATTATTTCTATTATTGGATGAAGTTCTTGTATGATACGAGAATCATTGATAGATTTCAGTTGCAATCGACTGGTATTATCAATTTCAAGTTTGAGCCATTTCTGCGAAGAGGTGATGTTGTGTTACCTCCCAAAGAAGTAATGCTTGCTTTTGAGAGACAAGTAAGTCTATGCCATAAGGAAATGAATCAATTGGCTAAGCAAAACTCCCTCCTTGCTCGCCAGCGAGACCTTCTTCTCCCTCGCCTCATGTCGGGTAAGTTGGAAGTAAAGGAAGAGTTGTTGGAGTAAGTGAATAGGCGAGTTTGTGCCACTTGTGCCACTGTGCCATCGTGCCAAAGGGAAAATAAACAATGCCACGTGGCACAATGGCACTATTGGCACAAAAACATTGAAGCATATAGGATAGGTCTTCGAAACATATAGGAAAAGTCCTTTGAAGATATAGGTTATGTCGTTGAAAGATATAGCTTTGTCAGTCGCACAACAGCTGTTGTGCGCTCGTACATCAGCTGATGTGCACATGTCCAACACGTGTTGTGCACATGTCACCCAGCTGATGGGCGCAAACTTTACACTATAGCAACAGGCAAGTATAGATAACAACTAGCGTAATAATCATATAGAAACCAAGAATAAGCGTATGAAGTCATTTATCAGTGAAGACAATATAGAGCAAGCCATCTGTAATCGACTTTCGCAGCCGGAATACGGATGGAAGCGAATAGAGTGCAGCCCGGAATTGGAAGACCAAGACGAGGTGGCATCCACTGGACGTGCCAATGCCTCGGAGTGCATTCTGCCCGAAGTGTTCCTCTCTGCCTTGCGCCGTCTGAATCCGCAGATAGACGATGAAATCTTGAAGAACATCCTCCAAGACTTCCGCAAGGACTATTCGGGTACCGATATGGTGGATACCAACTACAAGTTTTATAACCAGATAAGAAATGGCATCAAGGTGAAGACCCGCAACCAGCATCGTGAGGACTTCGACATCGTGAAGCTCATCGACTTTGATCATCCTGAGCGCAATGAGTTTCATTGTGTCAACCAGATGTGGATCAAAGGTCACTTCCGCTATCGCCGTCCCGATGTGCTCCTCTTCGTGAATGGACTGCCCGTGGTGTTTATCGAACTGAAAAACTCTACCGTCAAGATAGAGGAATCTTACAACAAGAACCTCGTATCTTATCGCAAGGACATCCCGAACATCTTTGCCATGAACCAAATCTGCGTGTTGAGCAATGGTTTGCAAACCAAGCTCGGTGCATGGAATGCAGGCTATGAGTTCTTCTTCGAATGGCTCAGGGTGAATAACGAAAAGGAGAAACTGAACAGGGAGGAGATAGCCGAACATGGACTGAGTATTCAGACCTTGATAGATGGTCTCTTCCGCAAGGAGCGACTCTTGGACTATATCGAAAACTTCGTGTTCTTCGATAACAAGCGCATCAAAATTATCGCCAAGAACCACCAGTATCTCGGCGTGAACAATCTGATGGAAACCGTGAAGCGCAGGGAGGAGCTGAAGGGTAAGCTTGGTGTCTTTTGGCATACACAAGGTTCGGGCAAGAGCTATTCGATGGTGATGTTCGTAAGAAAGGTGAAGCGCAAGTTGCATGGCAATTTTACCTTCTTGGTGATCACGGATAGGGATGACTTGGATACGCAGATACATAAGACCTTTGTGCGCACGGAGGTGGTGGGCGATAAGGAAGAATGCCAACCTAAGAATGCCGTGCAGTTGAGGGAGTTCCTCTCTGGCAATAAGCCGTTGGTGTTCACGCTTATCCATAAGTTTCAGTACGATAAGACCAAGAAATATCCCGTACTCTCCACTCGCAGCGACATCTTTGTATTGGTAGATGAGGCTCATCGCACCCAGTATAAGCAGTTGGCCGAGAATATGCACACCGGTTTGCCGAATGCCAACTACATCGCCTTTACCGGAACGCCACTCTTGGGCAGCAAGCGACTCACCAACCAATGGTTTGGCGATTATGTATCGGAATATAACTTCGCCCAAGCCATTGAGGATGGTAGCACCGTGCCGCTCTTCTATAGCCGAAGAGTGCCAGAGGTGGGCTTGACCAATGACTGGCTAGATACCGACATCGACCAAATCGTGGAAGATGAGAATCTCAACGACCGAGAAAAAGAACTCTTGGAGAACTCTTCCTCTCGCATCTTGGAGGTAATCAAGCGAGATGGCAGATTGGACCGCATAGCCAAGGACATCGCCCATCATTTCCCAAGACGAGGATTCTTGGGCAAGGGCATGGTGGTGAGTGTGGATAAATACACTGCCGTGAGGATGTATGACAAGGTGCAGAAGTACTGGGCAGAGGAGAAAAAACAACTCATCAAGGAGCGTAATGAGGCAAAAACGCATGATGAGCGTGTCGCTTTGAGTGAACGTCTCAGCTATATGAACAAGGTAGAGATGGCGGTGGTCATCAGTAAGGAAGATGGCGAGGAAGATAAGTTTGCCGCCCAAGGTCTCGACATCACGATGCATCGCAAGAAGATGGAGGCGATAACGCCCGATGGCAAGGACATCGAAGACCGCTTCAAGGATAAGGATGACCCTCTGAGCTTGGTCTTCGTCTGTGCCATGTGGCTCACGGGTTTTGACGTGCCATCGCTCTCCACGCTCTATCTCGACAAACCGATGAAGGGGCATACGTTGATGCAAGCCATCGCTCGTGCCAACAGAGTATATCCTGGCAAGACGTGTGGCATCATCGTGGATTACGTGAATGTGTTCAAGTACATGCAGCAGGCTCTGTCTGACTATGCCTCTACGGATGATAACGCAGAATATCCTGCCAAGGACATCGAGCAGTTGATAGCCAACATCGACCAATGTGTCATGGAGACAGAGGCTTTCTTGTTGCAACTCGGCATCAAGCTGGCTGACATCATCGCCGAAGGAGAAACGCTCGACCAACTAGAGATGTTCCGAAAGGCATATAATCGAATCTTGGAGAAGGATGAGTGGAAAGACCGCTTCAAGGTATTGAGCAATCTGCTGATGAATCTCTATGATGCCGCCAAGCCAGAGATATTTGAGCGAGGCTGGCATAATGAAAAGTTTGCTCCGATAGCTTATCTCAATGGTCTGTTTTGCAATCAGATAGATGACGAGAAGTTGCGGAAGGCGAAGTTGAGAATGGCTGAGGCTCTCGACCAGAGTGTGTCGGCGTATGCTTCCGATGGTATGGCTTCATCGGAGATTCAGCCTCAGGCTACGTATGGCATCCATCAAGGTAAGGTCATCGACCTCAGTAAGTTGGATGTGGATGCATTGCGCAAGGAAATCAACAGCACTCCTTATAAGGCGTTGGAGATAGATGACCTACGTGCCTTCATCGAGCGAACCTTGAAGCAGTTGATTAATAAGAACTGCACTCGTATCACATTCTCTCAGCGATATAAGAGTATCATCGACCGATATAATGCTGGTGGTAGTGAGAATGAGGACTATTACGAGAAGCTGCTTCAGCTCATCGCTGACTTGAAGAAGGAGCAGAGTCGCACCACGGATATGGGATTGGAGGAAGAGGAACTCGAAATCTTCGATCTTTTGAGGTCTGACCGCAAGTTGACCAAGGAGGAAGAGCAAAAGGTGATATTGGCTGCCAAGAATCTCTATCAGAAGTTATTGGCGGAGAAAGAGAAGGTGATGGTGGTGGATTGGTATAAGGATGAACAGCCTCGCCATCAGGTGTTTGCCTTGATACAAACTTCTCTCAATGAGGATTTGCCAATGAGTTACGACCGTGTGTCATTCAATGACAAGACTCATCTGCTGTTCAATCACTTCGTGGATATGGCAGTGCAAGGGTATGGATGGGTAGCGTAAGGCTACCCATTCTTTATTTCTCGTAAATCAAAAAATCTTGCTAAAGTCTTGTATCAACCACTTCCATACAGGCATTACCTCGATGGTCTTGCCATTTACTTCCACAGTTTCCTCGGTGTCGTAGCTTAAAATCAGGAGGCGTTGGCAATCCAAAACCTTGGTGAATTTTATCAATGCGGAGCTTTCTCGTTGCCAGGTCTCATCAGTCTTATGAGGATTGTAGCTTACCTGTATCGCCAAGGCAGCATCTGGAATGTAGAAATCTACCTCAATGTTTCGGTTATAGAAGAACACTCGCTCGTCTATGCCATATCGGCGGATGAGTTCCATGGCTACCATGTTCTCTAAGAGGGAAGTGTCGATATCCAATGCCAAGATACTGATGATGCCGTTATCCACAAAGTAGTACTTCGGGTTGGTCTCACGATTGGTGAGGTTGTCTGCGATGTTCTTGATGGGATATATCAGAAAGGCATCCTTTGAGTACTCTATGTAGTTGATGATAGTAGCTTTTCCTAACTTGGCACCAGTTGAGGCTATGATATTAGAAAGGCGGGTGAAAGAGGTGGGCTGTTTGACACTCTCTGCCATCTTTCTAAACAGAATACGGAGTGAGAACAGGTTGTCTATCTTGTTGCGAGTTGCTATATCGCCAATGTATATCTTCTGATAAACGCTATTGAGGTAATCTCGTTTGGATGCAAGTTGTGCTCCCTCTGGGAAACCACCAAAGCGGAAATACTCTGCAAAATATCTCTGTACATCAGCTCTGCCAGAAGTGGTTGCAATGTTCATGTCATCGTATGGGATATTATTGGCAGAAAGGTATTCGCTGAAACTATAAGGCAAGATATGCTTGGTAATGTATCTACCTCCTAATGTGGTAGCTACGTCACTGCTCAGCATCTTGGCATTGCTGCCAGTTATATATACTCTATATTTGTTGTCTGCCAATCGTCGGGCGAACTTATCCCATCCCTCGATGTTTTGGATTTCATCAAGGAATAGTATAGGGCGTTGTGCAGACATCATGCCATGAACCTCAAGGATAAGATTGAGTTCTTGGGCTGTCATTCCAATGAGTCGCTCATCCTCAAAGTTGATATATAGCATCGAGTCCCAAGTGATACCTTTTTTTAGGTTGTCTTGGATCTGCTGATAGAGCATGAATGATTTCCCTGCTCTTCGAACACCAATAAGCACATAGTTGGCGAAGTCTTCCTTCTCTATGTTTCGATGAACGACTTGCTGGCTTTCTATCTCTTTTCGATTCTCCAAAAGAATCTCTTTGATGGTCTCTTTTTCTATCATAATTGCAATATTGTTCTATTCGTAGAACAAAAATACAATAATTTTGTTTTATCTACAAAACAAAATGATGGTTTTTGCGTATTTTAACGCAAATTATTCATTTCAGCCTTCTTGCTCCCTTCTTAAAACATAGGCAAATTCTCTTCGAAAAATACACTTTTCAATCTTCTTTTGCTGATATTGCCTAAAAAAATCGTAACTTTGCAGCCGCATTTATGAATAAGGTATTAAGTATCTCTATAAAAGGATGACAATGAATTTGAGCGAATTGGCGCGCAAGCGAGTGGCGGTAGCCGCCTATTATTTTGTGCCGGGAGTGGTGTTTGCCAGTTGGGCAAGCCGTATCCCGGATGTAAAACATCTGTTGCACTTGGGCAACGGACAGTTGGGGTCGGTACTCTTTGCCATCCCCATCGGACAACTTCTGATGATGACTTTCTCTGGCATCTTGGTGAGCAAGTTTGGTAGCAAGAAGATGCTCGTGGTATCGGAAGTGTTTTATGCCTTGGCATTGCTGAGCATCGGTTTCAGCCATACCGTCTTTCATCTCATTCTCAGTTTGGTGGCTTTCGGAATGATGGCGAATCTGATGAATATCGCCACCAACACGCAGGCATGTTTCTTGGAAAAGATGTATGGCAGGAACATCATGTCTTCCTTCCATGGCTTGTGGAGCTTGGGAGGATTTGCGGGAGGTATCGTCGGTTCCATCTTTGCCAGTACCTCGCTTCCTATCCCTGTGCATTTCGGCAGTATCTTGGTGATGTCCCTCCTCGTGATAGCCATCGGCTTGCGTTATCTCGTAGATGACCAGACGGCAAAGGCGGAGGAAGAGGAAGTGCCGAAGTTCTCATTCCGTACCATCGACCCAACGCTGTTCTTGCTCGGGCTGATGGGATTCGGTGGCATGTTTTGCGAGGGAACAGTCTATGACTGGAGCAGTGTGTATTTCTCTTCGGTGGTGAAACCCGATGAGGCTTTCATCCGTGCCGGATATGTGGCAGGTATGGGAGCGATGACACTCGGACGATTCCTTGCCGATGGTTTCGTTACGAAATATGGTCCTAGCAAGGTGTTGAAGACTTGTGGAGCCTTGATTGTCGTCGGCTTGTGGATGGCGGCAGCCTTGCCTTACCTCTTCACAGCCACCTTGGGCTTCTTGCTCGTAGGTTTCGGCATCTCCTCTTCCGTGCCTATCTGCTATAGCATCGCTGGCAAGCTCGGCACGATGAAGGCGAGCATTGCCATCACCATCGTGTCGAGCATCAGTTTCTTCGGATTCTTGGTAGGTCCTCCTGTCATCGGATGGCTCTCTGAGGCAACAGATCTTCGCATTGCCATCAGCATCGCCGCCTGCTTCGGCTTGTTTATCGCCTTTATTGCAGGGAAGGTTAGTAAAAGAGTAGAAGGATAAAAATATAAAAAGGAATCTCTGATAAGCAAGAGATTCCTTTTTTATATTTTCTGATGTATGTTCTAGCGGTAGTAATTGACTTCATTCTATTTCTTATACTTCCTCCATCCTTGCCAATTCCCAACCTTTAAACTGCATGATGAGCTTATGAAGTGTTGTGCCTTGGCGGAGTGCTTCTACCCGTGGAGCCGCGGCATATCGGTTGATTTGCTCTACGGCATCCTCCCATTGCTTCTCGGCTTTTGTCATAGGCGTGCCATCCTCCTTGTAAGCATCCTTTGCCTCCTCATCAAACTCCTTTTTAGAAAGCACCTTCAGCTCCAAGATGTAACTATGCTTGGTAGGATAGTGGGTGAGGTCGGGGAGGAGGAAGAAGTCGCAATAACCATGGTTGAGTTCCAACTCAGGAGCTGTAATATAGTAATCGCTCAAGTTCAGATATGCCATGAAGAAACCTTGCAGGTTGCGTTCCGACTCGATACTGTCACGCACAGATGAAACCTTGGCGTAGGCATCAGCGATATGCTGCAATGGCTCCTGCCACTTGCCCTCGAATGCCATGTAGGTAAACTGGGTGGTGAGGTTGATAGGGTTGACATAGTTGATGTCTTGAAATTCCTCCAACAAGTAATTGTAGTATTGCTTGCGCACGTTGTTGTTTGGTATGCCAAGTATCAACTGGCTTCCGAAAGTACCCTTGATGGTGAGCATGCCATAATAGAACAGCAAACTTGGGAAGATCTCGGCTTTTGGAATCTGGTAGGCTGAGAAAGACTCATAGAGTTGGGTGATAATCTGTCCTTCCTCGGCGATCTTGTGGATGATGCCACGACGCTCGCCATCGAGTTTGTCGAATTGCAAGAGTTTCTTCATCTTGCCATAGTCGGTCTTGGTGTTAGGGTCGATCATAATTCTTGGAGGACGACCACTGTCCATATAATTGCGAAGGTAATAGAGTACCATATCGCAGTTGAACATTCTGATATCCTTATCTAAGGCATCTTCTGCAAAACAATAGTTGTCATACCATGGCTTCATGTCGTTGACAATCGCTTCGATGTCACAATCGGCTGGCAGCAATCCATTCTCCTTGTAATAAGTGAACATGTCGATGACATCCTTGGTAGAGAAACCGAGCATCTCGTCAAACTCTGGCTTGATGGAGATATTCCAACCGATATTGTATCCGCTTGTCACGTCATCCAAGGTCACTGGGCTGACACCCATCATGAAGATACGCTCGAAGTTGCCTTTGAACTTCTTGAACACGTCACGATAGAAACCATCGGCATGGGTGATGGCATGATATACCTTCTCGCCATGCTCATTGAGTACGACATTCGTAAAGTTGTCGTACTCGTCGATGATGAGATAGAGAGGGTAGTTGTGTGTCTTGGCAGCTTGGAAGAGAAGCTGCAATTTGTCGGCATGTTCTGTCTTGGACAGAATTAGGGAAACCTCCTCTTCTGTATAGAACTCAGAATAGGTGCGTATAAAGCCATCAAGAGTAATGCAGAGGTACGCATTGAATCTTTCCTCCAGAATATCTATCTTTCCTGTGATCTGTGAAAAATCAAGGTAGAGTATCTGGTAGTGACCTTGCAGAAGGGTAGGATGCTTACCTATCCAAAGGTTGCCAAATAATTTTTGAAACTTGTCCTTCTGCTTACAGTCATAGTAAGAGTAGAGCATACTAAGGAATATGCTCTTTCCGAAACGACGTGGTCGGATGAAGAATAGGTTGCGAGGTTGCTTTTCTATTTCTGGCAAGAACATCGTCTTATCGACATAGTAAAGGTTCTGCTCGATAACCTTGGCAAAATCAGCCACTCCGTATGGTACTTCTTTTACTTGCTGCTCCATCATTGCTTACTTTTTAATGTAACTTGCTGCAAAGATCTGTCTCTTATACACATCTGCCGCTGCCGACGATCTTACGCG
>OWJS01000835.1_pt1 | contig 11082 bp, 9 predicted proteins | sample 1732961 | NCBI WGS metagenome assembly OWJS01 (sample SAMN05065774, study PRJEB22554) | human gut metagenome | biome: ENVO:2100002; feature: ENVO:00000062; material: ENVO:00002003 | host: Homo sapiens | place: USA
TATAATATAGGCAAACGCCCAACTTCTTGATTTTCAATCAAAGCCCAATTTAGAGCGAGTTAGATTCGTTAACGTTTCCCTTATTTCACCACAGAAGCCCATCTTGTTTCACCACAGGAACCCATCTTATTTCAACACAGGGAATACATAATATTCTCTATCTACGTCGAAATCCAATGCCCATTGGTCGATAATTACATTGTCATCCAATGCCTTGATATCTATGGTGTGATAACCGTCGAGCAGGGTGACGTAGAAACTCTTCAGCACCTGACCACGCCAGATGCCAAACTTGCCGTCCTTGCTGCTGTAATCCTCCTTCATCTGGCAAACCACTGGTTCGGCATTGTCGATGCTCACACTCACTCGCATATCCTTCTTATTTGACAGATAACCCGGAATCACGGCTAGCGTGAAGCGGGCATCGCCCAACTGACTGCTTGCAAATCTATAGCGCAGACTCGCTCCCTTAGGCAACTTCACGGCTTTGTTGCTGTGACCCAGCAGAGGCTTCAGCTCTATATCCTGTGCAGTCTGCCCCTTCAGGACAGGGGCTTTCGTATAACTCGTATAGTCGTATGCATTCTTGGCGATGATCGACTTGGTAAAGTTTACCAGCGGCTGAAGGTCCTGATCTCTGTCGAAGGCTTCTCCCTTCAGTTGTTTGATTTCGTTGGCAGTAAGGGTTCCCGGCAATTGCGGGGCTTGCATCTCGGCACCATTGATGCTGATGAAGTTGCTCCATTTGCCCTTGCCCAACTTCATATAATAGGCGTTAAGCTGCTTCAGGGTGTTGTAGGCGCTGAGGCTCACGGCTGCGGCAGCCTTGGCTTCATCGTCATTGGGGAACAGTCCCGGACGGGCGATGTCTCTTGCCTCCTGTGCCTCCAGCTCCTTTTCGGCGATGAGGGCAGCCGAGAAGATAGGATATTTCACGATCTCGAAGAAACCGTCGCGCTGGTTGGCTGGCAGGGTCTTCTCGATGTTCACCGTCTTCGTCTTCAATAAATCATAGTTATAGAGAAAACGCTCCAGCTCGTTGCCGAACTCGCCCGAATGGAACTTGGTGTCGCCGTATGGCATGGCCATGTAGGCTGGCTGGCGGATGCTGGTGAGCCGGTAGTACTCCTCCATGAGCGGCTGAATCTTCTTTCCGGCAATGCTTCCGAAGAGATGGTTAAGCCACGACTGCAGATAGTTTCTGATGCCCGCCTTGAGTGCATACGGGTTCCAGGCAAGATCCGACATCATGGCAAGCTGCAAGGGTGCCTTCTTGGGATTGGTTACGTTGGCTATCCAGGCACAGTCCTCGTCGTTGTGTGCCTCGTGGCGGTGGGATTTCTCACGGCGATCTGATTTGGTTTCCAGATAATCCCTGTTGTTGAGCATATCGAGTACCAGGCCCGGAGCCACATTCTCGATAGGCATTTCGGCGTTATCGCAAACCATCTTCACGTTCTCGATGGTTTTTCTGTGCTTCTTCTTGTGTTTCTTGCCCGTCCATTCCGTCACCTTGTAGTTGTCGGCGATGCAGATGTCGAAACTGTCTACCACTGCCTTGTTGTAGGTGGCGTCGTGCTTGCCATCCACCTGCCAGAGGGTGTTGTATTTCAGGCGCAGCATCAGTCGGGCAATGCGGCTGTAGTTCTCAGGCTTCATCCACTTGCTGCTGTTGAGTGCAAGACCTCTGAATTCGATTCTCGGGATGCCTGTCCATTGCTGGTCTACGGGGGTGAAGAGGCTCTTGCGTGGCTGAGGCTTCAGGTCGTACCAGTCCTTCCAGGGTGAAACACCTGCCATCTTCGAGAGTTCGAGGATGGCGTAGGCGGTGCCTCGGGCGTTGCTTCCCACCACAATCAGCTTGTTCTTTCTTACTCCGATGAAGTAGGCGTCCTTGGTGGTGATGATTTTCTGAACGGGTGCGCCGAGTTTCTCCAGACTTGAAAACTCCTTGTTGGTGAGCTGGTCGAGCTGGAATATCTGGATAGGGGCGGCGGCTTTCTGGCGGGCAGCATTTCCGGTTACTGCCTTCATGTCGTTCTCGAAAAGGTTGAGAGCGATTTTAACCACGGGGGCAGTTTTGGCGTTGATGTTGTAGCTTACCTGGCCATTGGCATCTGTCCAGTAAACATTGGGTGCTGAAGCATCCACAGCCTTGTGGCTCCTGATGGCTGCGGCAGGTTCAGTTGCCGAAAGATTCGAAGTGAATCCAACCAGGCCCAAGGCGATGCATATTATAATCTTCTTATAATTCATTTTCTTCGTTTTTAAACGTTGATTGTTCATTAAATGACGTTGTTCGTCGATATTTTGAACCGATGTTCTTCGATATTTGAACCGATGTTCGTCGTTAAGTGCGAAACTTCACATTTTGCAGTTTTGCAAAGATACATAAAAGTGTTTAATATCTGAAATAATTTAGTTTTTATTTGCTTATTACATTATTTATTGTTACTTTTGCACAAAATAAAATTAAAAATTATGACATTATATCCAAAATTGATAGAAGAGGCTCTTGCTACGGTGATTTATCCGGGCACCAAGAAGAACCTTATCGAGAGCGAGATGCTGGCGGATACGCCTAGCATCAACGGTATGAAAGTGAAGGTGGTTTTGCTTTTCCCTCGTGATACGGATCCTTTCCTGAAGAGTACCGTGAAGGCGGCTGAGGCTGCCATCCATTATCATATCTCTAAGGAGGTAGAGGTGGAGATTGTTACTGAGTTCAAGTCGGCTCCACGTCCGGAAGTTGGAAAGATGCTTCCTCAGGTGAAGAACGTCATCGCCGTAAGCTCGGGCAAGGGTGGAGTAGGCAAGAGTACGGTTTCTGCCAATCTCGCCATCGCACTTGCCAAGTTGGGCTACAAGGTGGGCTTGCTTGATACGGATATCTTCGGTCCTTCTATGCCTAAGATGTTTGGCGTAGAAGAGGAGCGTCCTTATTCTGTTCACAAAGATGGCAGAGATTTGATTGAACCAGTCGAGAAGTATGGCGTGAAACTGCTGAGTATCGGTTTCTTCGTAAGTCCTACTACGGCTACCTTGTGGCGTGGCGGTATGGCTTGCTCTGCCCTGAAGCAGCTGATTGCCGATGCTGATTGGGGTGAGTTGGATTACTTTATCCTCGATACGCCTCCTGGGACCAGCGATATTCATCTTACTTTGCTCCAGACGCTCGCCATTACGGGTGCGGTGATCGTAAGTACTCCTCAGCAGGTGGCGCTTGCCGATGCAAGAAAGGGTATTGACATGTATCAGAATGACAAGGTGAATGTGCCTATCTTGGGTCTCATCGAGAACATGGCTTATTTTACGCCTGCCGAGTTGCCTGAGAACAAGTATTATATCTTCGGTAAGGAGGGTTGCAAGAACCTCGCCAAGGAGATGAATGTGCCATTGCTGGCGCAGATTCCTATCGTTCAGAGCATCTGCGAGGGTGGTGATGATGGTGCGCCTGCTGCTACCAAGGTTGATTCCGTTACGGGTCAGGCTTTCCTGAGCCTCGCCCAGAGCATCGTTACCGTGGTGAACCGCAGAAATGCCGAGAAGGCTCCAACCAAGATTGTAAGTACACACTAAGTAAAAAAAGACTAGGACTGCCCTCAGGCAGTCCTAGCCTTTTTTTAGTTTATAGTTGAAAGTTTATAGTTTATAGCAATCTTGCTGACGGCTAAGCCCTATCAACTATTAACTATAAACTATTAACTATCAACGATTTCTTCTGCCTCATCCTCTTCTTCTGCTACTTCTGCAGGCAGATTCGCCTTGAGTCTTGCTGAGCGCAACTGCAGTCTGAAAACCAGGCAGGTGGCGAGGAAATAGGCACCGGTCTGTATCCAGAGCGCTCTGAATTCTGGTAGAATATCGGCTAGCGATGCTCCCATACTGCTGATTCTGAGGAATCCTCTGATGCCGAAGGTGGATGGGAATACCCAGGCAAAACCTTGCCAGAAGGCTGGGATATTGCTCTGCGGCCATGAAATACCCGTCATGAAAAGCAATGGAACAGAGGTAAATACCACCAGGAGCATCACATTCTCACGATATCTTACCAGGCACGATAGCATCAAACCGAAGAATACGCAAGATAGAATGTATGGCAGGAGGAAACCCAGGATGGTGGTCCAGGTTACCATGCTTACGAAGCCGAACATCTTCGGCACTACCAGCGTAAGATACATGCCCAATACGGCATAGACCATGAAATAAACCAGAGCCTTGCCGAATACGATGCGGAAAATGCCGCCATAATGCTTGCTCACCGGAATCAGTTCGCGGTTTCTGTTGAGCTCTCTCGATGTTCCTGCCGCCATTCCGATGCCCAGCAGCATGGTTTGCTGCAGGATGAGTACCAGCACGCCTGGCAGGATGGCGTTGCCGTATCCGCCGGTGGTGTTGAATATCGGCACTTCATCGAATTCCAGTGGATGGGCGGTAAGCTCATCGTCTCTATCCGTGAATCCTCCACCTTTCGAAATCTGAATGCCCGAGTTGATATGGCTTGCAACACTCTGTGCCGTCTGGTAAATCGCCTTGTAGGTAAGCATCAGACTCATGTCGCAATAAACGCCCACATGTGCCTGTTCGCCACGGTTCAATCGGGTGTCGAAGTCGGCAGGAATATAGATGATTCCGTGCACCGCCTGCTTCTGCACCAGCTGCTTCGCCTCGTCGAGACTGTTGCAGTAATAGGTGGCCCTGGCATCGGGAGAGGCATCGTAGTCGCGGATAAACTCGCGGGAGCTGTGGCTGTGGCTCAAGTCCACAATCGCCGTATCCACCTCTCTCACCACCTCGTTGTTGTAAATCCACGAGTAGAGCAGCGGATAGCCCAGCGGCACCAGGATGCAGAAGATGAGCACACCCTCGTCGCGGAACACATTGCGCATCTCCGTCTTCCAGATGAAGCACATGTCCCAGATGCCATTGATAATCTTATATAATAAACTACTTTTCTTCATTACGGTAAGTATTTATATACCAGCATTGCCTTCTTGATGTTCCAGACGGTGAGGATAGGCAGGGCGCAGAAAAGCACCAGCGCACCCCAGTGGAGCACGGCATCGCTCATCGGGAAACCATTGAAGATGTTCATCTGGTAAATCATGTAGTAGTGACGCATAGGGAAGAGCTGACCGATGGCTTCGATAGGGGAATCCATGGCAAAGAGCGGATAGGTGGCTCCGCAGATGGAGAAACTCACCACGCCCCACAGCGAACAGATACTCATCGACATGCGGAGCGAAGGCATCAGTCCGAAGGCAAAGATGCCGAAGCATTGGCAGGCAAGTACGCTCATCACGCCCAAGAGCAAGATAGGCAGTACGCCGCCCGGATGAGGAAATCCCAACACGTAATAGATGTAGAACTCAAAGAGCAGGAAGATGCTCAGGAAGATGAGTGTCTGCGGCAGCATCTTGCCGGCGATGGCGAGATAAGGGTTGTTGTCCGACATGCGCATCCAGTCTCTGGCACGGTTGAACTTCAATTCCGTTCCTATAGAATAAGGTGTAAGAAGAAAGATGAAGAGCATGATGAGTCCCGGCACCATCACGGTGGAGAGATAGTAGTTGTAGTTGGCGTATGGGTTGCCAATCATGTGCAGATCCACGGCGATGGGTTGCAGGAAGGTCATGATTTCATCATTCGTCTTTCCCAGTGCCGAGAGCTTCGCCATTCCTGCCGCAGCGCCTCCCAGGGTAGAGATAGTCTTCAAATCTCGGAAGAGCAGGGAACCTGCCGCCAGCGACACGCTGCTATAGTAGAAGGAAATCTTTGGCTGTCGGGAAGCCATCAGCCCTGCCTCCGTACCATCGGGGATGACCAGGAAGGCATAGATTTCGTTCTTCTGTATAGCATGTCTTGCCTCAGCGATGTTTTCGTAATGCGACACCACCTTGGTGGTCTGGAAGGCATCGAGCTTATGCACCAGTTGTCGGGAGGTAGCCGAGTTGTCCTGGTCAACAATGCCCACAGGCATATCCGTAGGCACACCTTCCTTCATCAGGGAGGTGAAGAAGATCACCACCACGATGGGAAAGAGGACCATGCAGAAGAGATAGATGGGATTCTTCCACATGATGCCGCATTCTCTGAGGGCTATATGATATAATCTCTTGAACATAGAAGTTATTTAATGATGAGTGACATTCCCGGGCGTAAACCATCGAGTTTGGTGATAGGACGGGCCTTCACCTCGAAGGTCTTGCGATCGTAATCACCATTGTCCTTGGTGGCCTTCCAGGTGGCGTAAGAGCCCTGGTCCTTCAGGTAATACACCTTCATCTTGATTTCCTTGTTGAAGGCAGGAACGAAAGCGGTGAACTCATCACCCTTGTTCAAGCCCTGCAGATGGTCTTCACGCACATTGAAGGTGCCCCACATATCGCTCATGATAGAGATGCTCATGATTGGGGAACCGAGACCTACCAGCTCGCCTACCTTAGGATAGACATTGCTTACCTCGCCCTCGCACTGAGCCACCTGAACGGTCTCCTTCAGGAGATTCTTCACTACATCCACGGCACTCTTGGAAGCCTGGGTGTTGTTGGCAGCCATGCGCTTCTCCTGCTCACGGGCACCGTTCTTCGCCATCTCATACTGGCTCCTGGCTGCTGCCACCTGCGCCTCTGTAGCCTTGTAGGCAGCGAAGGCCTCGTCGCGCTTCTGACCGCTGATGACGCCCTCGTTGTAGAGGTTCTGCATGCGGTCGTAGGTTTTCTTGGCGATGGTAGCGGCTGCTTCTGCCTGCTGAACCAGCTGGAAGGCTCCCTGAATCTGCTCCTTGCGGGCACCGGCATCGGTCAGATCCTTCATCGCCTCGGCTGCGGCATTGGTAGCCTGGAGCATCTGCTCCTGCGATTTCATCTCTGGAACTTCGAGGATGGCGAGGGTATCGCCCACGTGAACGTAGTCGCCCTCTTTCACTCTCAATTCTACTACACGACCCGGCAGCTTGCAGGATACTCTGTATTCTGATACTTCCACTTCGCCCTGGATGGTGTCGTCCTTCTGTTCCAGGGTGAAGAAACCGATGACACCCACGAGGATGACTACTGCCGTAAATCCGATAACGGCGAGCAATATATTGTTATGCTGTGATTTCTTAGACATATCTCTTCTGTATTTTATTTTATGTTTTTATAATTACTGCAGAATACCCAGTGCCTTGTTCAAGCCCACCTGGGTGAGCTTCACGTCGATTTCTGCGTCAATCTTCTGGCTCTGTGCCTGCTGCCAGGCTGTCTGTGCAGCCATCACGTCGGTCACCTCCATCACGCCTTCCTTGAATCCCAGGTTAGCGCATCTCAGGTTTTCCTCGGCACTGTCGATGTTCTTCATCGCCATGCTGAGCTTCTTCTGTGCCTCCTTTACTTTAAACTGGCTTTGGGCAATCTGGAGATGGATTTTCTCGCGGGTATCGTCGAGATTCATCTGGGCGATGTTGCTGGCAGCCTTGGCTGCACGCACCTTGTAGGCTCCGTCGAACCAGTTCCATACCGGCACCTGAACGATGACGCCCACATTCCATACACCGGCAAATTTCTTCTCGAAACCATTGAATACATTCGGATTCGAGATGGTGTATCCGCCTGTTAAAGCCACGTGTGGCAGATAGACGGCACGCACCAGATTGGTGGCCTGCTTCGAGATGTCGAGGGTGTTCTGCAACATGCGCAACTCCGGACGGGTGTTCAAGGCTGAATCGGATGCGGCTACCCGCTGCTGCTCTGTATCCACAGGTGTTCCAGAAAGTGCCAGCGACTCCTTGTCTTCATCGGCAAGGGTTATCTGCTGGTTCATCGGAATGCCGCAGAGCTGACAGAGCAGCATCTTCGAGAGCACCAGACCATCTTCTGCCTGAGTAATCTTCATCTCGGCTTCGTTCACCTTCACATCTACCTTCAGACCATCCGCCTTGGTGGCTACTCCCTGCTGAATCATCTTATGCACATCTTCGTTCAGCTTCTTCACCAGGTCATGGTAGCTGGTGGCAAGCTTGTATTTCTGTTTCAGGGAAACGGCGAGCCAGTAGGCCTGGTCGATGCTGTAGAGGGTCTGCTGGGTCTGCATGTCGAGATCGTTGTCGGCGATTTGCTCCCCGATGTCGGCTATCTTGTTGGCTGCGATGATGGCTCCACCCATGTAGATAGGCTGTCGCACCATCACGCTACCTGCCCACATGTTGCGGGTGTCGGTGCGGAAGGCATCTACCACGCTTTGACCCAGGGCGTTGCCCTGCTGCTGGATAAGGCCGCCTTTCTCGTTGAGCAATCCGCCAATCTTCTGCGCCTGTTCCGGGGTGAGCAATCCCTTGCCCACCAGTTCGGTCATCATATTGTTGGCGTTGCCTGAAATGCCGCCCAGGATATTGGATCCCAGATTGCTGAATGCTGATTTCTGACCATCATTGAGCAGGGAAATCTCCTTACTGAACCATTCGTATCCGCCCAAGGCATCAACCTTAGGCAAATATTTCGTGCGTGCCGACTTCTTCAGGTTGGTCGCCACGTCTTTCTTGAGCTTAGAGGCATTGAGCTGCTTGTTGTTGCGCAGCGCCATGGCACGGCAACTGTCCAGGTTCAATTCCAGAGATTGAGCCTCGGCGGCAGTCATTGCTCCCATCAGCATGATAAGAGTTAATATTTTTTTCATCCTTTTACAATAATATTATATAATATCGGATGCAAAATTATGGAATTATTCTTAAATGGCAAAGAAAATTTAATTATCAAATCTTTAAGAATCGAAAAATATATTATATTATGGAAAAAAAGAACATACAAGATGAATTCTCGTTGTTCTTTTTCTCCTAAATAATATGGTAAGTTATTCTCTTTATCTTTGATAAGTTATCCTCTTTATCTTTGATAAGTTATTCTCTTTATCTTTGATAAGTTATTCAAATTCAACGTTTATTTCTCCTGCCCATTCCGGATTGAACAGGATGTTGAATCCGCCATTTCCTTTATCGTCTTCATCTTCTCCATCACCGCCACCTGGATTGTCGCCGGAACTTTCGGCTATGCTGATGTTTGCCTTGGTGATGTAGTTACACTTCACCTCGATGTTGTCTTTATCCAGTTCCCTGAAGGGTTTGCCGTCAGCGTCGAGAATGCTGATTTTCATGTTCAGTCCCTGATTGTCTTCATGCGGGAAGGTATATACGGAATAGTCTCTTTGGTCTTTAGCCAGTTTGAAGACTTCGGTCTGGCGGCTGTTCACGCATCCGTAACCGCTGGTGGCGTCGAGGGTGCTGCTGCCTCCCGTGTAGTAGAATTTGATGCTTCGGGCATTGGCTGGGATGACGGAGTCGGTGATGTGGACCTTGAATTGTGCCACGGCTCGTTTCAGTTCTATTGTCTCTTCGGTTTCCTCGCTGGTGATGTTGAGTCTGCCGTAATAATAAAAGGTGTCGGTGAGTTTGTTGTTGCTGAATTTTATCTTTTCCGGAGAGCTGATGGTGCAGTTGCCGGCTCCGTTATGTCCGATGATGACTACCCGGTATTCGCCTTCGTCCAGAGCGACGGAGAGCTTGCCGTATTCCTTGTCTGTAGATAGGGTGTTGAGGGTCTTCACCTTTCCTATTTCGTCGAAGATGCCGAGTGAGAGTCGGGAGCATACTTTCTCCAGCGGGATGGCATTGCTGTCGGCAGCCTTGGTGTTGAATCCAGCAGCCTTGGTGTTGAATTCTGTCGACTGGTTCTTTCCCATGGAGACATGGAAGGTTACATTGGCGTTTGCATCATGTGGGTCAGTACTCGTTTCATCGAGTGCAAACTTTTCGCATGAAGTAAGCGTCGCTACTAGCATCATCAGGAAGGATGCTACGAGAGCGTAGTTCTTCTTCTTCATAATCTTTTTAGGTTTTTGGATTGCTTTCCTATGCATGGGTCAAGATGTTTTCTTGTGCATGAAAGTCGTAGCAAATTTACGATTTTTCTTCGAAAGTGAGAAGAAAATCTAAAAAAAATGCCTTTTTTTTTGCTAATTATCTGTTTTTTAGTATATTTGCACCTGTAAAATCATTCCCAAATGAGGGTTACACATCTTTATATATAATAAAAGGTTTAAAAGACATATTTATGGATAAGAAAATAAAAGCATTGTTTTTCGACATCGACGGCACGTTGGTGAGTTTCAAGTCTCACAGGATTCCGCAGAGTACTGTGGATGCTTTGGAGCAGGCTAAAAAGAATGGGGTAGAGGTGTATATTTCTACGGGACGCCCCAAGCAGATCATCAATAACCTCGGTCAGATAGAGCATCTCATCGATGGTTACATCACTACCAATGGTGCCCGCTGCTTTGTGGAGAATACATTGGTGAGTCAGCACGCCATTCTTCCTTCTGACGTGAAGAAAATCATCGAGGCTGCTGATAGAGATAACTATCCTGCCATCGTGGTAAGCGAGAGCTATTTTGCCATTCATCATTATACGGACGAGGTTTATGAGATTTTCTGCAAGGGATTGGGGGTAGACAGCAGCGTTTTCGTCACCGATATCAACAGTTTGGGTGATGAGGCTATCTTGCAGGTTACTCCTTTCTGCACCGTGGAGCAGGAGGCGCTCCTGATGCCTACGCTCGAAAACTGCACTTCCGGCAGATGGCACCCTGCCTTTACCGACATCACGGCGCGTGGAGCCGACAAGGGAAAGGGACTCCAAGCAATGGCTGATTATCTGGGTTTGAACATTGATGAGACCATGGCGTTCGGTGATGGCGGCAACGACATCTCTATCATCAAGAAGGCTGGTGTAGGTGTGGCAATGGGCAATGCCGGAGAAGAATTGAAGCAGGTAGCCGATTACATTACGACTCATGTGGATGAGGATGGAGTTAGGAATGCCCTGCTGAAGTATGGAGTAATCTAAGTGCAGCTTTTTGATGTTAATCCTTACTTTTTGTCTCTTTTTAATTCTAAATAGTTTCTAAAAGTAAATAAATAAGCGGAAAATATACGAAAAAGATAGAAAAATAAGGTAATTGTGGCGTTTTGTTATTAAAAAGTTTGTTTGTTTTATAAAATGTATGTACTGTCTCTTATACACATCTGACGCTGCCGACGATCTTACGCGT
>OWJS01000845.1_pt1 | contig 10997 bp, 8 predicted proteins | sample 1732961 | NCBI WGS metagenome assembly OWJS01 (sample SAMN05065774, study PRJEB22554) | human gut metagenome | biome: ENVO:2100002; feature: ENVO:00000062; material: ENVO:00002003 | host: Homo sapiens | place: USA
AAGATCGTCGGCAGCGTCAGATGTGTATAAGAGACAGCCTTAGGGAAGCGAAGAGTAAATCTGAGTTAAAGGTGGAAAAAGATCATCAGCAACTGCATAAGGTTCTCGATGAAGTACAAAGCGATTGCTTGTTTGCTAATGTTGATCCTAAGAATATTCAAAGCGATTTAAACTATCAAGTTATTAGTAAAATCTTGAGCATATCTCTACTATCTGAAGTTAATAAAAACATTAAATCTCCATATGAGATTAATACAGTTACCAATTCTTTGATCGAAGATGTAAAAAACAGACACGCAAAAATTGATGACTTATGTGCCTCCTTGCCTGAGGATTCGATAGCCAGGGTTTGGGCATCCTCTTGCTCTAAATTTCTTGATTTACAGTTAACCGCCATGCGTATGGATTTGGTAGATCAGGTTTTGGCCATGTTCCCTGATACCGTTAATGAGATGAATCTGCTGTCTGATCTGACCATTATGGTTGCAGATTATGATGGGGTAGGTTCAGGTATAACCGATTCGGTTTCTTTTGATATGGTTAGAGAGTTGCTTGGAAACATAGATATACGCCAAGAGTATCAGCCTGACGGATTTATAGCTTATGCCAATACCATTGCTTCCTTATGTAGCTATACCAAAGAGGATAAGAGTTTCCCGTTTTTTAGCAAGATCATGAAGGAATCACAGAAACTTCAACGATTGATACGAGTATTCAGGAAATATGCCGGTAATTATATTAATTACTGGGGACATTTCGCAGATGCTTTGCATCCACGTGCAGATTCTTACATAGAGTTTTATGCTCTGGTTACAAATACCAGAGCTTATCAGGTTAACTCTCAGCTTACGGATCTTTTTGAGTTGAGTCGCAATGCGGTATACGGAATTGACGATGAATTGCTTGATGAAGGTACGGCTTCCCTGAAAAAAGCAACAGTTGCAAAGCTGGATACCAAGATAAAATCAGTGGATATTAACTTTACTGATTCCTGTAATGATGAAATTGCAGCTTGGGCGGCTCTTTCTGATGATGCAACCTATGCCAATAGGCAAGTAATGCAGATGTCAGAAAAAGATATAAAAAATTCATTGCAACTTCTAGAAAAGAGTCCTTTGTCATGGTGGAGCGTGTTTACAGCGCTTGGATCCAGATTGTTAAAGCGAGATGCTTCTCAAGAAGCATCTACTTCAGTTGCTATGTATCAAAGTGATTTAAAGGTGTTCCCTTTGATTAAAGACGGGGACCCTCACCGCAATGTATTATCGAGAGATGATATGCGTTCTCTTATGGCGATGTTTAAGAGCTTTGGATTAACTTCCAAGAATTCTAATTCTGATCAACCCAATGAATTGAGCGGGATGATAAATGATGAACAAAATACCTTACGCATTGATAAAAGCTTAAAGGCTCCGTTGGTTTTCTCCGAAGATCCGCAAACGCAGGGAGCGTATAAAACATGGTCAGAGACAATGGAGAATTTGCTCACCGTTTTAAGTACTACCGATCGTACTGCCTATTACAAGCTCATGCGAGTGGGAGCAGCAACTCAACAACGTTTGGCTAAAGAACAAGGGATGGATGATGTTGAAAGTGGCATTACTCGTTATCGTTATTTCAGTATAACCATAGGAAAATCAAAACAAACCGAGAGACTGTCATCATTTGTAAACAGTGTTGAACCAGAAACAATTATCCGAGGCACATTAAATAATGAGCCGATTACATTCTGTTTCTATCGTTACTCGGATTCTGATGTTCCTGATTGCAAATTTGTAATCGACGGAGGTTATCCAGCGTTGCAATTATACCTTGACGAAAAAGCTGTTTTCGATGAGGAGAGTAAGACAACCTATGTACCTTTCGTCTTAAAGGAAAAAGGTATTCGTAGTTTGTTTTATATCGCATTCCAGACGGCGGTGAAGTTACCGCCGGCGTCACAATGGCCGTCACTGGAAAATTGGCCTTCGTTAACCGTATTTAACGATCGTTCCAGATAACAATACTGTTTGCGACTCTAGTTTAAGTCGTATTTTCTGTTTTGCTTAAGGATAGGACATGTCAGATTTTATAGTGAACGAAAGTAATTTCATCATTGAAGACGATCTTTATAATTCTTCATTTGTACCTGAAGGATTCACCCTTCCTGATGGCATCAGTTTCGGCGAGAAAATTGATGATGCTCCTTCTTGGCAACTATACAGCAGCGAAGACCTGCGCTATGAATTACTTGTTGTCAAGGAGGAATTGGCAGAGAAATGGGTCGAGTCCCATATGCTTTCTCCATCAGTATTAATGCCTATGGATTTAAATGGTAGTGTATTTTATCTGTTGATAAATCCTGCATCTCACCATTTGCGCCGTGTAACGACGATACGCTTTGATGGCTCTATGCGTTTTGCATTTTCTTTTTTCAGTGCCTTACAACATACCAGAACATTAGATCCGCAAACCTCTCTTCGAGACGGTTTGTTTTGTGAGCTATACAGCGTGATCCTTCCTTGTTATTCGCTTGTTCCTCCTGTTGCCGACCGCGCTTTACTGAAAAATGCTCTACGAGGCAAAAATGAAGATGAATCCTTGCTGACCCCCGAGCAAATGGGAGGAAACGGAGGAGTGGCATATGCGTCATTCATACGCGAATTAAAGGAACATGGTTACAATGTGAGTGATGAGCAACCTTTGCTTACAAGCGGCGAGCCAATAGACGAATTTTTTTCAGGATCCATGGCAAAAGGGCATATCATAACAGGCCCATTGATCATACAACGCCAATACCAGCTATATGATACCAGTTCTTCTTTTTATGTATTGCTTATAGACAAGCTGTGGGGAGAAGCTCTGCTACATACTTCTCTGCTTTCTCGCATTGCCTTGAATACAGTTCCGCTTAACGGACAGGCAACATATGTTATTACTATGTCCAAACGCGAACCGCTGGAAGCACTGGATGATACTCATTTCGGTTATGATAAATATTCTATGATGGACTTGGCTCAAGCAGTCAGACGCACGCGAGAACTTGTAAAAAAATGTGATATGAAACGTGGACTTTATTGTGGAAAGCTTGGGGTGATATTTCCAGTCAAGTTCAACGATGATACACATGATGACGGAAAGTTAATGTGGGATATTGTTCTAAAAGGACCTTTCGCATCGGCGCCGCTTATGCAAGATATAGCCTACGATATCCTAAGCGTAGCCCGTTCAGAGGATTAAGTTTTAGTTAATCATCACTTTTTATCGAGCTTATGGTTTTTCACATGTGGCTACGGGAGATTGCCAGAAATATGTGTCATGAAAAAAGTCAGAAAAGAAGTCGCCGTAGTTTCTTATAGGGCAGAAAACACCTGCCGTATTATAGGCATAAAGCAAACGAAGAAAAAGAAAGGAAGCCCTAGGGCTTCCTTCCATTGTGTGCGCGGCATGCGCAATGACTATAGGGTGAAAGTCCCGAACCGGCCCGCAGGAGGGAACGGTCAGCAAATCCGCAAGGTGTTCACGGCGACGTGAAGGCTGAAAGAAGCGGATAGCAAAATTCTGAACCGACGCACAGAAATCATCTGAGGCGGCGCACGGCGGATGAGCGTGCAATGTAACGTGAAGTCCGAAATCCTGACACTTAAGGTGATGAGAAGTCAGCAGAAGCCATAGTACCCAAGAGTATAGGGGGAAGGGCAGAAGTTAATAAACGTAAAAGTAGGAGGAACCCCACCGAAACAGGCGCAGAAAACTTAGCTGAACAGACGTAAGAGCTGAGCAGTGAAACCTTAAGCGGAGAGTAGCGCGGAACGTGATGGTTACGCTCAAGGAAAGGTGAGCTGGAAAGGGAACGGGGATAGAGCAATATGAGTAGCGTAGACATAGAGCCCATTACGCTGGAGAGAATACTCGAGAAGGGAAATCTGCAAAGAGCGTTCAAGAGCGTGGTATCCAACAAAGGAGCTGCGGGAGTAGATCTGATGAAAGCAGACGAGCTTGAACAGTATTTCAGAGAACACCCTTTTGAAATCTCCCGTAAGGTGCTCGAGGGCAAGTACCGCCCGCAACCGATTAAGAGAGTGTATATACCCAAAGACAACGGAGAAATGAGACCGCTGGGAATACCCACCGTACTGGACAGATTTGTACAGCAGGCAGTAGCCCAAGTACTATCGGAAGAGTACGAGAAGCTTTTCTCAGACAATAGCTTTGGTTTCAGACCTAAACGCGGATGCCATGATGCCATAAAAAGAGCCACGGAGTATGTGAATGAGGGAAGAGAATGGCTCATAGATTTGGACTTGTCCAAATTCTTTGACACGGTGAATCACAGCAAACTGTTGCAGTTGCTGTCAGATGTGATCAAGGACGGCAGGGTGGTATCCCTGATCCATCGCTTCCTAAGAGCACCCGTCTCAGAAGATGGCAAGGTCGGACATAAAACCGCCATAGGCACCCCGCAAGGGGGATGTATCAGTCCCATTCTGGCGAACATATTGCTTAACGAGCTGGATGCTCTGTTGGATAGCAGAGGACATAAATTTGTCCGTTATGCTGACGACATGGTTATATTCTGCACAAGCAAGAAAGGCGCAGAGAGGGTACTGGAGAACATCACCAAGTTCATTGAAAAGAAATTGTTTCTCAAAGTGAATAATCTAAATTGGGATAACAGAGTACGTATGTAGTATTTCATACTCTGTTTTTTTACCTACCCCCAAGTTGGGATATCCACATAAAGATCGGGGTATCCCAAACGACGAGCGATCCAGTGCTGTGAGGAGGTAACTTCTGTCCATCGACGGATCCCATCACTGAAATTCGTCAACCTGATCCCGGACAACTTGTTTCTTAATTCCTTAAAACTCATTTCTTGATGGAGAGGTTTTAATATTTTGCTCTTACCATTCTTAAGTTCAACCTTCGTTTCAAGCCCCATCTTGTTGTAGATGTGGTTAATGATCGAAAGCGCAACAAAGGAAACAATCATGCGTCCTTCCATGGTATCGGACTTGTGAGAGTGAATGATGTCCATATCAAAAAGGCTCTTACCCGCTTTGAAAGTTTTCTCAATTAGGTCTCGGGTTTGATAGTTCTCCAGGGCATCAGATGCGGTACATTCCATGGTGGTAACATTTGCAAAAAATCCAAAAGTAGCAACTTTTGCATCAATTGCATCGTTGTTTTGCTCAGGTGCTTCCTGCCCGAAGAATTCCACTCACTTCGATACGATCCGGCCACTTAACTTCGATATGAAAAGGTCACGTAACTTCGATACGATGCGGTCATTTAACTTCGAGGTGATCCGTCCACCTAACTTCGATATGTATTTTTATCATTCGCTCACTTTTTCCCATTTGGACTCATCTCATGATTGTATTGCGGCGATGTTGCCGTTTTACTTTATGAGTTTTTTATGCCACAAGGAAAAACACTTCTTCCTTCCGAGCTCCGTGCAATCTGCACAGATCATCTGACGGGATCTTCTTATTCGAGAATATGTCAAAAGCGTAAGGTTTCAACCTCCACCCTTTATGCCGTAGTCAGCGCTTTGAAAATAAATGCGATCGGAACGGTTGCCGAGCTGTGGGCAATAGATGATGCACGTCTTATGCAGATCGTTTACGGGGAAAACTGTGATCTCAACGACAAGCACGTAAGCATTAGCCGGAAACCACCGCAGAAGGATGCAGATCCGAACACGCTGCAGGTTGATTTTCAGGCCCTGGTACGCAGGTTCTCCGATAACAGCTCCTTAACCAAAGAAGATCTTTATCGTGATCATGTCCTGCAAGCTCGTGCTCAAAAGCTAAAGTCTATGGCGCGAACCACATTCCTACGCAGGTTCCGAGAGGCAATATGTGCTCACCGTGGACCGAACGTATATATGCATAGGGAACACGCCTTCGGTGATGCTCTGCAAATTGATTGGTGCGGAACGAGTTTTCCCATTACCATCGATGAAAAAGGAACGGTCAGGCATTGTCCCGTCATAGTGGTTGCATGGCCTGCCAGTTATTATGTATATGCCGAGATAGTGTCGGATCTTACGACCGTTAATACCATTCACGCATTACGTCGAGCCTTGATCCAATTCGGATGCCTTCCCAACCGTTTTGTTATTGATAATGCCAAATCAATGGTGAACAAGCATCAAACGGGGCGTGAGGCCATATTCAATGCCTCATTTGAGTTCTTTGCATCTCAATGCGGGATCCAAATAGATGCCAACAATCCCTATTCTCCCAACGAAAAATCGTGTGTTGAGACTTCTGTCAGACTGGTTCAGCAAAGGGTGCTGAGCAGAATGGATACTTCGATGCCGCGCTTCATGGACGAGGCCAATCGTGAGCTGATGGAGAAGGTCAAATTATATATAAATGATGCTGACTTTCGCGGAGGCGGAGAGGAAGACACAAGAGCAATACTATTTCTAAAGCATGAAAAACCCGCAGCAAGAGAAATTGATATTGCTCTTCCTGATTATATAGAACATTTTCCTTTTCTTACCGTCGGTCCGGATTATTGCGTCGAAATAGATAAGGCATTGTATTCGGTACCGTATACGTATGCCGGAAAAACGGTAAGTGCTGATATTTGTAACAATCTAGTTCGCATTTTTAATAAAAGCGGACAGGAAATAGCCGCACATCCGCAGGTACCGCAAGGAAAGCGTTCTATATTGACGGCACATATGCCTGAAAATCATAAAGTCGTTAAAGAGCGTGAGCTTAAATATAAAACACCTGATGACATCATCAATGAAGCGGCATCATACAGCATAGTTCTGGCATCGTTCTGCGGAGCCTTACTTGCCAAAGGCTCCTTCACTGAAAAGAAAAAGGGATGTATAGCCATTCTCAATGCATATAAACGCCATCCTCTCGAGCACCCCATGTTAAATGAGGCTGTATCCAGATGTCTGCATTTCCTCCCTGAACCGAAACTAAGCTCTTATGCAGTTATGGACGAGTTCAAGGAATTGAGTGATTTCGCTCAAAAACATGGCGGACATTTCCCAAGACAACAGGAACTGTCCTTCACACAATCATCACATACAGGTTCCGAAAATAAGAGCAAAGACAGCTCGTTCCTGCGCGGAAATGATGAGCTGCTCGGTGATTTAGATTTTTGCTTAGAAAAACTCAATTCAAACAAGGAATAAAATCATGAAAAATACAACAAACTCATTTTCAAAAGAACTTCTCTCAACGCTACGTACGTCCTTACATCTGCAAGGAATGGCAGATGCATATGAGTTGCAATTACTCAACGAATCCGCTTTCTCTCAGCTTCCTTTCGACCAAAGATTACACGATCTAGTTGAACGCGAGATTTGCTCAAAAAATGAAAGGAAGTATAAAAGGCTGTTAAAACAGGCAAACTTAAAATATGAGATCGCATTTAACGGCACAAATTTTACTCCCGGTGACGGGATCAGCCCCGAAGATCTTGGGTATTTAGTCAGCTGTAATTGGTACTTTACCTCCAAGGCCAACATTGTCATCCAAGGACCATGCGGAACAGGGAAGACTACCCTGGCGTGTTGCATATTGAACAACATGCTTCAGCAAGGGATGCATGTGTATTTCCTGCGCGACGGAGATTTTAGCTATAACGTCAACATATATGAGAAAGATCCAGCCGAACAAAAGAAATATCTCGATAAACTCGTGAAATACGAGGTTCTGGCGCTGGATGATTTCGGATCGTCAATGTATAACGAGAATATTAAACGTTTCCTGTTTGAGCTTATTGACCGCCGACTGCCAACACGCCCCATCGTGATCACATCTCAAAAGAACGTGATCGACTACCTGTCCTTATTGGGTGGCGACAGTCGCGCAGAAGCCATCGTAGATCGACTTCTCAAGCCCTGCAAAGTGATCACTCTGGTCGGTAAAAGTAAACGAGAGATTTTAAAGTGAGGTAGATAAAATCCGAGCACTTCCGTTCATATGGAACAGTGAAGCGCTCGGTCTAAGATCAAAATAAAAAATATCCCATCATTGATCCCTACAGACAAATACGCTCATCGAAGTTAATTGACCGTTTTATATCGATGTTATTGACCTTATCGTATCGAAGTTGATGGCCGTTTCGTATCGATGTTATTTGGCCGTTTCATATCGAAGTGGGTGGCATTTTTCGCCATCGTTAGCCTTGACTAACGATGGTAATTATACTCAGCCTAAAAAAGCGGTCAATAATACGGATTCAATTTTCTTTTTTCTGTATGGATTTGCCTAGATACTGTGATGAATGCCCTATTAAGGTGATACAAATCACACTTTTCTTACAAAACACAGTATCTTTTTCACATGATTGATGCTCCCGTGACTAAAGCATACTTGCGAGGGCTTTTTAAGAATTTGAACTTTACTTACCTCGGCTTTGGCGCTCATATCTTAAAAAAACGTATACTGGCAAAAAATATTTTCCGGAGTAAAAACCATGAATCAAACCCTGACCGATATCATTGAACGTCGCAGCTGCCGCGCCTTCGATCCGAATAAGAAAATCAGCGAGGAGATGCTACACGAGGTTATAAATGCAGGTCTTTACGCCCCCACCGGACGTAATCTGCAGCAAACGCTTTTCATTGCCGTAACCCAACCTAAGGCCTTGAAGGAATTGTCCGATCTGAACCGCCGTATCGGCGGCTGGCAGGAAGGCTTTGATCCCTTTTATAATGCCCCCTGCGCCGTCATTGTCATTGCCCCTAAGGACAATGTAAACTCCGTTCGCGACGGCTCGCTGGGACTTGGCTATATGATGCTGGCGGCTAAAGCTCTGGGGCTTGCAAGCTGCTGGATCAACCGCGCCGAGGAGGCTTTTTTGCTCCCAGAGGGGCGCAGGCTGCTCGATGATCTCGGCATAAAGGGAGACTACATTGGGATCGGCAATTTGGCCTTGGGCTATGCACTGAAAACCGACGCTCCGGAGAAAAAAATCAAGGAAGGTCGTGTATACTTTGTGCGTTAAAACGCATCATCAACTCCTGTGACATTCTCCCCTACTTATAGAAGTAGGGGCTTCCTGTTCGATTGATCTAACGACCAAAGCAGTGGGCTTTTACCCCACAACAGGCTAACCCCGAGTGCCCCTCGGTTCTTTTTTTATCTGATTTAGCAAAAGTCTTTTGCCTTCATTTAGTATATTTACAGCCGCATTGAGATCTCTGTCATGACTGGTTCCACATTGAGGGCAAATCCATTCACGTATGGATAAATCCTTAATTTCCTTGTTCTGATATCCACAGACAGAGCATAACTGAGTGCTTGGATAAAACTTATCTACCTTCACCAGGTATTTTCCCTGTCTCTTAAGTTTATAGGAAAGAAATTCTATGAACCTGCCATAGGCATGATCATGAACTGATTTTCCAAAATTCAGACATTGCGACATAGCTTTCATATTTAAATTTTCTACACATACACAATCATAGGCATTGGCTATCTGCCTTGATTTTTTATGCAGGAAATCTTTTCTGCTGTTAGCTATTTTTTCGTGAACTTTTGCTACTTTTATTCTTTGTTTGGCTCTATTCTTAGAGCCTTTATTCATCAGAGACAGTTTTCTCTGTGCTCTTTTCAGCTTTTTCTCTGACTGTCTATAGATGTGCTCATATTCTCCTTTATTGCCTTCATTATCTATATACAAATCATGCATGGAATAATCCAAGCCAAGAAAACTCTTAGGCTCTTTATTGGTTATTTCCTCTTCATATTCAATAAGAATACTTGCAAAAAATTTACCGCTTCCACTCTCTATTACGGTCACAGCCTTAAGTTTGTAGTCTTCCGGTATTTCTCGATGCTGTTTTACTCTTACCCAACCTGACTTCGGAAGTTTCAACTTCCCTTCCTTAAGTTCTATATTGTTATTTACAAGATTGGTCGTATAAGTTCTTCTGGAATTCTTCTTTGATTTGAATTTTGGAAAACCAGTCTTAGGATTGTGAAAGAAGTTTTTATATGCGGTCTCTAGATTTATTTGAGCATTTGCCAAAGCAAGACTGTCTACTTCTTTGAAATATGGAAATTGCTTCTTGTATTGCGCAGGTGTGTTATTGAGCATTTTTTGAGTTTTCTTGTAATGCTCAATCTTGTCCGCAAGCATTTTATTGTAGATGGAACGTACACAGCCGAAAGTCTTTACAAAAAGCTCTTTTTGTTTGTCGGTCGGATAGATCCTGAAACAATAAGCTGTATGCTGCATACGATCATAGTTTTAACTCAACTGATTATATTTTACAATAAATCAATTTTATTTGCAGTCACTATTGTGAAGCAATCCCTCCGCCTATAGAGGCGGGAGAATTCTTGCTACGTAAGGTTAAAAATTTCAATATGCAAGAGAACACAAGATCAGAAAACCTATCCCCCGTCGATCCACAGGATGCGAAGGCCCTCAATCAGGCCTGTATGGAGGAGCTTGCCAACTGCAAGGCCTTGGACATAGTCTCCGTCAATGTGGGACAAAATTCCTCGGTCACCGACTACATGATCATCTGCACCGGAACCTCGGGACGCCATGTAAGTGCCATTGCCGACAGACTGCACCGTGATCTTTCAAAACGCGGTATTCACGGCATGCGCATATCAGGAGAGCGCGAAGGCATATGGGCCGTAGTCGATGCCGGATCCGTGATTGCGCACATACTGCAAAGCGAGGCCCGCGATCGCTACCGCCTTGAGGATCTGTACCGCTGCGTGGCCGCAGGTACAGATCCCAGAGAGCTTGCAGAAAACGATCTCTGATCATTAAGACGCACTTTAAAAGGTTTTTGAATTGAAGCTTATAGTCTTAGCCGTGGGCAACAAAATGCCCGCTTGGGTAAATACGGCCGTTTCTGATTATCAAAAGCGTTTTCCCCGCGAAATGCAGTTGCAGTTTAAGGAAATTCCGCCCGTAAAACGCGGAGGATCCGTCTCCGAGGAAAAAGCCAAGGAGCTTGAGGCGGAGCTTATCAAAGACGCTCTGACCAAGCGCGCCCATATCGTGGCTCTTGA
>OWJS01000849.1_pt1 | contig 10944 bp, 6 predicted proteins | sample 1732961 | NCBI WGS metagenome assembly OWJS01 (sample SAMN05065774, study PRJEB22554) | human gut metagenome | biome: ENVO:2100002; feature: ENVO:00000062; material: ENVO:00002003 | host: Homo sapiens | place: USA
CCGTCGCTGTCGCAGGTGATGTCCTGCAAGGTAGCGTTGCGGGTAGGACGCTCGTTCAGACGCTGGATAGGCATGATAGGGAAGAGCTGGTCGATAGCCCAACTGTCTGGCAGGCTCTGGAACAGAGAGAAGTTGCAGAAATACTTATCGGCAAGAATCTTGTCCAGACCTCTGAGCTCCTCAGGTACATGCTTCATGTGCTTGGCAAGATTGTTGATCTCGTGGCACACGCTCCAGTACATTGCCTCAATCTCTGCACGGGTCTTCAAATCTACGATGCCGTGAGAGAAGAGCTGCAAGGCCTCTTCGCGAATCTGCTCGGCATCATGCCAGTCTTCCAGCATGTTGCGAGGATTCAGGTTGTCCCATATCTCATAAAGATCCTTCACCAGCTGGTGGTCGGTCTCCTTCGCCTCAAATTCCTCAGGCATCTCTGGCAGGGAAGCTGTCTCCAAGACATCGATGACCAGGACTGAGTGATGGGCAGAGAGCGAACGGCCGCTCTCGGTGATGAGGTTAGGGTGCTCGATATTGCTCTTGTTGGCTGCATCTACGAATGTATAGACACAGTCGTTCACATACTCCTGGATAGAGTAGTTTACGGAGCTTTCGCTGCTTGAAGAGCGGGTGCCGTCGTAATCTACACCGAGTCCGCCACCGCAATCTACGAAATCTACATTGTAGCCCATCTTGTGGAGGCTAATATAGAACTGGGCTGCCTCACGGAGAGCAGTCTGAATGCGGCGAATCTTGGTAATCTGACTTCCGATATGGAAGTGGATAAGGCGCAGACAGTCGTGGAATCCCATCTCGTCTATCTTCTTGAGGGCTGTGAGCAGTTCTGCGCTGGTCAAGCCGAACTTAGATGCATCGCCGCCGCTTTCAGCCCATTTGCCTGAACCTGAAGAAGCCAGTTTAATGCGGATACCGATGTTTGGCTTTACGTTGAGCTTTTTGGCTACCTTTTCGATGATATCCAGCTCATTGAGCTTTTCTACTACGATAAAGATGCGCTTGCCCATCTTCTGAGCCAGCAAGGCAAGTTCGATGTAGCTCTCGTCCTTGTAGCCGTTACAGATGATGAGCGAGTCGCTCTGTGCCTGTACGGCGATGACGGCGTGGAGTTCAGGCTTAGAGCCAGCCTCCAGTCCGAGGTTGAACTTCTTGCCGTGAGAGATAATCTCCTCAACGACCGGCTGCATCTGGTTCACCTTAATAGGATAGATGACAAAGTTTTCTCCCTTGTATCCATACTCTTCCTTTGCCTTTTGAAAACAGCTGGCTGTTTTCTCGATGCGGTTGTCGAGGATGTCTGGGAAACGGAGCAGTACGGGAGCGTTGATGTCGCGTAATGCCAACTCGTCCATGATGTCGCGCAGGTCTATCTGTGTGTTGTCCTTGCATGGAGTTACATAGACATCACCCTTGTCGTTGATGCCAAAGTAAGAAGTACCCCAACCACAGATGTTGTAGAGCTCCTTCGAGTCTTCAATAGTCCATTTCTTCATTTTCTAATCTTGCTTGCTGGAAATCAGTTTTGTTTGTTACCTTTATTATTTTATTAGATACGGCTATATGTTCAGCAGGTCTCTGATCTGCTGAACAATAGCGTTGATTTTATCATAATTGTCCATCACGTTGATATCGATGATGTGTTTTGCCTTCTCGTAGTAAGGCTCGCGAAGTTTCAGCTGCTCATGGATAAACTTGTCTACCTCTTCCGGTGTTTTGTTGAGCAGCAGAGGGCGTACGCCTTTGCCCATCTTCAGATGAGCGTGAAGGGTCTCTGGAGATGCCTTCAGGTAAAACGTTTCGCCAAGTTGGTTCATGTAGTCCATGTTGTCGAAGAAACATGGTGTTCCTCCTCCGCAACTTACCACTACATTTTCAAACTCTGCCACTTCGTGTAGCATATTGTGCTCTATCTTGCGAAATCCCTCTTCTCCAACTTCGTCGAAGATCTGTTTAACGGTCTTGCGCATTCGGCTCTCGATATACCAGTCGAGATCGTAGAACATAACGCCAAGGTCTTTGGCGAGGGCTTTGCCGACCGTTGTCTTGCCGGCGCCCATGTATCCTATGATGATGATTGACTTCATTTTCTTCTGTTTCTATGTCAATGAGGCATGTTTATGATTTCTTTCTGCCTCTAGCCTTTGGTTCTGGAGCAGCTTTGATAATTTCCATACACTCCTCGTATGTAAGCTCCTCTGCACTCTCATGTTTTGCCTTTGGAATGCGGTAATTCTTGCCGTCGTAAGCAATGTATGGACCATACTTGCCATTGAGAATTTCCATCTTATCGTCCTCATCGAAGACTTTGAGATGGCGCTTCTCTTCGGCTTCGCGCTTTTCCTTGATCAGTTCGATGGCTCTATCCAGGGTGATGGTCAGCGGATCATCCTCCTTTGGAATAGAAACATACTTGCGGTTATGGAGGATGTAAGGGCCGTATCGGCCAGAGCCAACTGTTACAGTAATGCCTTCATAATCACCGAGTTCTCTTGGTAGCTTGAAGAGTTCCAAAGCCTCTTCCAAGGTGATGGTTTCGATGCTCTTGTCTGATGGCAACTGGGCAAACTGAGGCTTGTCCTTATCCTCAGCAGAACCAATCTGTACCACTGGTCCAAAACGGCCAATCTTGACGAATACTGGCTTTCCTGTCTTTGGATCATTTCCGAGATTGCGCTCGCCGGCTTTGTGCTGGTTGCGGGCTTCCAGGACTTCCTTCACTTCAGGCTCAAAGCCCTTGTCGAAATCCTTCATCCAGTTGGTCCATTCGGTCTTTCCTTCTGCAATATCATCAAACTTCTTCTCTACGTCTGCCGTAAAGTTGTAGTTCATGATGTTCGGGAAGTTCTCCATCAGGAAATCGTTTACTACGATGCCGATATCAGTAGGCAGAAGCTTGCCCTTTTCAGAGCCTGCCATCTCTTTCTTCAACTTCTGGGTTATCTTGATGCCCTTCAGAGAATCTATGGTGAATGTGCGCTCTTCACCCGTCTTGTCACCCTTTACTACGTATTGACGCTGCTGGATGGTACTGATGGTTGGAGCATAGGTAGATGGACGGCCGATGCCGAGATCTTCCAGTTTCTTCACCAGACTGGCCTCTGTGTATCTTGCAGGAGCCAGAGAATACTTCTCTGTAGCAAGGATTTCTCTGCGCTGCAATTCATCGCCTTCTTTCAGGGCTGGAAGAATGTGGGAAGAATCCTCAGCATGCTCTTCATCGTCGGTTGACTCGAGATAAACCTTGAGGAAACCATCGAATGAAACAACCTCGCCGGTAGCAACAAACTTTTCGCTTGTGTTGCCGATATTGATGTTGATGGTTGTCTTTTCAAGTTGTGCGTCAGCCATCTGAGATGCGATGGTACGCTTCCAGATGAGTTCGTAAAGGCGCTTCTCCTGAGCGGTTCCTTCGATGGTTGGTTCATTCATATATGTAGGACGGATAGCCTCGTGCGCTTCCTGTGCACCCTTTGAACTGGTGTGGTAGGCACGAGTCTGGCTGTATTCCTTGCCATATTCTCTGATAATCTCATCTTTGCTGGCGTTGGAACAGAGCGTAGAGAGGTTTACGCTATCGGTTCGCATGTAAGTGATACGTCCGCTTTCGTAAAGTTTCTGGGCTATCATCATGGTCTGTACAACGGTGAAACCAAGCTTGCGTGCTGCCTCCTGTTGCAGAGTAGAAGTAGTGAAAGGTGGTGCAGGAGAACGCTTTAAAGGCTTTTTGGTTACAGATTCAACCATAAACTTAGCGTCTTTACACTTCTCAAGGAAAGCTTCAACCTCTTCGTGGGTATTGAAACGCTGGTCCAGTTCTGCCTTTACCTCTGTTGCATTGCCGCTGTCGCTGATCAGGGCGAAAATAGCGGTAACGCGATAGTATGGAACACTCTGGAACTTCTGGATTTCACGCTCACGTTCTACTATCAGACGGACAGCAACACTCTGTACACGACCTGCAGAAAGGGCTGGCTTAACCTTTCTCCACAAGATAGGAGAAAGCTTGAAACCTACCAGTCGGTCGAGTACACGACGTGCCTGCTGGGCATTCACCAGGTTCATGTCCAGATGGCGTGGGTTATTGATTGCATCAAGAATAGCCTGTTTGGTAATCTCGTGGAAGACAATACGGTTTGTCTTCTCCTCATCCAATCCCAGTACTTCGCAAAGGTGCCAGCTGATGGCTTCTCCCTCGCGGTCCTCATCGGATGCTAACCAGATTTTCTTGGCTTTCTTCGCATTCGTTTTCAATTCTGTAACGAGTTTTTTCTTTTCCTCTGGAATCTCATAATCAGGTTCCATGGTTTTCTCGTTTATACTAAGTTCCTTCTTCTTCAGGTCACGGATATGACCGTAAGAAGACATAACCTTATAGTCCTTACCTAAAAACTCTTCGATCTTTTTAGCCTTCGCAGGGCTCTCGACGATTACTAAATTCTCTTGCATAAGCTTATACACAATTTTTTTCGGTTGGCAAAAGTAAGTAAACTTTTTGCTTATACCTTATTATATGGTGTTTTTTTTGGTTTTTTTAATGTTTGGGAGCCATATTTGGCTGTATTGAACCCTTTTTACCCCAATTTTGTTTCCAAATAACGATGGAGCCCCTTGCGTATGGAATCGAATGCAAACTCATCAGGATTGAGTCTGCTCAATGGTATCCAGAATGATTCTTCTGCATCGTCCATTGCTTCTATATGAGTGTCGTCTTTCACTTTCACTTCATAGAACATATCGAGGGTATGAACCATGAAACCTGAGTAAAGGTAGAGATTTGGGTAGCTGAACTGATACTTAACCTCAGTTGCATCCAGTCCGGTTTCCTCTTTTACCTCTCTTGCCATACCTTCTTCACCAGTTTCATCCATGTCAACAAAACCGCCTGGCAAATCGAGTGCCCCCTTGGCTGGGTCTTTCTTTCTTCTTACTACCAGGAGTTCTTCCTTGCTGTTGAGTATGAGAGCTACCGTAGCACTGCTTGGATTGAGGTAATAAGAGAATCCGCAATCCTTACACTTTTTGCTCTTGATGTTGTTGATTTCGAAATGATTAGAGCCGCAAACCGGGCAAAACTGAAACTTATCTAATACGTGACTCATATTATGATTAATGTATAATGATTGATGTTTAATGGAAAAGAATTTATCTTCATGTTATAATTGAAAAGCGGCCGGTCTTTGACTGTTGAACAAAGATCGGCCGCTGGTTATCTGATATTTACCAATTATCTGTACGGAATGGGAAGAGAGGCAGGTTGCCTGCATTTGCCATATTGCCGAGCTGGAAGTTGCGGAAACAGTAGCGAAGGGCTACTGGTTTCTTTACCTCAGGACTGGTTACGATGACGCACTCATTCCAAGGATCGTTGCCTTCCTGCCAGAAGTGCTTGGCTGTAGCCTTATGGAATACCTTATCTTCGCCTGCAACTTCGAAACCTTCGATACCTTCAAAGCGGTTGTAGGCTCCGTAGGTGTTGTCGAAATGCACCTTTACAGTATCACCTACAATCTTCATCTCCTTGAAGGTCATGCTCTCGCTGAAGAGTCCCTTCATGCCATAGGTCTTGCTGAGTGCCTGGAGTGCAAGTCGTTCGCCTACAGGCTGTTTCTGACATGGATGAATCTGCTCAACCTCGTATGGGTAAACCAGGTCTTCGGTACAGACGATGCCGCTGTTTGGAATCACCTTGGCTGCATTGAACTGCTGTTCACGGAGCTTAGGTCCCCAATCGCCATTTACGTCGCCATTATGATAAGGTGCAATCTGTACGAAATAGAATGGCAGTTCGCCCTGCTTGAAGTCTCTGCGCCACTGGGCAACGAGGTCGGCAAGACGTTTGGTATACTGACCGTCCGGGTCGCCCACGTTAGAACATCCCTGATAGAAGAGAATACCCTTTACGCTATAGTTGAGGATAGGGTGGAAAGTTCCGTTACCCCAGAGAAGAGGGTAGAGGAAATCCCACTTAAACTTAGGGTTCTTGGTCATCTTTACAGAGTCGAGATCTTCCTTGGTGTTCTTCTTCAGGTAGTCGCGGTCGAGCCAGCTTTCTACACGGCTTCCACCCTTGTTTGCCATGACCAGACCTACCGGAATATCAAGAGTCTTGTTTATTACCTGTGCAAAGAAGTATCCTGTAGCAGATGCATCGCCTACGGTTTCCGGGTTAACCTCCTTCCATTCGCAGTTGGCATCATCTAACGGCTTACTGCTCATTACGCTAGGAATCTTTACGTAATGTACGCCTTTGTACTGGTTTGCTTCGAGCACCGCCTTGTTGTAACCTTCTACAGGGCAGTTGCCGAATCCTTTTACAGGCATCTCCATGTTGCTCTGACCAGCACAAACCCATACTTCTCCTGCCAGCACATTGTTGAGAGTGGTCTTTTCGCCATCATCGAAAGTGATGGAGAGTGGGGTGTAGCTCGCCTTCGGGGTTTGTACTTTGATAGCCCATTTGCCATCCTTTCCGGTCTTGGCAGAATATTTCTGCCCAGACCATGAGGTGGTTACCTCTACTGTGGTTCCTGGTTTATCCCATCCCCAGAGGCTAGCCTCTGTGTTTTGCTGTAAAATCATGTTGTCACCCAAGATGTGTGGCAACTTTACTTTAGCCTGCGCTCCTGTTGTGATAAGCGCCAAGGCTGCCATTGCTAAAAATTTCTTATTCATTTTTTAGGGTTTAAAAGTTTATCGTTTTTTGTTCTTAAGTTCCTTGTATGGTTCGTATTCTGATATTGCCATCTATGTTATCATGAAAGCAGATACAGAACTGACGTTAAAGAATAAGAGTTAGAAGCTGGAAGATGAAAAGCCGAAACTGTTCTCTCCAAACTTCTAACTCCTGGTTATCTTCTGGTTATCTTAAAGAAGGTTCTTGATGGCTGCCTCTATGTCCTTAATCTGTGCATCACGTGCCTGCAGGGTGTTGGTGCGGTCGATCAGGAAGAAGGTAGGAATGCTCTGGACATTGTAGAGAGCCAGACTCTTGCCCTGAATGCCATCTTCATCGCGTACGCAAATCCAAGGGATGGCAGCGGTAGAGGTCTTCCAGAAGTGCTCGTCAGGGTCTACTGATACCTGATAAATCTCCAGTCCGGCAGCATGATACTTGTTGTAGAGTTCACGCAACATCATGATGCGCTTGGTGCTCTCTTTGCTGGCGAAGAGATGGAAGTCGAGCAGTACCACCTTGCCCTTGAGGTCGGAGAGACGGCGTACCTGCCCCTTGTTGTCCTGAAGTGCAAGTTCGATGCATCCGTTTACGCTCACCTTGCTGGCCTCAATCTGCTGCTGTGCCATCTGGTTCTCGATGATGCGGATGTCCTTCATTCCCTCGATGGCGATATTGTGGAGGTTCTTGCCACGCTCAGCGCCAGGATAGTAGGTATCCCAACTGGTTGCTACGGCAGCAAATACCTTCACGTCGTCTTTGTTGTTGCGAGGGTTGAAGATAAGTGTATTCACATTGCCCAACTGTACCGTTTGGAAGAGCGCATAGTAAGCGTATGCCTTCATTGGCTCCTTGAAGATGTAGTTGGTCTTGATGTCCTGTTTGTAAGCCTGGAGCATGCGGCCTACGATGGATTCGATAGAATCGTTGCCGATGTTAGGATCTTTCATGAGCCCGTTGATATTGCTCTGGAGAGTCATCTGCTTAAGAGACAACTCCTTGATCTTGTTGCAGTTTTCTGAACCTTCCACTTCGTATTTGAAGCTCATCTGCGGATAAGCCGCCTTTACCTTGACGGTTTCTGTAGAATCGATGGAAAGATTGATGGTTTGATTGGCGATGCGTAAGCGGTAGAACTCTGGGGTAACAGAGTCCATGGCAGCCTCGTCGAAGGCAAAGGCACCATCCTCGCCCAGTTTCACAGAGTCGATTTTCACAGGACCGTTCAGGCTGATGTTCTCCAGATAGAGCATAGAGTCCTGAGCCTCTGTGATATTGCCGTTGATGTGGAATTTCTTGTTGTTACAAGAAGTCAAAGCTAGTGCAGCTACCATAATCGCTGCCACTGAAAAGAGTCTAGTTATCTTCATGAATTTTATTATTTTGCAAAATTATCGAGTGCAAAGATAGTAATAAAATTGCGAATAATGCACCTTCTATAGATAAATTATTTAAAAAAGTGGAAAATAATTGCTGATTTATTTGTTTATTAATAATTAAAGAGGTATCTTTGCAGCGTTTTAGATATTTTAGATGTTAGACAAAACAATAAGTTTTTTAATTTAGATGAACGTAATTACAAAAAGTGTTCAGTTGCCTGATGGAAGAACCATCACAATTGAGACCGGAAAAGTTGCAAAACAGGCTGATGGTGCTGCGGTTCTCCGCATGGGTAACACAGTGCTTCTCGCAACTGTTTGTGCAGCAAAGGATGCAGTTCCGGGTACAGATTTTATGCCTTTGCAAGTAGATTATCGTGAGCAGTACAGTGCTGCAGGTCGTTTCCCTGGTGGTTTCACCAAGCGCGAAGGCAAAGCCAGCGATGAGGAAATCCTTACCTCTCGCCTTGTGGACCGCGCCTTGCGTCCACTTTTCCCTTCTAACTACCATGCAGAAGTCTATGTACAGGTAATGTTGCTTTCAGCCGATGGTGTTGACCAGCCAGATGCTCTTGCTGGTTTTGCTGCTTCAGCTGCCATGGCTTGTTCAGATATTCCTTTCGAGTACTATATCTCAGAGGTTCGCGTGGCTCGTATCAATGGCGAGTATGTTGTTAACCCTACCTCCCAGCAGATGGAAGAGGCCGACATGGACATCATGGTTGGTGCCACTAAGGACAACATCATGATGGTGGAAGGCGAGATGAAGGAAGTTTCAGAGCAGGATCTTATCGGTGCCCTCAAGGTGGCTGCCGAGGCTATCAAGCCTATGTGCGAACTCCAGTATGAGTTGGCTAAGGAGAAGGGTACTGACGTGAAGCGTGAGTACGACCATGAGATCAACGATGAGGAACTCCGTGAGCAGATTAAGTCTGAGCTTTACAAGCCAGCTTATGATATCAACCACCAGGCTTTGGAGAAGCATGCACGTCAGGATGCTTTCGACAAGGTTTTGGCTGACTTCCTCGAGAAGTATGACGCAGCACATGCCGATCTTTCTGAGGATGAACTCGAAGAGAAGCATGCTGAGGCTACTCGCTACTATGATGACGTTTTGCGCGATGCTATGCGTCGTTGCATCCTCGATGAGGGCTTGCGTCTTGATGGTCGTGCTACTACAGAAATCCGTCCTATCTGGTGCGAGGTATCTCCACTCCCAATGCCTCACGGAAGCGCTATCTTCCAGCGTGGTGAGACAATGTCTCTCTCTACATGTACTCTTGGTACAAAGATGGATGAGAAGCTTATCGACGGTGTGCTCGAGAAGAGCTACCAGCGCTTCCTCCTTCACTATAACTTCCCTCCATTCTCAACAGGCGAGGCTAAGGCTCAGCGTGGCGTAGGTCGTCGTGAGATTGGTCATGGTCATTTGGCATGGCGTGGTTTGAAGGGTCAGATTCCTGCCGACTTCCCTTACACAGTACGTTTGGTAAGCCAGATTTTGGAGTCTAACGGTTCTTCTTCTATGGCTACAGTGTGTGCAGGTACACTCGCCCTGATGGATGCTGGTGTTCCTATGAAGAAGCCAGTTTCTGGTATTGCCATGGGTCTTATCAAGAACCCAGGTGAGGACAAGTATGCTATCCTCAGCGATATCCTCGGTGATGAGGACCACTTGGGTGATATGGACTTCAAGACCACAGGTACCCGCGATGGTTTGACCGCTACACAGATGGATATCAAGTGCGACGGTTTGAGCTTTGAGATTCTCGAGGAGGCTTTGATGCAGGCTAAGGCTGGTCGTGAGCACATCCTCAACTGCATGATGGAGACAATCTCTGAGCCACGTGCTGAGATGAAGCCACAGGTTCCACGTATCGTAGCATTCGATATTCCTAAGGAGTTCATCGGTGCTGTTATTGGCCCTGGTGGTAAGATTATCCAGCAGATGCAGGAGGATACTGGTGCTACTATCACTATCGAGGAGACTGATGGTAAGGGTCACGTACAGGTATCTGCTCCTAACAAGGATTCTATCGATGCAGCTTTGGCTAAGATCAAGGCTATCGTAGCTGTTCCTGAGGTTGGTGAGGTTTACGAGGGTACTGTTCGCTCTATCATGCCTTACGGTTGCTTCGTAGAGATTCTTCCAGGTAAGGATGGTTTGCTCCACATCTCTGAGATTGATTGGAAGCGTCTTGAGACAGTTGAAGAGGCTGGCATCAAGGAAGGCGACAAGATCAAGGTGAAGTTGATGGAGATTGATCCTAAGACTGGCAAGTACAAGCTCTCTCACCGTGTGTTGATGGAGAAGCCAGAGGGTTACGTAGAGCGTGAGCGTCGTCCACGTCCAGAGCGTGGTGAGCGTCGTGGTCGTCGTGATGATCGTCATGAGGGTCGTGGTGAGCGTCCAGCTCGTCAGCCACGTCGTTACGAGCATCGTAACGAGGAGCAGGCTCCTAAGGATTTCAACGATTCTTTGGATCATAACAATGATGTAGAATAATCCTAGTATTATATACATTAATAAATATAGATGGGTGCATTTCGTCAAAAAAGCGGAATGCACCCGTTTTTTTTCAGAACCCTATGAAACTGTTTCCTTAAGGAAAAAAATAAATATCCTTAAGGAAAAAAATATTTTCCCTTAAGGAAAAAATATATTCTCCTTAAGGACACTTTTAATTGCAGAATTATATGTAAAAGATTCGTGATGAGTGTAAAGGGGGATAGCCTAAGAACATTGGGTGTAAACAGAGGGGAACTTTAAGATGCCTAAAAACAATAAAGCCCTGCAAGTGAAAACTTGCAAGGCTTATGTAATGCGCTTCAAGATGGGCTTGAACCAACGACCCCCTGATTAACAGTCAGGTGCTC
>OWJS01000850.1_pt1 | contig 10942 bp, 10 predicted proteins | sample 1732961 | NCBI WGS metagenome assembly OWJS01 (sample SAMN05065774, study PRJEB22554) | human gut metagenome | biome: ENVO:2100002; feature: ENVO:00000062; material: ENVO:00002003 | host: Homo sapiens | place: USA
ACGCGTAAGATCGTCGGCAGCGTCAGATGTGTATAAGAGACAGATACTGTTAAGTAAAAAGTTTGTAAAGGAGTTTATTTACTTATGAAAAAGACATTTACCGTCAAAAACCTTACTTTGACAGCCATGTTTATGGCACTCAATATCGTAATGAGTTCTTTCGGTGTTCCGGTACCGGGTGGACATTTCTATCTGAATGATGTGATCATCTGTACCGCATCCATTCTGTTAGATCCGTTTAGTGCATTTATTGTCGGTGGTCTCGGTGCTTTTATCGGTGACCTGATCTTCTATCCGACGCCAATGTTCGTATCACTTGTAACACATGGCCTGCAGGCTGTTGTAATTTCCCTGTTTGTACAGAAGGTATTCAAGGGTCGTGAGAAAGCCGGCGCAATCGTTGGTGTCATTCTCGGTGCGATCATTATGGTTGTCGGATACAGCCTCGGACGTGCATTCATCTACAGTACACCGGAGTATGCAATCCTGAAGCTTCCATACCAGATCCTCCAGGCTGCAATCGGTGCGGTAGTATCGGTTATTCTTTGCTTCCCATGTAAGCTTCGTGGGTTATATCTGAAAGCAACATGTGACTAAGTACTTTGTTTCCGGTATTGCTGCGGTGTGATGCCAACCTTCTTTTTGAAAATCTGCGAGAAGTAGGATTGTGAGGAGAATCCTGTGTTTGATGCCACCTGGGCAACCGACAGGTTGGAATTGGCAAGCAGCTGCTTGCTTGCATCAAGGCGCTTCTCGGTCAGATAATTGATCGGTGACTGTCCCATGCACTCGGTAAAAGAATGTGCCAGATAAAATTTGTTGATGTGTGTAATCTCAGCAAGGACATCAAGTGTAATATTTTTTGCATAGTTTGCATCGATATAGCGTTTGGCCAAAGCACATTCTTTCGAGAGCTGGAACGAAGAGTCGGAGATCACATTCAGGTTCTGTTTCCTTGAAATATAGATGAGCAGAACCTGCAGCAATCCGTGACAAACGGTTTCAAATCCCGGTTGCTTTTCATCAAATTCCCTTATCATAAGTTGAGCAAAATTAATAAACGGATTCTGATCGGACCCGTAGCTATAGTGGCTGTATCCTTTGGAACTGTTATCGTTTGACAGATCGGAGGAGAAAGCAAGTCCTTCGACACCGAAAACGATATATTCCATTGGATCATTTGGAAATGTCTTCTCTGTGTGTTCGATATGCGGATTGATGATCATTAGATCATCTTTTTCAACCGGCACAACCTCATCTTCGATATAGAAAACGCCTTTTCCATTCAAAACATAAAACAATTCCGAAATCTGATGCGTGTGAGGAATACTCTTCCAATCGTTTTCGTATTTTGAGACAGAGATGTAACGCAGCTGAAAATTCGGGCCGCTGTTATTATGTTCCAGATTAATTGATTCCATACTCATACGAAAATCCCCCTCATTATTAGTTGGTCTAAACCGATTATACACGCATTTCTGCCGAAAAACAGCATTTAAATGACAAGAAATCTAATTTTTCCCCATGAAAAAGCTATGAGAAACCTACGATTCTTGTGGACCGGAATCTGGCTGAGGGTGTGTATTTGGCCAGTGGACAGAACGCAGGAACATTAAATGTATCATATATGGGAGTTATGGATCGTTGGAACGGAGGCGGAAAAGGATACGTATCCGTTGACTGGTCAGGCATCAGTGGCACGGTTCAGCTTAGTATTGTGTTTAATGACACGATCGATCAGGTTGAGGCGACAAGGGGACAGGGTTCTGTCTCCGGCAAGACCGTGAATGTTACATTCAGCGGAGAAGAGGCCGGCTCAATGACGGTGGGAGTCCATGTTGATCACGGAACAAATGTGGACGATCTGATGGTGACAGATTATAAATATAGCGTTTCATAAGGAGATTTCGGACATCGCACTATTGAAAATAGTGCGATGTTTTTTTAAATTTGTAAAAAATACCAAAAGTTGGAAAGAACAATCTTGAGGCTATGGGATGATATGTTATAATTAAGTATTAAATAATTACATCATGCGGAGTAAAAATGGGAACAGACAGACACTATCAATTACGACATGCGGCGGGAAGATACTGGCTATTAGATATGCAGCAAGAGGGACTGGATTACAGAAAGCCGGTCGTGCTGAACGAATGTGCGGCATTTATATGGAAGCGGAATGATCAGGGAGAGCCGCAGGAACAGATTGCGCAGGAACTTCAGAAAACATACGGAATTTCCATGGAACAGGCAATGGAGGATACGCAGCAGTTTATTCAAAGTCTGAAGGAGCAGGGATTGTCATGAACATTTTGTTGGTTGGAAAGAACAGCCATTTTATGCGGCTGTTAGTGGAAAAACTGAATAAAGAGGGACATCGGATTTTCTTATTGACAGAGGAACCGAAGACCGTTCATACTTCCCACAAGATTTTTGAAACGTATCATTTCTCGTATGGAGATACCTGTATTCGAGAAGTGCTGTCAAGCATTCAGCCGGATGCGGTCATTTTCATGGGAGCATATGATTATAATTTCCGGTGGAGCGGTACGCAGAGTCAGGCAGGAGAGTATACGTCGGGACTGATGAATATTCTTTTATCTTTTCAGGCTGTCAGTGAGGGTCGCTTTATTTATCTGTCGTCGGAGGAAGTATACCAGCAGACATACAGTGATGTGATCAGTGAGGATGAACCGAGTGTGGCAATCAGCATGCGCGGCCTGGCGATCGCGGTAGGGGAAAGCATATGTAAATACCACCAGGATATGGGAAAAAATATTGTTACCTTAAGGCTGGACCATTTATATGGAATTCCGGATCATGCAGAGGAAACAGGGAATATTTGCGCGCGTATGTGTATCGAGGCACTTGAGACCGGGGAGATTCTTGTGGATGAAGAACAAAAAGTTGCACTTCTTCACGTCGGGGATGCGGTCGAGTTCATCTATCAGGTGCTTGCAGCACCAACACTGAAAAGCCACCTGTATCAGATTTCATCGGGAGAACCGGTGTCGCAGCGCATGATCGCTGAGACGATTGCGTCGGCATTGGGAGGAAAGATATCGGTGGAGACGGCTCCGGAAGCGATGCGCCGGGAACCGATCCTGTCCAATGAGCGTTATCAGCAGGAATTCGGCATACGCATTTTTCATACGCCACAAAAAGAGATTGCAGAGCTGGCCCGGCATATAAAGAAACATTCGGCAGAGTTTGTGAAAATTGATCGAAAGCCGAGAGGTTTCTGGGAGAAGTTTTGCCACGGGGCACGGTCGCTTCTCCCGGCACTGGTTCCGTTTATTGAGAATTGTATTTGCTTTATTCCGTTTTTCATGTTAAACAATCGTGCGGTCGGAAGGGAATATTTTCAGAATATCGATTTCTATCTGTTGTATGTATTGCTTTTTGCTATCGTACACGGACAGCAGCAGGCCATCTTTTCATCGTTGCTTGCCGTATGCGGTTATTGTTTCCGCCAGATGTATCACAGAAGCGGATTTGATGTGATGCTGGACTACAATACTTACATCTGGATCGCACAGCTTCTGATCCTCGGTCTGGTCGTTGGTTATATGCGTGACCGGCTGCGCGTGATTGAGGAAGAGGAACAACACGAGGTAAACTATCTGTCCAAGCAGATCGATGATATATCGGATATTAATATGAGCAATATGCGTGTAAAAGAATTGCTCAGCAATCAGATCATCAATCAGAGTGACAGTTTCGGAAAACTCTATGAGATTACCTCGAGTCTGGATCAGTACGAACCGAGCGAGGTATTGTTCTATGCGGCAGAAGTGCTTGCGCGCCTGATGGGAAGCCGGGATGTTGCAATCTATACGGTTGCCAACCGCTCTTATGCGCGTCTGTTCTCCGCTACGTCGGCCAAAGCGCGATGCCTTGGCAATTCCATCAATTATCCGCAGATGGAAGAGATGTACGCGCAGCTGAAAGAGAAAAAAGTATATATCAACAAAAGCATGGATGAGCGTTACCCGTTGATGGCTAATGCCATCTATGCAGAGGATGAGATTCAGCTGATCCTGATGGTCTGGGGCATTCCGTGGGAGCGGATGACGCTTGGACAGGCAAATATGCTGACCGTCATCGGATACCTGATACAGAATGCCGTTCTGCGCGCAAACCGTTATATGTCTGCGCTTCAGGAGCAGCGTTACATAGAAGGCACCAATATCCTGGAACCGGAGGCATTCCGGTCACTGGTTAAGGCATATCTGCACGCTCGCGAAAAACAATTGACCGAGTGTACGCTGATTCAGATTACCTCCAGCGATCTTACGCGGGAGGAAGCAGGACAGAAGCTTGCGAAGCTTATGCGTCAAAGCGATTATGTCGGAGTATTCGAGGATGGACGTATCTATGCATTGCTTGCCAATACAAGTGCAAAAGATGCGCAGCTTGTTGAAAAACGTTTCCGGGAAGAGGGATTTCAGTGTGAGATACAGGAGGATATAGCCGTATGACAATATCGGAGCAGGCCTTTTTGCTTATCCTTATCTTGAATACATTGGTTGCGATCGGATATCTGGTATGTTGCACCGTTCGCCACGGAACAAAGGCGCCGCGCAGAAAAGAGTATTGGATCAAGACGGCAGTGATGATCCTTTGTCCGCTGATCGGACCGGCGTTTTTTCTGTTTGTATGGCTGATCTATTACCTGCTTTTTCATCAGGATGTGGACCTGGAGGATGTCGTGTTTTCGAAGGAACGCGTTGAGACACATCTGAAAGCGGATGAGGAGCAGGAAGGTAATATGGTGCCGATCGAGGAGGCGCTTGTCGTCTGCGACAAGGATAATCTCCGGACACTTGTCATGAATGTTGTGAGAGGTGACGTTGAGAAATCGTTGTCATCGATTGCTTTGGCATTAAACAGCGAGGATTCCGAGACTTCCCATTATGCGGCGACCATGCTGCGTGACGTGCTCAATGAATTCAGGCAGCAGGTGCAGGAGTTGTATATCGCGATGAACCGGAAGGAAAAAGGCTGGGATGAATATGCATGTCTTCTTGTGGAATACATGCAAAAAATCCTGAGTCAGGAAGTATTTCAGGAGACAGAGCAGAAAGAATTTATTGATATGATGGAGCAGGCGTGCCTGCTTTTGTATGAGCAGATGTATTATCGCTTAAAACCGAAGTATATTCAGTGGTTGTGCGATCTTCTGCTGAGAGCACACAAATACGATCAAATGAAAAAATGGTGTGACCGGAGCAGGGATCTGTATCCGGATGAACTCTCAACGTATGTGTGCTATCTAAAATATTATTTCACGGTGGAGAAGAAAAAAGAATTCTTCGAGGAACTTGACCGGTTGAAAAAGTCCAATATTGTGATCGACCGGGAGACGCTTGAACTCATTCGCACCTTCACATAGTGATTTGATTTTAGAAAGGAAAGTTATGGTATCTCGTCGTAATTATATTACCATTGCAATCATGTTGCTGATACTGTTTTTTATGTTTCAGTTTACGGGGGTAATGAAAGACCAGTTAAATAAATATGGCGTGAATGAATACGAGATGAATGCACAGACCAATCTAGGTGCGCAGGATGTATTTGATGCGGAGGCATCTCATTCTGCGGATACTCCGAAAGTGTTTTATGTAGGAGCAAAGACTTCTGATATCCGGGAGGTTGTGTACTGGTGGTGTACATACAGCAAGAGGGCCTTTTGCGAGTATACGACACTGGATGCGTGTATATTTACCGAAAGCAGCAAGCCGGATGTGATCGTACTGGACGGACAACTGGTGGAGTCCGAGGAAGATATTCAGGTATTAACACAATGGAACGAGGCGGGAATTGACCTTGTTTTCGCAAGAATGCCGGACGTATCTCTTGTACGGCAGAGTCTTTCGCTGGAAAATCTTCTGGGAATCTATAATGTTCTCAATGATGACGTACAGCTTACCGGAATGCATCTGTTCGATGGATTTCTGCTTGGCGGAGAGGCAATCTACGAGGCGAAGGATGCCGAGGAAGAGGAACTCCGTCAGGATATGAACATAAGAATCCCATGGTATGTGACCGGATCCGGCACGAAGACGTATATGGTCGGTTTTGTTTCGAATCAGGTATATCGTGAAAATATGACGCAGCAGTTACGGGCAAGGTACGCAGCCTTGAGTGATGAGGACACTGTGGAAAATATGGTCCTTCCGGCCGTTATCTGGCGTCACGGTACATCGAATGCAAGTGTGTTTTGCGTAAACGGAGATTTCCTCTCGGATAGTTCGGGAGTCGGAATCCTTGAAGCAATGGCATCGGAAGCGAATGCATACGATATCTATCCGGTGGTCAATGCGCAGAACCTGGTTGTAGCCAATTTCCCGGCATTTACTTCAGAGAATGAAACTGAGATGCAGCGTCTGTACAGTCAGTCCGCATCTGCGGTATACAAGGAGGTTATCTGGCCTGCACTCACTGCGCTGAATACGCGTACAGGGATGCGGATGACGTGTATGTTTACGCCACAGTTTGATTATGAAGATTCGCAGCAGCCGGATGGCAGTAATGTGGAGTATTATATGAAGCTGCTCAAGGAAGAACACAGTGAGGCCGGGCTCAGCGGGACTTCCACATCGCAGCTTGCGGTCAGTGATAAGCTTGCTGCGGATGAAAGTTTCTGGAAACAGTATGCACCGGACTATGCGTTCCGTTCTCTTTACCTGAGTGATCCTACACAGAAATCATCGCTTTCGGAAGAGGTTAAGAACACATTTCAGACGCTTGTTGTCAATGAGGAGAAACAGACAGCTCCGATCGTATCCTACGATGAGAGAGGGCTGACGGAACAACGTGTGACGAGTAACGGTGAGAAACACACCTTTATGGATGATTTCAAGCTCAAAAGCATGGAGACGGCTTTGGCTTATTCGAATATTACATTGGATCTGTACTCTGTGACCTACCCGGAGTCCGATGAAGATTCGTGGCAGAATCTGATGAAGAAGATTTCTGCGAATGTCGCCACTTTCTGGAAAAGTTATCAGTCGTTTGAACAGACATCCCTATCGGAGGGAGATCTCCGGATCCGTCGGTTCCTCGCTTTGGATTATACACAGAAGCGCGAGGATGATAAGATCTATGTATCGATCGATCATTTTGAAGAACAGGCGTGGTTCATTTTACGATTGAACGGGGAAGAAGTGGACTCTGCAAAGGGTGGAAATTATGTGCAGATAGAGGATGGCGTTTACCTGATCGAGGCGCAGGAAGAATATATTTCCATCGATGTGCAGCCGCGCGAAGAGTTGCATTATGATGAAAAAAATAAGCAACAGGGAGGTGGCGGAGCATGAGAATCTGTATTGTGGCGGAAGGCTGCTATCCGTATTTGGTCGGTGGTGTGTCAAGCTGGGTCCACAGCATGATAAAGCAGTTCCCGGATTATCAGTTTGTAATCCTGGCTATCGTAGCCAACCGCTCCTTCCGTGGAAAGTTTAAATACGAATTGCCGGAAAACGTGATCGAAGTTCACGAACTGTATCTTGAGGATTATGACTGGACCGGTGATTTTGGCAGGCATCATCGTGCCATAAAACTGAAAAATCAAGAGTATGATGCGCTCAAAAGCCTGTTACTCAATCAGAATGTGGATTGGGAAACCTTGATACATTTGTTTACCGAGAAGAAGTTTTCACTCAATGATTTCCTGATGGGGGAAGATTTCTTTCAGGCCGTGTTGGAGTGTTATCAGATCCGTTATCCGGAAATCCTTTTTTCGGACTTCCTGTGGACGATGCGTTCTATGTATCTTCCGCTTTTTCACACACTCCAAATGGAACTGCCCCAGGCGGATCTTTATCACTGTGTTGCAACCGGTTATGCAGGCGTACTTGGAAGTATGGCAAAAATCAAGTATGGCTGCAAACTTTTGATCTCCGAGCACGGAATCTATACCCGTGAACGGGAGGAGGAACTGATCCGCGCAAAGTGGGTTGAGGGTGTTTATAAGAACATCTGGATCGAACAGTTCCGCAAGATGTCGAAGCTGGCGTATGATCAGGCGGATCTTGTCACGAGTCTGTATGCGCATGCGCAGGAGTTACAGATGGAACTTGGGTGCCCTCCGGAAAAAACAATGATCACACCAAACGGAGTGGATGAAAGGCGCTTTGAGAATCTGAAGCGTCCGGATTTTATGGAGCCGGATAAGATACACATCGGAGCAATCCTTCGCGTGACGCCGATCAAGGATGTCAAAACAATGCTTCGTGCGTTTGCTTATGCGAAGGAGAGGGTGCCGAACCTGAAGCTTTGGATCATGGGACCGACGGATGAGGATGAAGAATATGCCAGGGAATGTTTTGAGATGGTTGAACTGATCGGTACCGATGATGTGGAATTTACGGGGCGTGTCAATGTCACAGATTATATGGCGGGACTCGATATGACGATTTTGACGAGTATCAGTGAAGGACAGCCCCTGACGATTCTTGAAAGTTATGCGGCACATAAGCCGGTGATCGCAACGGATGTCGGTAACTGCAGAGGATTGATCTATGGCGAAGATGACGATTTTGGGGCTGCAGGAATTCTCACACATATCATGAATGTGGCGGAGATCGCGGATGCGATGGTACAGCTTGCAAAGAAAAAGAATCTTCGGGAAAGTATGGGAGAAGTTGGGTATAAGCGCCTGATGCGCAAATACCGGGTGGAAGATATGAAGAAGACGTACAGTGATATTTACTGGAAATTTGAAGATATAGACTGGTAAGGAGCGAATCGGAAGATGGCTGGAATCGGAGTAAAACTTCAGAAAATTTTTGATAAGAAATCAATTGCAGCGCATTTGGTCGGATTTGTGTACAGTACAATCTCAACGGTAGCTCCAATGTTTGTAATCATAGGCAATATCATGCTCATGAGCGTGGTACTCGGATATGATACGCTCAGTTATGCGAGACGAGGCCTGTTTTCGGGAACCGTGCTGTATATCTTTATCTTTTCACTTCTGACTGCGGCACCGTTTAACGCGGTATTGTCGCGGTATATGTCGGATGTGATCTATGAGGAAAAGTATGACAATATTTTGTCCTGTTACTATTTGGGACTGATCCTGAATGTTGCGCTAAGCTGCCTTTTCGGCATTCCTTTCTGTGTGTGGGAATACGTCGCCGGAGGCGTTCATCTGCTTTTTGTGTTTACGGGATTCTGTGGGTATATTGCGCTCGTACTTGTATTTTATTCGATGCTGTATCTTTCCATCTGTAAAGATTATCAGAAGATTTCCTTGTATTTTCTGCTGGGAATGGTGTTCGCATTTCTGATGTCGCTTTTTCTGGTGTGGGGATGTCACCGTGAAATCGCATACAGTATGCTGCTGGCGCTCACATGTGGTTTCTTTTTGACCGCGGCACTGGAGGCGGCGACCATTCAGCGATACTTTAAAAAGAACAGTAACTGCTACAAAGAAGTGCTCGCGTATTTTAAGAAATACTGGCAGCTTGTAGCGGTCAACTTCCTGTATACGTTGGGACTTTATATTCATAATTTTGTGTTTTGGAATACGGATTTAAGAATGGTGGTAGCGAACAGTTTTGTGTTTGCCCCCACGTATGATCTTGCGACGTGTATCGCGATGTTTACGAACATCTCGGCGACGATCATCTTTATATCCCGTGTGGAGATGCATTTCCACGGACGATACAAAGCGTATTCGGAGGCTGTCACCGGCGGAAGATGGAGGGACATCAGGAACGCCAAGAACCGGATGTTCCGGCAGCTTGCAGCGGAACTTTTGAATCTGGTACGTATCCAGTTTATTATTACGGTTGTGGTATATCTCGTCTGTGTGATCATCCTTCCGGCTTATGGATTCGGAGGAGAGGTGCTGCAGATTTATCCGTGTCTGGCAGCAGGATATTTTATTTTGTTTTTGTTCTATGCGGAGATCATTTTTCTGTATTATTTCAATGATACAAACGGAGCACTTATCGCGACGGCAGCATTTAGCCTTGTTACGTTTCTGGGAACGCTGGTATCGTCGCACTGGAGCAATATCTGGTATGGCATGGGGCTGGTCGCCGGCAGCTTTATCGGATTTACGATCGGATATTTCCGCATCCGCTGGCTGGAGAGACACTTGGATGCCCACATATTCTGCAAAGGGGAATTGTTTCCGTCGAAGAACGAAAAAAAACCGTCTTCGATCGTCTATAAGAGAGAAAAGCCAAAGAAATGGAAGGGGAAAAAAGCATGGTAACAACATTTAGAACACTTATGGTAGCAACCGGAATCGTATTTCTGCTTTGGGATTTTTATTCCTATACAAGGCAGAAACTAAATGAAAGTATGGGGCTGATATGGGCATTTGTGTCGATTGCACTGATCGTTACCGGTGCGGTACCGGCGCTGTCCGGCGGAGTGAGTGAATGGCTGCTCATATGTCTGTTTATCATATGCCTGTTGCTTCTATTCTTGCTTTTTAAGGTGACGAAGGCGGTATCGGTTCTCACCATGAAAAATCAGGAACTGGCGATGCAGGTATCTCTGCTGAATCAGGAAAATGAGAAAATTTTACATCAATTGGGGATTGTGACAGATGAGAAAAAAGATACTGTTCGTCATTAATACATTCAGTCGTGCGGGGGCTGAGATGGCATTACTTGATCTGCTGCGCAAACTGGACGAAATGAATGAAGAACACGGAAATCGAAAATACGATATTTCACTTTTGGTGCTGATGGGGCAAGGGGAGCTTGTCTCACAATTGCCGGAGAGTGTTCGTTTGGTAAATAAAAAGTATTGCAGTGATCCGGTCCTTGAGGCACGGGGCAAGCGGCATATGACAGGAACCGTCCTTCATGCGCTGCTGCGCAGAGGAACAGGCTTTCGCCTGGCACCTTACATGGTGCGTGCATACCGCGCTATGCGAAAAGGCGCGCATGTGCAATATGATAAACTCTTGTGGCGG
>OWJS01000863.1_pt1 | contig 10866 bp, 7 predicted proteins | sample 1732961 | NCBI WGS metagenome assembly OWJS01 (sample SAMN05065774, study PRJEB22554) | human gut metagenome | biome: ENVO:2100002; feature: ENVO:00000062; material: ENVO:00002003 | host: Homo sapiens | place: USA
GTCTGGCTTGCTTTCATTTGCGAGACTCATGTGTTATGGTGCGGAGTACCACGCCCAACACATGGAGTTCATTTGTAAAAAATGACCCGAGACCGGACGTGCACGCGCGCCGATCTCGGGTTTTGTTTTTGCCGCACCGTAATTTTGGTCAGATTCAGGAGGCATTCAGTTATGGAATGGAGTTTTTTGTTTTTTCTCAACAGTGCACTGTTGGGCGTGGGCCTTGCCATGGACGCGTTTTCGGTCTCGATGGCAAACGGTCTGCATGACCCCGGCATGTCCCGAAAAAGGATGTGCATCATTGCGGGCACCTTTGGCGTGTTTCAGGCCGTGATGCCCATGACAGGCTGGGTCTGCGTCCATACCATCGTGGAGATGTTCTCTTCCTTCGAAACATTCATTCCCTGGATCGCCCTTGCCCTGCTGGGCTATATCGGCGGCAAGATGCTTCTGGAGGGCATCAAGGGCGAGGAAGCCGAGGAAACCGCCGAGCTGAGCGCCGGTGCTCTCTTTATGCAGGGCGTGGCCACCAGCATTGATGCCCTCTCGGTCGGCTTTACCATTGCGGAGTATGGCTGGCTGATGGCGCTGACGGCTTCCGGCATCATTGCCGTCGTCACCTTCTTCCTCTGCATGGCGGGCCTGCGCATCGGCAAAGAGTTCGGCACAAAGCTCTCCGGCAAGGCCTCTGTGCTGGGCGGTGTCATCCTCATCGGCATTGGGCTGGAGATCTTCATCTCCGGCGTGTTCTTCTGAAAAAGGGGCAAAGAAAACCGGCACAGCGTCAGGCAGGCGCTGTGCCGGTTTTGTTCCCCGTGGAACATTTTTAAGGGTGCATTATTTTTCCGGCTCAAAGTAGTCGGCATATTCCTCGGTGAGCTTAGAGCCCAGCCGCCGGATGCCGCCGTAGAGGTGGCGCTCCACCAGCGGCTCAAAGGCGGCAAGATCACACCGCTCAATGGCGGCAATGATGTTCTGGTGGTCGGCGATCACCTCGTCCAGCCCGCCGCTGGTCATGGTGTCCAGCATCCGGAAGCGGCTGTAGTCGGCGTGAGCGCTCTGCAAGGTGCGCCAGAGGTACATCTTGCCCATAGCTGCGAACCACGTCTCGTGGAGCAGCCGGTCGGCCTCATACAGGCGGTTGAAGTCCGGGTGCTCGGCGTGGGCCAGCTCCTCGTAGGCGGAGGCCCGCTTCCGGATCAGCGCCCGCTGCTCCGGGGTGCACTTGGGTGAAAAATCCCGCAGGACGCGGGCTTCCACGGCGGTGCGCTCATAGATCAGCTCCTCCACGATCTCCCGGTTCAGCCGGGTGACGGTGGTACCTTTGTAGGGCACGATCTTCACCAGCCCGTTTTCCTGCAACCGCTGCAAGACCACCCGGATGAGGGAACGCGGTGCCCCGAACCGGGCGCAGAGCGGGTTTTCGCTCAGCAAGCTGCCGGGGCGGATGGTCAGGTCGATGATCTCCCGCTCCAGCACTTCATAAATTTCGGCATCCGCCTTGTATGTTTGTTGTTCCATAGCATTTACCCGATGTTCCATGGTTCCTCGTTCGGCTTTTCCAGCCGGAATTCCATCTGCTGCCCCGTTTCCGGGTGCAGAAATTGCAGCCGCGCACTTTGCAGGGCGATGTTCCCCTTGAACCGGCTGCCGTATTTGCCGTCACCCCAGAGCGGATGCTTCCGGGAGGCGAACTGCACCCGGATCTGATGGGTCCGCCCGGTGTGGAGGGTGATGTCCGCAAGGCTCAGGGCCCCATTTGTGGCCGTGATGCGGTATTCCAGCACCGCTTCCCGCACCCCTTTGCGGGGGCGGCTGACCGGGAAGACCCTCCCCTTCCGGCTGTCCTTGAAGAGATAGTCCCGCAGAGTCCCCGCTTCGGGCAGGAATTCATCCGGCGCTCCCGCAAGGACGGCGCGGTATTGCTTCACGAAGACCGGTGCGGCGGGGGTGTGCTTCGTGGGTTCGGCCCGGCCGTCCAGCACGGCGTAGGCGTCCTGACTTTCGGTGATCTGCCGGGTCAGGGACGCTGCGGCCTTCGGCGTCTTGGCCAGCACCATCAGCCCGGAAACGCCGATGTCCAGCCGGTGCACCACTCCCACATAGGCGTCCGGCTTGCCCCAGAGGGCCCGCAGCGCGTCGGGCAGCCCCGTTTCACTGGAAAGACCCGCCGGTTTGTTCACCACTGCAAGGGCCGCATCTTCGTAGACGATCACAGTTTGCCCTCGTCCAGCAGGGCCTTGAGCTTCAGCACGCCCGCAATGGTCTTGCCGTCCTTGATCTCACCGCTCAGGACCATTTCGTAGGCCTTTTGCAGCGGCACGCGGTCGGGGGTCAGGAACTCGTCCGCGTCAAGGTGCATATGGGTCTTCGTCAGGCCGGTGGCGACCCATGTGTAGATGACCTCGGTATCGTAGCCGACGGTGGGGTAAAATTCCCCCAGCGAGGTGTAGTGCTCTGCAGTCAGGCCGCACTCCTCCTCCAGCTCCCGCTTGGCGGCTTCAAAGGGGTCCTCGCCCTTTTCCAGCTTGCCGGCGGGCAGCTCCCACAGCTCCTGCTGCATGGCGTAGCGGAACTGGCGGACCATGCAGATGGTGCCGTCCTCAAAATAGGGCACGATGCAGGCCCCGCCGTGGTGGTGGACCACCTCGCGGGTGGCGGTCTTTCCATTTTCCAGCAGGGCGGTATCCTTGGTCAGGGTGACCACCCGGCCCTCGAAGATCACCTCACTGGTCAGTTTCTTCTCAAAATGTGCTGCGTCCATCGTTTCTGCGTCCTTTCTGAGCGGGCCGAAAACGTTCCGGACCCGGAAAATCCATTGGTTCCAGTTTACGGCATCTCCTGTATGATTGTCAATTCAAAATTAAGGAAAAGTTAAGAAAAATCCGCTGATCCCGCCAAAAACTTAAAATTCTGCAAGAAAAATCTCACCAAAAACACAAGAGTAAAAAACAGCCAAAAAATTTCTTGAATTTTTGTTGTGTTTTGCTAGTCGGTTTGCGTTTACTTTAAGGGCGGAATTTGCTATTATAGTATACGAGCAATAGTGCCTTTATGGGGTTCTCCGGCCCCGCCGGGGCGCATATTGCCCCGCGCAAAAGGTACCAAATTCTGAACAATGGAGGAAGAAAAATGCCTAGAGCAAAGCAAACCATGGATGGCAATACCGCTGCCGCTCATGTAGCATATGCCTACACGGACGTGGCTGCCATCTACCCCATTACCCCGTCTTCTCCGATGGCTGACTCTGTGGACCAGTGGTCCGCAGCTGGCCAGAAGAACATCTTCGGCAATCAGGTCAAGGTCGTCGAGATGGAGTCTGAGGCCGGCGCAGCCGGCGCAGTGCACGGCTCTCTGGGTGCAGGTGCTGTTACCACCACCTTCACCGCTTCTCAGGGCCTGCTGCTGATGATCCCCAACATGTACAAGATCGCTGCTGAGCAGCTGCCCTGCGTGTTCGATGTTTCTGCACGTACCGTTGCTACCCAGTCCCTGAACATCTTCGGTGATCACAGCGACGTTATGGCATGCCGCCAGACCGGCTTCGCAATGCTGGTCGAGAGCAGCGTGCAGGAAGTTATGGATCTGTCTCCCGTGGCTCATCTGGCAGCCATCGAGGGCAAGGTCCCCTTCCTGAACTTCTTCGACGGCTTCCGTACTTCTCACGAGTACCAGAAGATCGAGAAGTGGGACTACGCTGATCTGAAGGAAATGTGCAACATGGAGGCTGTTGAGGAGTTCCGCAAGAAGGCGCTGAACCCTGAGCACCCCAAGATGCGCGGCTCCCACGAGAACGGCGACGTGTTCTTCCAGCATCGTGAGGCCTGCAACTCTGTCTACGACGCACTGCCCGCAGTGGTCGAGAAGTACATGGCCAAGATCAACGAGAAGCTGGGCACCAACTACGACCTGTTCAACTACTACGGCGCTCCCGACGCAGACCGCGTCATGATCGCTATGGGCTCTGTCTGTGACGTTGCAGACGAGGTCATCGATTACCTGAACGCTAAGGGTGAGAAGGTCGGTATCGTCAAGGTCCGCCTGTATCGTCCTTGGGTGTCCTCCGCTCTGCTGAAGGTCCTGCCCAAGACTGCCAAGAAGGTCGCAGTTCTGGACCGTACCAAGGAGCCCGGCTCTCTGGGCGAGCCCCTGTATCTGGACGTTGCAGCTACCCTGCGTGAGGCTGGCATGAACGATGTCATCCTGACCGGCGGCCGTTACGGTCTGGGCAGCAAGGATACTCCCCCGTCTTCCATCTTCGCTCTGTTCAAGGAGCTGGAGAAGGATCAGCCGAAGGAGCGCTTCACTCTGGGTATCACCGATGATGTCACCGGTCTGTCCCTGCCTGAAGTCAAGCCCGCTCCCATCACCGCAGCTGCTGGCACCAAGGAGTGCAAGTTCTGGGGTCTGGGCGGCGACGGCACCGTCGGCGCTAACAAGAACTCCGTCAAGATCATCGGCGACCATACGGATAAGTATGTTCAGGCATACTTCCAGTATGACTCCAAGAAGACCGGCGGCGTGACCATCAGCCACCTGCGTTTCGGCGACAAGCCCATCCGCAGCCCCTACTACATCAACCAGGCTGACTTCGTGGCCTGCCACAACCCCGCTTACATCCACATGGGCATGAAGATGGTCCAGGATGTCAAGCCCGGCGGCGTGTTCATGATCAACTGCCAGTGGTCCGATGAGGAGCTGGATCAGCACCTGAACGCTGAGGCAAAGAAGTACATCGCTGACAACAACATCCAGCTGTACACCATCAACGCAATCGATAAGGCAATCGAGATCGGTATGGGCAAGCGTACCAATACCATCCTGCAGTCCGCTTTCTTCAAGCTGGCTGACGTTATGCCCATCGAGGACGCCGTCAACTTCATGAAGCAGGCAGCTCAGAAGAGCTACGGCAAGAAGGGTCAGGACGTCGTTGAGATGAACTGGAAGGCCATCGATGCCGGTGTTGACGCGATCCACAAGGTCGATGTCCCCGCTTCTTGGTCCAACCCCGAAGCCGATCCCGCTCCGAAGGCTCTCGCTGGCCGTCCGGAACTGGTCAAGCAGATCCGCGACGTCATGGAGCCCATCGCTCGTATGGACGGCGACAGCCTCCCCGTCTCCGCTTTCGTTGCAAATGCAAACGGCGAGTGGGAGCAGGGTGCTTCTGCATATGAGAAGCGCGGCACTGCCGTCAATGTCCCTGAGTGGGATGCTTCCAAGTGCGTTGGCTGCAACCAGTGCGCATTCGTGTGCTCTCATGCAACCATCCGTCCCTTCCAGCTGACTGCTGACGAGCTGGCTGCTGCTCCCGCACAGACCAAGAGCCGCGACAACCGCCCGGCAAACGAGTACAAGTTTGTCATGGCTGTGTCTCCTCTGGACTGCATGGGCTGTGGCGAGTGCGTCACCGTCTGCCCCACCAAGGCAATCACCATGGTTCCGCAGGAGTCTCAGGCAGATCAGCAGGCAGTCTTCGACTACTGCGTCGCCAACATCTCCAAGAAGCCTTCCAAGTTTGCTGATGATACCGTTATCGGTTCTCAGTTCAACCAGCCGCTGCTGGAGTTCTCTGGCTCCTGCGCAGGCTGTGCCGAGACTTCTTATGCTCGCCTGATCACTCAGCTGTTCGGCGAGAAGATGTACATCTCCAACGCTACCGGCTGCTCCTCTATCTGGGGCGGTACCGCTTCCATCTCTCCGTACACCGTCAACAAGGACAGCGGCCATGGTCCTGCATGGTGCAACTCCCTGTTCGAGGATAACGCTGAGCATGGTCTGGGCCTGTACCTCGGCCAGAAGACCGTCCGTGAGAACCTGATCAAGCGCATCGCTGAGGTCGCTGGTTCTGACAAGGCTTCCGCTGAGCTGAAGGCTGCGTTCGACAAGTTCATGGAGACCAAGAACAACACCAAGGCCAACGACGAACCCGCTAAGGCTCTGATCGCTGAGCTGGAGAAGGCTGCTGCCGCTGGCTGCACCGAGTCCGCTGAGATCCTGAAGAGCAAGGAGTTCATCGCCAAGAAGTCCGTCTGGATCTTCGGTGGTGACGGCTGGGCATACGACATCGGCTTCGGCGGTCTGGATCACGTTCTGGCCTCCGGCGAGGATGTCAACGTCATGGTCTTCGATACTGAGATGTACTCCAACACCGGTGGACAGGCATCCAAGGCTTCCAACATTGGTGAAGTCTGCCAGTTCGCTGCTGCTGGTAAGGAAATCAGCAAGAAGAGCCTGTCTGAGATCGCAATGACTTACGGCTACATCTATGTTGCTCAGATCGCTCTGGGTGCTAACATGAATCAGGCTGTTAAGGCAATTGCTGAGGCTGAGGCTTATCCCGGCCCGTCTCTGATCATCGGCTATGCTCCCTGCGAGCTGCACGGTGTCAAGGGCGGCATGACCAACTGCCAGAACGAGATGAAGAAGGCTGTCGAGGCTGGTTACTGGAACCTGTTCACCTTCAACCCGGCCAACAAGGCTCAGGGCAAGAACCCGTTCACTCTGACCTCCAAGGCTGTCGACGCCGAGAAGTATCAGGCACTGCTGGCAAACGAGACCCGTTACAGCCGCCTGACTCGTGCCTTCCCGGATCGTGCAAAGCAGCTGTTCGCACGCAACGAGCAGGTTGCAAACGACCGTTACGAGCATCTGACCCGTCTGGTCGAGCTGTACAAGTAATCTTTCTTTGGAAATTTTGGTTTGAACGGGCCGCAGCGGCACCCTAGCCCGAAAGGCGGCTGCTCCGCACTGGCGGTTACTGCGCAACGCAGCAGTGCGAAACTGTGGCAGGTGAGAGCTGAAATTCTAAGCAGAAGAACGTACAACGCTTCCGCTTTTGCAAGCGAAACTCTGATTTCATTCCCACGCTCTCCTGCGGCATTGATCCGCAGGGAGCCGGGTGTTTGAAATACCAAAGCGCCCGCGAGGGTCCTTGAAAGCACACCCCGCGTGTGTCAGGAGCATAAGGTCTGCTTGCAGATACCTTGCTCCGCCTACGGCATAAGACCTGCTTTGCAGGGATCTTGCCGCAGTCAAAAACGAATCCCGTTTTTAGCGCCCCGCTCACCGGCAACGGTGACCGGGGCGTATTTTTGTGCCTGCCCTATTTTACACTTTCTTCATAGGTTTTTCATGAAAAACAACCCATTCTGTGCTATACTACAGGCATAAGGAACCGGGGCCGCAACCGATTCCTTGTACATGATTCCTCCTCACACCAAGGCAATATCCGAACAGAAAGCCCATTCCAGCGTTCCGCAAGTGCTGGAAGGGGCTTTCTGCGTTTTTGACGGAAATTTCCCTCGTCTTTTGGCGGATTTAGGGTTGACCGGCCTTTTCGTGAACGCTATAATAAAAAGTGGAAAAGAATTTTAGGAGGTGAACGCAGGACAATGGACCCGGATCATAGTCGAAGACACGGATCAACTGCGAAACAGCAACAGCAAAAAGCAGCTGCGTTCGCCTTTTTTGCCCGGTAAGAGGTGCCGTTTGGTACTTCTCAGCGGGGAGAAAGGGCGCGGCTTTGTGCGCGGTAAGGGCGGAAGGGCCCGATCCTGCGCTGGGCGGCGCTTTTTGTTTTGTGAGCTGTCCGATCCGCCGGAAACGGTAAGGAGGAACACAAAATGGAACTGGAAGAAAAGAAGACTGCGGCACCGGAAGCCTCGCTCCCCGTGCCCGAACTGCCCACTGATATCCCCGCAGAGGTGCGGCAGAAGCTGGCTGAAGACCTGAACGAAGAGGCTACCGAGGACCTCAAGCAGGACGTGCGCGACGCTGAAAAGGAAGAGGCCAAGGACGAAGAGGTCAAGGCCAACCCCGAAATGCTGACCAAGAGCCGTCTGCTCAAGATGCTGGTGAAAAAGCAGTACGTGAAGCTGCGTGAGGTCACCGAGGAAGAGCAGCCCGCAGACTTGGCGGAGCTGTTGGAAGAGCTGGACGAGAATAACCGCCTTGTGGTTTTCCGTCTGCTGAAAAAGGACGTCGCAACGGAAGCTTTTGCCTACATGTCCGATGAGGCCCGCGACGATCTGGTCAATGCGTTTTCGGATATCGAGCTGGTCAGCGCCATCGAAGAGATGAGCTTGGACGACGCAGCCGACCTTTTGGAAGATATGCCCGCCGGTGTCGTCAAGCGGGTGCTGGAGAAATCCTCCAAGCAGACCCGTGAGAGCCTGAACAAACTGCTGAACTACCCCGAAAGCTCGGCCGGCAGCCTGATGACCCCCGAATACGTCCGTCTGCGGAAGGATATGAACGTCAGCGAGGCGCTGGCCGCCATCCGCCGACAGGGCGAGAATGCCGAGACGGTCTACACCAACTATGTGGTGGAGCGGAACCGTCTGCTGGGCGTTGTGTCGGCCCGCAGTCTACTGCTGGCCGACCCACAGACTCCCATTGAGGACATCATGGACGATAATGTGGTCACCGTGAAGGTCACGGACGATCAGGAATATGTGGCCCGTGAGATGCAGCGCTACGACTTCACCGCCATGCCTGTTCTGGACAACGAGGGCATGTTCGTCGGTATCATCACCATCGACGATGCCATCGACGTCCTGACCGACGAGTCCACCGAGGATATGCAGAAGATGGCTGCTATTCTGCCGGATGACGATGCAACGACCTATTTTGGTACGAGCGTCTGGACCCACGCCAAGCAGCGCATCCCTTGGCTGCTGATCTTGATGCTGTCGGCGACCTTCACCGGCATGGTCACCACCCACTACGAGGAAGCGTTCGTCAGCCTTCCCCTGCTGGTCTCCTTCATGCCCATGCTGATGGATACCGCCGGCAACTGCGGCAACCAGATCAGCACCCTGATGGTTCGCGGCCTTGCGCTGGGCGAGGTGGAGCCTTCCGATTTCCTGAAAGTTCTCGGCAAGGAGCTCCGCGTTTCCGCCATCGTGGGCGCAGTGCTGGGCCTTGTGAACGGTCTGCGCATCTACCTGATGTACACCTTCATCTTTGCGGGCCAGTACGACAACGTGCTGGGCTATGCTGTCGTGGTCAGCGTGTCGCTGTTCTTCAGCGTCATTCTGGCAAAGCTGGTGGGCGGTATGCTGCCGCTGGCCGCCAAGAAGCTGGGAGCCGACCCGGCCATTATGGCGACGCCCTTCATCACCACCATCGTCGATGCGTGCAGCTTGATCCTCTACTTCCAGATCGCGCAGCTCGTGTTCCGGAATATGATGTAAAACGTTGGGAGAACGGGTGTCTCTGCGGTTTTGCCGCGGTTACACCCGTTCTCTTTTTTACAGTTTTCAACACCGCAGTTTTATACATTGCGGGATGTGGAAAACTCAGGGGCTCAGATTCCAACGGGGAGAATGCGGAATGGCTTGGCGGAAAGCCGGTGAAAAAAGAAAAGAAAAGACCTCGACTTTCTTTTGGAAAAAAGAAAATTCTCCTGCATTTCTCCCCAAAACCCTCCATGGAAAATGCAGGGAAATACATCACGTATAAAAATCAGTCTCCGTGCCTGTGGAAAACTCGGTGGAAAAAGTGGAAAACACCGTGGGAAACTGCCCCTCTTTTTCACAAATTCAGTGGAAAACACCGTGGAAAAAGTGGATAAGTCCATCCGGCAGCACCAAAAATGGATACAACCGGCCGTTTTGGCACTCCCCCACGGCGACAGCTAAGCCCTTTGTTCACAGGGAGTTCCTTGAATGGCCCGGCCAAACATGGTACAATAAAAAATACACACAGCCCCGTCTGACCGGGGCAAATTCTACGATCATGGAGGCGTCTGCCTATGAACTGGCTTACCAAACTGGAGCGGAAGTATGGCCGCATCTGCATCCCGAACCTCATCTCGATCTTGGTCGGCGCGCAGATCTTGGTCTACGCCGTGGAGCTGTTCGTCAATCAGTATATCTCACTCTACCTGAGCCTGAACCGCACCGCCCTGCTGGTGGGTCAGCTCTGGCGGGTCATCACCTTTGTGTTTGTTCCGTTTTCGGGCGGCGGACCGCTGAGCGTGGTGCTGGGCATCTACTTCACGTGGTTCATCGGCAGCGCGCTGGAGAACGAGTGGGGCGATTTTCGCTTCAACCTTTATATCCTGCTGGGCATGGTGGGCGCGGTGGCGGCCTGTCTGCTGACGGGCTACGCCGATACCTACTGCCTGTCCCTGTCGCTGCTGCTGGCCTTTGCCATGCTTTACCCGGAGGTTCAGGTGCTGCTCTTCTTCGTCATCCCCCTCAAGGTGAAATATTTCGGCATCTTTGCCGCCGCCCTGTGGGTGTTCAGCTTCCTGAGCATGGGGATGCTGGGCAAGCTGAACTATCTGCTCTGTATGCTGGGCTTCCTTCTGTTCTTCGGGCCGCAGGCCTGGCATAACATCCGCGCCTGGGTGCGCCGGGAGCAGTGGAAGAGGAAAAATCGGCGTTAAACCTCTCAGTCTCGCTGACGCTCGCCAGGCCCGGGTTGCGGCTCCCAGCATCCAATTCGTGTTGTAAACAACACTTATGTCTTGCTGGCCGCGGCCCCAACAGCAACGCCCTTTATCCGCCACTGGCGGCGGTTGTTGCTGTTGCTCCTAATAGGGGAGCCTTTGGCAAAACTGGAAACCTGCCCGGACTGCCAAGGCCTCCCCTACTAGGGGAGGTGGCAAAACCGACAGGTTTTGACGGAGAGGTTTAACCCCGCCAGCACCCCCTAAAGGTCATGCCGCAATAGCCTCTCCCTTTGGGAGAGGTGGCATCCCGCAGGGATGACGGAGAGGGCGCAAGGCCAGCCTCTGTTAAAAGTCGCACTTTCTCAATTCCGGTGCGACAGCTTGCCACTTCACGCTCCAAAACTGGATAATCTGACAAAAAAGCATCCGGTCTCTTGCAATGCAGGGGGCCGGATGCTATTATATTC